>Ga0099364_10000593_pt1 | contig 62129 bp, 48 predicted proteins | sample TergutTh196P3_FD_73070 | JGI IMG/M metagenome (GOLD analysis project Ga0099364, IMG submission 73070) | Microcerotermes parvus P3 segment gut microbial communities from Pointe-Noire, Republic of the Congo - Th196 P3 | ecosystem: Host-associated > Arthropoda: Insects > Digestive system > Gut ... | reverse complement strand
AGGAGAATTAAGCAATGCGAAAAAAGGTTTTAAAAAGGCTTATATCGGTTTTACTTGTCTGCGTGATTGCAGTGAGTACGGTTACGATTCAATCGGAGGCGCATATCGAGAGCGAATCGCCTGCGTTTCCGGGAAACAACTGGCGGGGTTCAAATGGGCATACAATAACAGACATCAAAATTTATATTAATAGTAGTTCAATTACCGGTCCGTTGATTATGGATATTTACTATCGCCCTATGATTCCTGTGTTAGGTTGGAATGCTGTTTCTAATTGTCAGGTGAACATTTCCGAAATTAAAAATACCGGTTCTCCAACATCGTATGACTGGGTTTTAGTTAGGGGAGCGCAACTTGAAAGTGGGGTCGGCGGAAGGATTTATCATCGCAATATGAGCGGTAATTTAATTACAATTGATGAAACCAACCGCGATTCTAACTGGTATAGGGCGGAAATCCATATGACTACGAGCATGGATTTTTGGCAGAAGAAAATTAAAGTTGGTAAACCCGGGTCCGGAGGACCTTCAGACCCCAGTCCAACCGATGCACAAATAAAAGATAGGGCACGAACTGTATTCATGCACGAGGTAGGTCATGCTTTGAAATTATGTCATCCGGTGACCGGTTCTACTCCGACATCTACGGCAGGGCATAACATTAGGAGGACAACTTATACCGGACCTGTTTATTATCCTTATTCGGTAATGAATACAGGGGGGTATCCGGACCAATACGAAGATATTCGTGCTTCAAGGCAGGAACACGATACACAAAATTTAAGAGCCAGATGGGGGTAATAATTCTATGAAAAAATTAATAATCAGCAGTGCTTTAATTGCAGCACTTTTACTAACACTTTTGACAGCCTGTTCAAAAACAAAAATACCCGATGAAAATACCGAATCAGCATCAACTAATTCTGAAGATTTGCCGATTGAATCTACTCCTGTATTTATAAATGGGATAGAAGTCAAAGGTGTTGTTACGAGCGGACATTCGTTTAAGGTTGAACTTTCGGTATTAGAAGCGTTATTAGGTGAAATATCCACTTTTGCGGGTTATTCGCCCGAAGAACTCTCTTTATCTTACGAAGAATCCACCTTTAAAAATGCAGGGTGGAGCAAGGAGGATTATGAGGAATTTGTCGCACGTTCAAAAGAATGGAAACCGGGTTTTGCAGTAATTGGTGAGTTTATCGAAGATGCTGAAATGGAATTGCTTTACGAATACGATGATTTTTACAAAGACCAAGTCGTAATAGGTGGAATCGCCAATAACAAGTTGAGAATACTTGAAGTTTTAATTGGCGATATTACCGTCGGTGAAGTGGTTGAGATGCAACAAAATTATGCTTTTGAAGAAGGTCGAGATGTGTTGTTAAATTTCGGCGAGATGACTCCCATGAATAAAGGAGACCGTTGGATTTACTTTTTAACGTATAACACACAATCAGGGAAATATGAAAGTGCCGGGGATTACAACGGAAGGTATCCTATTCCTAACGAGAAAATAGAGGGGGTTACTGATGAGTACATCTACCAATTAAAAACTTTCTCGGATTGGATGAAAGATAAAAAGACAGACATGACTTATTTGGAAGCAATTGAAAAAGGTGTTATCGGTCGCACCGATGAAAACGGTGGATATTATCAAGATGGTTCTACTGTTTTTGGGTTTGATTCAAACGATGTATTCTACCTTTCCAAAGTTGATTTGGAAGAGGAACAAAAAATTTGGACAGAATTTAATGAACGTAAAATCGCAGACGGCATTGATACCTCATTTCTTGGAGTATACAATCGCGAGAAGTTTAATTTTGCTTTATATTCTGTAATCCTCGACCATTTCAAAATCGAAGCACAAGACTGGACTAATCCCGGGCGTGACTTCGATGCGAAACTGATTGAATTAGCGAAGCAACAATAGACAAGAAAAGCAGTGGAGAATCACCTTGCGCCTTTCACGTGGATTCTACGGTAAAACAGCTGACTCGACACAAAACGGGACAGCGTAAGAAAGGGGTGAGATTCGGCGCAAGAATAAATCGGACAGTTTGAGCGGGGACGGATATTCTGGCAAATAAAATTTTAAGAAGGAGAATTAAGCAATGAAAAAAACAGAGAACATTCTAAGAGAGATTCTTAGACCAATACTCGTAACCCTCATTATATTTGCAGCAGGAGGAATGGTTTTATTATACCAAGGAATGTCTTCAAAAACAGTGGCAGATAGAGCGGATTTGTCTCAATATGCTACTTTTGATGTCTATCCTGAAAGTGCCGGAAGAGCTGGCAATTTTTATGTAAATTCAAAAGGAATGACGGTGGGCAGTTGTTCGGATGCCGCCACTCTTGCAGAACTTCCCGACCTTATCGCAGTACTTGTTATCGAAGGTCAAACCGGTTCGATACATGGTCGTACACCCGAAGGTTGGATAAGTGGTTTTGTTGTTGCAAAGGATTTTTATGCAGATGACATAGATTTCCGTCCGACTTCCCCCGAAGAAGCAGTAAGAATATCAGAAGAGCGTCAAAAAAGAGGTCCGAGAAGCATACCTGTTTATGATTTTGAGAAAGAAGTCGTAATCGGAACGGTTGATGTTTGGTAACATCTGATTTAGTCGAACCCCTATAAAAAATGGGATTCACCATATAATTAAAATCAGGGCCGTAAAACGGCTCTGATTTTTTCTTTCTATCTCGTCAAGCCGTTACTCACGCGTTTTTGGCAGGTTCCGGGCTTGCTTTAACAAATCTTTAGAATTGTTTAAATAAACGTTTAGCCACATTCTGCGAAAATGTGATATTATATAAAACAGTGAAAATTAGCCGAATAGGGTGAATAAGGCGGGAATACGCCGAAAAGCCGTAGGCGAACGAATATATACGGGGGTTTTTATACTAATGAAGAATCTGCAACTTATGCCGTTTGAGCGTAATCGATACTATCCGGGGAAACTGCTTACAACCGCCGATTTCTTGGCGGAGCAAACCTATTTTAACAACAAACGCCGATTCAATAACTCGCTTTTGTTCGGTGCGGGAATCGTTTGCGGACTGGCGGTGTACAATCTCGATGATTTGTCGCTGATGATTGAATCCGGGGTTGCGATTGACGGTACCGGCAGGGAAATCGTTCTTGAAAACGCGAGCGTGCGTAAACTGTCGGCGATTGAAGGGTTTGAATCTCTTGAGAGCGAGGAAATCAGTCTCTGTATAAAGTACAGCGAAGAAGAGACTCAACCGGTTTATTCAATCGGTGCGAGTATCGCCGAAGGCGAGAGTGAGTATCAGCCGAATCGAATCAGAGAGAACGCTACGTTATTCCTGTTGGATAAGCATAAATTCGGAAACGCTGCCGTTATTGAGTCGGAGTTTTTGAACAAGGCCTGTTTGTACTCCGACGAATATTATACCGTTAATATAGCTATTCCCGCTATTATCCCCGTAGGCGGGAAAGGCGATTCGGGAAATTCGAGCAATCTAAAAGTTCGTCTGACAATTGAAATTATAAGAAATTCCGATTCAGACAAGACGTTCAGCATGGATTGCGTGTTGCAGACCCCTGCTTTAGTTGCCGCCGATGGGGAGCATGAATTGGTAATCAAAGCCGAAGAAATCCTTCCGGAAAAGGGAGTTCCCGTGGTGTTGACTCACTGGTTGAAAGCACAAGGGCAGGAAAATTCCGATACAATGGTCATCGTTAAGTCCAACTTTGCGAAAATCACCGTCGGCGGAAAAGCCGCCGGGTTGCCGGATAACTTTATACTTAACACGCGATTGTCGGATGCCACCCCCGAAGAGTTGATTGAACGTGAAGTCGCTAAAACGAGTCTTGAGTCGCGCGTGTCGGGGGAAGGCGGCGATTACATTCGGTTGGCAGATATAGGAATCCAACGCACGAAAAGTGCATACATCATAGACAGAATCGATGAGTATACCGCAAAACGTTACGTCAAGACCGCATCGGGTGAACATCTCAGACGGGAATATTCGGGTTGGTTTGACGAAAAGGAGAGCAATCGGGTTTCACAAAACACGGCAGAGACCCACAAGCAGACTTCGAGTGCGAAGTTCGCCGAACCTACCTATGCAACGGGAATATGTGAAATCGCATTGGGGGTTAACAGCAGAAAGGGTACCGTTGTGCTTTCGGACGAAATCATGCATGGTCTCGGCAAAGGAAACGTTCATGTCAGTGTGGGGTTTGAATACCTTTCGGAAGATAAGAAGTTGCAGAATACTGCCAAAAATACCATTTACGGCGATGCCTCGCTCTTCGGGGAGAAAGACCTGCCTATAGCATATGCCGATACAGCGGTCAAGGTTATGAACGATAGGGGGAGTTTCACGATTGCGGCGAAACTCACCAAAGATACCAGCTACGTCGTAATCGTATTGAGGTGGGTGGCGGTCAAGCTTCCTACCGGCGAAGAACAAACCATGCTGAAACACATCACGAATAAGAGCATTTCGGCGGCGCAGCCCACCGTTGTGTTAGGAACGAGAGAGAGCCATTTCTTCAACGTTCTGTTCAAAAACATGGAACCGGTGACGCTTAATTATATGCTTACCGAAAACGATTCCGGCACGATTACCGCAGACGGTATTTACACCGCCCCGAACAAGGAAGGGGTTTACGAAATCCTTATTTCCTGTTCGGATATGCCGATGGTCAGAACCTATGCCTATGCGGTTGTTAAAAAGAAAGGCTTAGAGAATCCCTGATGATGATATATCATACCGATGACATGACGCTTTACAGCGTTAGGAGCGTGTTTAAAAGCGAAATCAACGATGTGGTGGTCTGTCAGGACCGTGCTTCCCCTGCGAAACCGTATTACACGTTGGTGGTCGTGAAAAAGCGGGAAACCGCGAAAAAACTGCTCTCGATTTTTGAAGAGAACCCTAAATCCACTGAAGAGTCACCGTTCGTAAAATGTTTCTCCCATGGGGAAGAGTTGTGTTATTTGTTTGATTATCATATCGAACGTAATCTGGAACAGTTTTGCGAAGGTCAGCTCATCACCCCTAACGACAAGGAAAACATCTGCATTAATATAGTGCTTGCGTGTTTCGCATCTCCGTTGCCGTATCCGCTCTTACATTTGATTTTGAGTCGGCGGCAGGTTCACATCGAGAAAGACAATGCGATTTATTTTACGCATTATTTCGATTTAAGCGAACTCGACCCGAAAAATGACGAAGCACAATGCACCTTTGAATGTGTGCGGATTCTGCTCGAAATTCTCCAAAAAGGGAGTAAGAAGCCGCTCAAGAGTTACAACCTCTTGCGGAAGAAAATCGACCGACATTCCTACAAACATTTCGCAGAATTGTACCGCGATATAAAAATTACCGCTTTACCGCACACAAAGCCGAAACTGTTTCAGCGGTTTCGTAACTTCTGGTCGTGGAACAAGGACAGATTTTTCAAAATTATTCTGGTAATAAGCGTGCTTGCGGCGATTCTCGCACTTTTGATGTTGGCAAGTTACCTGATTTTCGGGGATTTTTCCTTGTTTAGATTGTTCAGGGGTTCGATTGATAAAATAGGAACCGAACAGATTAATCTTACTAAGTCGTAAGCAATTTGAAAGGAGCGCGCGGCGTTTTGAAAAAGTTAGTATTCATTATAGCAATAATCGCCGTGGTTGCCGGATTTGCGGTTTCTTATGCGGTATCTTATCCCGAATTGGGCGATTTGCGGAACATTGAACCGATGATTGCCGCAAGTCCGGAACCGACCGGCGGGATTTATCTCCTCGAATATAACGGCGGGATTCCGTTTGTGTATCGGGTGAATTCCAAAGGTACGGTGACAGCTGCCCATAAAAGCAGTGAAAGAATCACGTTCGTTGCGGCACACGGCGAAAATGTGTACCTCTTGAAAGAAGACGTGTCGTATAACGGTAAATGGAAACTCTTCGAAATATCGGGGGATTTGTCTTCGTCGAGTCTGCGTGAAGTCTGTGTTGGGGATTATTCTCTCTTGTCGCGGGTGACTTCCCTTACATCAACCGGGAGCGGGCTGTACATTTCGGGGGTTTCAGCCGACGGATTGTCTGCGTATTCGCTTAAGTGGAGCGACTTCCCGCAGGATAAAGAGTTTGCACCGCCGGAAATAGATTTCACGGTGAACGCACCGATTAAATCGGACGAATCTGAACAATCGGCGCAGGATTATATCGTTTCGGCATCTTCGGCAGGGAATGATTTTTATGTGACTTTCAAGAGTGGCAGAACCGCCCTCGCAAAAAGACAGGGTGATATTACGCTTTTGTCGCCGACTTCGGGAATGACGACGGCACTCTCGGCGAGTGATTATGGGTTTGCTTTTTATGACAGCAGTGAGAATCGGCTTTGGTGCGGTCAAGGCGGGAATGTCAGCAGTGAGGTTTTCGGCGCACTCAAAGGCGTACAGGCAACTCTTCCGGTTGAGCGTGGGGCGTATGTTTTGGCAACGGCAGAGACCGGTAGCACCATATTATTGTTTAATTCGGGTGAATTGGGCGTGATGTTCGAACGGTTGAAAATTCCGTTTAATTTGCAGGTGAGTTTGTTGAGATTCCCGGCGTTTTCAACAGTAGCTTTACAACTTGTTCTGGCATTACTCTTGATTATTTCATTAGGATTTCTGCTGTTTTCGCATCAGATTGCCAACCGCGCGACTGCGTGTTTCGCTTTCGCATTGTCAGTGTTGCTTACGATTGCGACGGCGGCGGGTTCGCAGAACATTTCGAGTGTTTTGACAAGTTCGCGCATAGCGGATTCTGCAGTAAGGGGGGGATACGTAAGCACTTTCCTCGACGGGTTCGTATATCCTTATTTGCAAGAACCGGATTTCTACGATACGGCTGAATTCAGCGAATTGTCGAGTAGGGTAGGCGATAGTGTTGATAGTGTTCTTGTCTTCGTAGATGCCGATAACGTCCCGCGGTCGGTAATGTCGGAAGAATACGCTTACGGGCTTCCTGCGGCGAACATCTATTCCGGCAAGGTGATGGGTGCAATTCAAACCGTAATTGAAACGCAGGATTCGCGAACGCTGATTCATAACGGTTACGCAGTGAGTGTGGTTCCGTGTTTCTACGGAGGGAGAGTTTCGGCTTTGATAGTGACTTCTGTCCCGATTACCGATATTCATCCTCTTGTTTCGCAGGTGTATGACGATTATCTCCGTAACGGTCTTGTGTTAGTACTCTCTTTGGTACTCTTGATGTATCTGCTGAATAATCGTCTGACTAAACCGCTCAGAAAAATCATTAATAAAATGGGCAGATATGCGCACGGTGATTTTGAGACGGATAACAAATCGAGTTCTTACGGGGATGCAGGGGTAATCGAGCGTGCGTTGTCGGAAATGGGAATGTCGTTGGCGATTAACGAGTATGAGACCAAAGCCATGGTGAATTCATTTTACCGATTTGTGCCGCGTGGAATCGAAAATCTGCTGGACCGTGCAAACATCACCGAAATAACCAACGGAGACATGGCATCTGTTCGGGATAATCTGTGTATGCTGTCGGTCGATAATGCGGTGGATGCTCAAGCGGTTGTCGGCGATAACGGGTTTATGACTTTTGTGAGTGACTGTTTTGCTCAGGTGCATGAACAGGTTCAAAAACAGAACGGCATGATGCTTTCGGGGGATTTCAATCTTTCGGCATTACCGATTTTGTTTCCGGCGGCGATGGGTGCAGCATCGGGAATCCGGTTTGGTTTGGATTTAATCGGTGCCGGCATCGGTGAGAGCGGATTCGGGCAGAGGACCGGACAGAGTCGGGTGATTCCGCTTACGGTAGAAAGCAATAAAGGCAACGAAAAGTCGCTCGACCCGGATTTCTTCATGATTTTGCATAACACCAAATTCCTGTACGGAATAGCGGGGAGTGACGAGAAGGCGTTCCCGTTCCTGTCATCGTGTGAGTTGAACTTCCTGAACTCCTATTCAAGCCGATTGCGTGCGTTGGGTAGCCGAATCGTGATGACTGAACAGTATTGCAACAGTTTGAAGGAGTCCAGCACACCGATTAATTTTTCGGCGCGGTTCATAGGATTCCTGTCATCGAACGATAAGCGGTACAGCTATAACATTTACGAACTGCTCGATTGCTATCCCGATAATGAGCGAATTATGCGGGTTCGATACGACGAAAAGTTTCAAAAGGCGATTCGATTGTTCTTCAAGAATGATTTCTACCTTGCGAGGAGTGAGTTTTCGGCGATTCTCCGTTCGAATCCGAACGATGGAGTGGCAAAGTGGTATATCTTCGCTTGTGAGTATTTCTTTAACATGGGCGATTTGTCGAAGGTGTCTTACAATCTCTTCGAAATAGATGACGAGTAGGGTTGTGCATCAAGTTTTCAAGGGATTTGACAAATTTTAGATTATAAATAGTGAATGAAGGAATAAGTGAGTAATGGGTAGGTTCTTGAATTCTATGTTCGGAGCGATAAGGGTAAGGTTTATTTCGCTGTGGACTAAGTTGCGCTTATTGACAAGTCCGCTCTGGTGGAGAACAAGAGGGCTTGTCTCTATAAGGACGTTCTTTGCGAAGCTGTTCGATGTAAAACCGCGCGACAAGAAGGATTATTACGGCATACTCGGTTGGTTGGTCAGCAAGCGACTGGCGTTCGCATTGACGGTAATTGTAGGGATTTTGAGTATCTTTTACATTTTCGTTTTATCGCCGATTGCGCCGCGGGGCGATTGGTTCGGCGGGGGAGGGATTCCTACTTATAAATATAATTCGATACCGCTGAGGTTTGCGAAAGGCGAAGTACGAATTGTGGCGAGAAGCGGGTATGTAGCCTATGTAGGTGAAGTCAGCAAGGGGCAGGTTAAGGGTCAGGGGAAACTGTTCGACCACAACGGCGGAATTGTGTACGAGGGCGAGTTCGCCCGGAATATGTATAACGGGCAGGGAAAATTCTACTACAGCACAGGCGAACTGAGGTATGAAGGAGATTTCGTTGACAATCTGTATCACGGCAACGGAAAACAGTACCGATTAGCGGGTTCACTCGAATACAACGGTGAGTTTCACCGAGGGGAATGGAACGGTCAGGGAATGTTGTACAATCCGGCGGCAACGCTGATTTACAGCGGGACTTTTCAACGAGGAAACATTCTGTACAGTGAGTTAATCGGAAAAACCACATCGGAAATTTCAATAATGTATACCGGCAGACAGAACGTTTATTCCGAGGCGGACGATTATTGTGTCGAAATGCCGGAAATTAATGCGGTGTATGAAGTCGATGGCGGTCAGGATGCGTTGGAAGCCGACTGGAGCGTTAAAAAAGTGATGGTTCTTGAGGGTTCGATTTGGCTTGGCAGTCATAATCTCGCTACGATAAGTCAGCTTACGGATTTTTTCGGGGCACCGGATTATTTTGGCGAAACGTGGGTAACACTCGGTGAGGCGGCGGCGATTAATCTAATCGGCGATAATATTATAGGTGACGTTGATATGACCATGACGGCGATTTTCGATAACGTCTTCAACGTAAGCGACTACGACAGGGATTTCAGCGTGTACATCTTCGCATATAAGCTTGATGGATTGCTTTATACTTTTTATTGCACCGGTTCGGCTTCACAGAACTTCTTTATGTATGCTATTACAAGCGATTAATTCTTGAAAAAAGGGGGGAGAGCATGAAAAAACGAATACTCAGACTGTTTAGTCTCGTTATGTGCATGGTGTTCGCCGGTTCGCTTTTGACGATTACCGTGCAAAACAATTATTCTCTCCCGGAAAAGACCTTTTCGTTAGCGCAAGCACAGTCGCTGGCTTTGGCGAACAGCGATGAAATCCAGAAAACCTACAATCAGATTTTGCTCAAGAAGATGAAGTATACAGAATCAGTGAAGGGGATTCAGGCGAAAGCAAAAAACAAACGCACATTGCGGTGGACTCCGCTTTTATCGTTTAAACTCCCCGAAAAACTGAATTTAATTGAAGAGTTTGAACTTGTTATGAAACCGCTCGCTTTGACAAGTGAAATCACAACGCTTCAGCGTAAGATGAGCGACCAACGGTTCGATGTTTTGAACGATGTAAGTAACTCCTTCTTTAAGGTATACATCTTGCAGGAGAAAGTCAGTTTCAAAGAGGAAGTTTTGGAGTTGTCACGGCTCGAACTTGAACGCAACGTTGCCAGGTTCGCGGTAGGACTGGCAAATCAAAATGATATAGATACAATGGAGAAGTCGGTTGACAAACTGGCAGAAGAAATCGCACAGTTGAAACGGAATTTCCAAAGTGAAAAAGAAGCACTCGGCGATATCGTTTCGTTGGATTTGACCACCGGGTATCGGTTCTTGCCCCCTTTGCAGACGGCGGAAATCAGCCGTGAACATTTAGAGGATATTATAGAATTCACTTTGAACAATGATCAGACGGTTTATGAAGCGCGGATTGCCGAGTCTATGGCGCGAATGAACCTCGACCAGTATGAAGTCTTGATGAAGGAACAGTACGGTTCTAAAATGAACCCAATCGGGCCTTTTGTGAACGCAGCAAAAAACGGCATGAGTATAGATTTTGCGGCGTTTCAATTGAAGTACGATGAGATGACAAAGACGTTTGATGAGCCGTGGGATAAAAAGTATCGGATTTTGTTTATCACTTTCTCAAAAGAGTTTTTGAAAGGGCAAATCAGCGGAACTCGATACATTGAAGATGAGATTTATGCACTCTATACCGCTTGTATGGAATTAGATACGGCGAGAAAAGAGCGGGAATCCGCTGAAAAGGACTTGACGAATCAAGTCAAGTCGGATTATGAAGCGTTGGTTACTGCGAAGAACGCAGCCTTTTCGATGATTAAAACGCAAGAAGATACCCGCGTTCAGCTTGAGAGGGTGTTGAGTCTCAATAAAATCGGCAAAGCGGAATACGATGAAGTCAAGGAGAAGCAGGACGATTATCAGGCGATTCAGATTGAAGCTATGGATGCCATGGGTTCGTATAATGAACTGTTGATGAATTTCGACCGATTGACCTGCGGTGCAATTACTTCCCTGCTGAAAGGAACCTCCCTTACGACCGATGCTATGGGCGACGGGCTGAGTCTCCCGGGAAAAGATGTGTATTACTACATTTACAATGACATCTCGGATTTGACCTTCGTTTTTGGAATTGATGTTCCTGTCGGGTTTGAACCCAACATCACCCATTATGAAATATGGTATGAGGGGGTGCAAATCGGGGAGAGAACCGAGGCGGATAAGAGAATCCGTCACCTCACTCTTGTGAATGGGGACAGTGATGATTTGACGGTACGGGTTTTCGATGGGGATACGTTCGTAGCCGAATGTGTGATTGACACAACGACTCCGCGGGATGTTCTGCCGATTCCCAAAGCAGAATTGTCGGGTGACGAGGAAGTTGAGCGGAAGGTCGGTACGTATAAAATTTCCACCGATGTAACGGGCGAGGTAAGTATATCGAAAATCATGCTGGAGTTTGACGTTTCGGCTAATGCGGGATTTTACAAAATCGTATATGGCGAGAATGACGTTTACAGCAGCGCGCTTATTCCCGCGGCGGACAGCTTCACCTATTTGTCGCTGTTGATTACCGGGTTGGACGATGTTAAGATAATGGTGTACGACAAAGATGAGGGTTTCGTGGGGGAAGCGCGGTTTAACACGGAAAATCAGACCATTATGCTCAAGACTGAATCTCCGGGTTAAATTTTGAAGAATCTGAAGAAAGGGTGCGTTTGCGAAAAAGGCGAACGAAAGGCAAAAAGATGAAAAAACTTTTACGAAAAAAAATCATTATTCCGACAGTTGCCGTTTTGACCGCCGTGGTAATTTTGACAGTGACGTTTGTGAATGCTCTCTGGGATGAAAGAAGGGCGGTTCATATCAAGGCGGCTGATATCGAGAATTCCACCCTTGCAATCGGTTCGCATTTAATTCACTTGAGTGGACTGTCGGAGAATTTGTACGATATTGCATATGATTCGGCAATGGAATCCGGTCAGGACAGAATCTATTATAAGTCGGAGCTTATGGGTGGCGTGTGGTGTGACATCACAACAGCGACAACCATTTCGGCGATTGCCGAGGCGTTCGAAGGGGAGAGTATGCCGGTAATGGATTCGGTGATTGAAGGGTTGTTCTTCACCCACCACACCAAGTCGGACGGAATTACCTACGACCTCCGTACGAATCGACCGGTAAACATCTTCGATATACGTGACCCGTATGAGCTTGAGTTGTTGGAGGAGCTTTTCCCGCTTAAAACGCAGTTCGACTTATATCTGGAGAATCAGAGCGAGTCGGATGAGGGGAAGAAGAAAATTGAGCGGTTGGAAGAGTTTTTTCAGACCGATGTGACTAACGGAATCACCGACCGATGCGATAATGAGTTGAGTTCACTCCAGGCGTATTATTCGGCGATGGCACCTCGTTCGGAGAATCCCGAGAAGAATGCGGTTCAATCGGTGATGGATTCGGTAGATGCTACGCGGCGGGAGCAGGTGTTTTCGATTTTAGAGCAGGAGTTGTTGGATTTCGCCGAAGAATTGCAAACCATGCAGGACACCGAAGCAACCGAAGAGTCGGAGGGTGAATCCGCTTCATCTCCCGATATGGCGCTTGTTGCAGCGGTGAACGAAAGTCTTGCTAATGTGCAATCAACGTTGATTCTTCATCAGGGGCGAATGATGAGTGAGGGGGAAAGCGTTTCTTCAACAGTATACTTCAGATTTGCCACCAATTTAATCCGTGCCGCGAATGCGAACAATTATACCGATTGTGATACGGCGGTGCAGAATCTGGTTGATTTAGACAGAATCCTCAGCGACCAAATCATCAATCGGGAAAGTGAATTTGTCGTTTTGCGTGATGTGTTGATTCCACTTGCGACTACGAGATATACTGCAGCACTTTCGGCGGGAGAAAGCGGTGAGTACCGTGAAGCGGTCTCACAGGGGGCTGCCGGGGCGATTCTTAATTCAATTGCAGGGAAGAGCGCGGGAAACCTCAACGGAATTAGAAGTGAGTTAGAGTTCTTCATTCAAGTGAAGACCGACCGAATGAATCCGGCTGACGGGATTGATTATATCAGCGTACGCCTTGAGCTTACGACCGGTTGGTACGCACTCGTCAAGAGGGATAATTATAAATGGTATTCCGATAACAGCGTAGAAGACCATATCGAGTTTTTGTCGCGGCTTATGCGGGCACTTCAGCGGAAGTTGGGGGGGAGCGATTTAGATAAACTCCAAGCCGAGAAAGCCGAACTTCAACGTGATTATATGTCTGCACTCGACAATAATGATTTAGATGGCGCAAAACGAATCGAGGGGTTGATTGCAGAGGTTGACGCTAAAATCGCAGAGGAAGAAAACGACTTATACTCTCAAATTGCCGATTTACAGACCCAACTCGATGACTTGCGTAACGGTAACAGCGGCGGTGGTCAAAATGATGATGCTATTCGTGATTTAACGGGATTGTTGGATGATTTATACGGACAGCGTTCGGGTTTGTTGTCGGACTTAGACGATTTGAACGCTAACAACGGCGACGGTTCTAACGGGGAGGCTATAGCCGGACTCGAAGGGGATTTGAGTGACCTGAACAATCGGATTTCCGGTTTAGAATCCGACCTTGACGATTTGAATCGGGGTAACGGCGGAATCAACGACGGCGCGATTCGAGATTTAGAAGCGCAGTTAAGTCTTTTGAACAACGGACTTTCGGATAATTCAGTCGGAAATCTCGTTGCGGGACTCCGCGGGAACTTGCTTGATGCAATTGACGGGGACGGCAATGGTTTAGATGACGGAATAGATGCATTGATAGGATTACTCGACCCGAATTATAAAATCGCATTCCCGGCTTTGAAGGATGTGTACGATGCCATGCTCCGCAAATCCGAACGGGACGGAACCGACAAATTTGATGGGTTAATCGATAAGGTTGAGGGGGCTATTCTCGATAATCGTGCGGCTTATGATGATTCCATGCGGGGGGATGTAGATTTCGATTTATTGGGAAGGGGTTTTCTGGGAAACCTTGACGGAGATAACGCAATCATCTTCATAATGGCATTGGTGGATTATTACGACCAGACAGGAAGCGATGAAGCGTATAATCTTGCCCGCTTTAAAACAACGAATGAGTTTAACTCGGGTAATGTATACGTTTGGCTCAAATGCAACGAACCGCTCGGCGTTTATCTCCCGTCGAAAACGGTTGCAAAGTTCTCGAAAATGGGGTACGTGTGGAATCGCAATCGCAATCAAACTGTATTGACACGAGGAACAGCGTACTACGGATTCACCGCTTATTCGGAAATGGTAATCAGGAGTAAAGATGGCTCTGAATCGGAAGAAATGCCGCTTACCGCAAAGTTCCGCGCAGACGTTTATATTCCGAATGTGTATACGCTTCAAAACTTCGGTTGTGACGGAATGTACGTTCCGGGTACCGATTATGGTGTGTTGACCCATGATGGGTTCAGGGCAACGGCAGATGAGCTTCTGGGAATCTTTTTGAGGGGGTACTGATTAAATTATGGCAGACTATCCGATTATTTCAGACATAAGCAGTCACTTGGTCAAGACGTTGCGGCAGAAGATGTGCCCCGAGCCTATTCCGTCACCGAACAACATAGACGTGTCTTCCCCCGCAGAACAGGACGTAGATTATATCCTGGGGTTGTACCTTTACGATGTTCGGGAGGAAGGCGATATCTCGACTACGCCGTTCTTGAACGCAGGAAAGACCCGGTTGCAGAAAATGCCGCGACCATATGCGTTGTATTATATGTTGTTCATTAACGGTTCTTCACAGATGGGGCTGAAAGCGCACGATATACAGAAAATCATAGGCAGGGCGGCGCAAATCGTCAACGACGGAAATGTCATCAACCCGCGAACGCTTCAGCCGTGGTTGGAAACAAACGAACCCCCGGTTGTGATTTCCCCGGCGCGGTTGTCACTGGAGGATAAAGTCCGGGTTTGGTCGGCGATTAACAAACCATATCAAATCAGCCTGTTTTATCGGGCGGCACCGGTTTTGTTGTCGAGTGAAATCATAATCGATACTCCGCGCGTGACGAGAGCAGAGTTTAATATTAACGATCGTCACGGAAGGGAGGGGGGTGGCTAGTAAATGGTAAGGGTTTCTACTATAAGCTATCGGCTGGATTTAGCGTTGCGTCTCATTGACACAATAACGGGAATGACTATTTCGCGGGATATAAAGGTTAAGGTCAACGGTGCGGATTTTTTTCCGAAAATTGATAACGATGCGAACATGGTTTTTATTAAAGCTGCCGAGTGCGACAAAGAAACCGGTCAACGCCTTGACTTTACGGTGGAAGTTTCGGCGAAGGGGTATGAGTCTAAAACGGTCGATGTCAAATATGACGAATTAGACGAGAATCTGCCGTATATCGAAACGCATATGCTTCCCGATGAAAAGTATCTCCCGCAATTTCCGTGTCATACACTGCAGGGGAAGCTTTCGGGAATCAGCGAGATTGATGCGGTTAAAATCAGCGCGAGTCCCTGCCTTATAAAGGGGTATGAGTCACGTAAACTGCTCTTGACTGTGTTCAATCCTTATAAACTTCGACTGGACAGTGTGTATTATGCGGCGGTGAATGCCGAGGAAGAGTCCTATCAGCCGTTTATAATCGAGAAGAGCGTTTCGGACACTGTCATTAAGGTGAAAACAGGGTTTGAGAGTCCGCCGGAAAACTGTACCGTTTCGGCGCGGGTAATCGGAAAAGCCGAGAAAAACAGCTACACCCTACGGGTTCGAAAAGGGGTTTCGGATAAATCCAAGCCTGAAAAATGGATTGTGCGGTTCGTTACTAAAAAGGGAGAGTTTTTTCAGACCGTGGATTTCAATTCGCTTGATTCGGGTGGGCTGATTATATCAACCGCGAAATCCAAAACAGACAGGAAGGAGTAGACATATGCCGGTAGTAGTTACAGGGGCGAGTTATGTTTGCACGATGGGAACTTCGCCGGGGACATTGATGGTCACTTCTCAAACGATGACGTTGGCAGAGAACAAGCCAATCGCAACGGTTCAGGATTCGGTTGCAATGTCCAATATCACCCCATGCGGAATGTGTAATTCGATGGCGAATCCGCAGGTAGCGGCGGCAACCGCCGCAGCGTTGGGAGTTTTGACACCGATGCCGTGTATTCCTTCACCTGTAGGAATCTGGCTGGGGGGTGCTTCGGTCTTAATCGGCGGGAAGCCCGCACTTAAGCCCGATTCGACTTTGCTCTGCGCTTTCGGGGGTTCGATTAGTATCGTTTCCCCGGGACAAGGGAGCGTGTTATGTTGATTTTCCGCCGGGGCGGAAATAAATAAAAAAATTTTTTTACAACCGAAAGGAGGATGGTTTCGGAAAATATTTTAATCCGAAACCGAAACAAGTATGGCTGAATATTTATCACCGGGCGTATACGTCGAGGAGTATGACTCATCACCCCGTTCAATCGAGGGTGTGGGTACAAGCACAGCCGGATTCATCGGATTAACCGAGAGGGGGCAGTCGGTCGGCGCACCGGTTCTTGTAACTAATTTCGCCGATTACCAACGCAAGTTCGGGGGCTATTTGAGCGAATATACCCACGGGGATTTCCGCTTTTTGCCCTACAGTGTCGAACAGTTCTTCGCAAATGGCGGAACACGTTGCTTTATCAGCAGGGTAGTCCCGGCAGATGCTAAAGCCGCGAAAGCAAAGCAAGGAATTCTGACCTTTACCGCCACGAACGAAGGTAAATGGGGTAACAGAATCAACATCTCGTTTATAGCGAGCAATAAGAGGAAAATGCAGTTGGTTGCCGCAGATGACGGCAACGACAAAGTTTTCACTGCGAAAACTACATCGGGATTCGCTGAAGGGGACATCGTGGAGTTCGCAGGGGAGTACAACCGAATTTCCACTATATTCGACAGAACGGTGACGTTTGAAAAGGCGTTCGCTTCCAGCCCGGTTGACGAGGCTATAGTCCCGAAAGTGTTCGTTTATTCGGCAGAAATGGACATAATCGTCCGTTGCGATGATATTGCCGAAGTGTACAATGACGTTTCGCTTAACGTATCGTCACCGAATTACATTGTAAAACGCCTGGGTTCGAGTGATACCGTCAATTTTACAATCAAAGATACCAACGAAATCGATAACCCAGTATCGCTGGTGTTCGGAACGGGAATCTTGAAGGGTACGGTTTCATTCGCAGGGGGAACAGACGGAAATACCGCTAACGTTGATGCAGGCGTGTTCATCGGTGAAAACAAAGGGCCGGGAAAACGTACCGGAATCGAAGCTTTTGTCGAAAACAACGTAGTCAGTATAATCGCGGTGCCGGGTGTTACCATTCCCGAAGTTGTGGTTTCGTTGGTTGCCCACTGCGAGAGAGAAAAGAATCGTTTTGCGGTGATTGACATTCCGGCGGCTTACACGAAGGTCGATGAAATCGCCGAGTATCGTAACATGATTGACTCTACCTATGCGGCGATGTATCATCCGTGGGTTCGGGTATTTGACAGATTATCCAAGAAGCCGTTGTTCATCCCACCGTCAGGCTCTGTAGCGGGAGTGTATTCGCGTACCGATATTTCGCGCGGAGTTCACAAAGCACCCGCTAACGAAACCGTCGCTTGTACGGGATTGTCGGTCAACTACACGACGGGCGAACAAGACATTCTCAATCCGATTGGGGTAAACTTGATTCGTGCGTTGCCCGGACAGGGAATCCGCGTGTGGGGAGCGAGAACCGCAAGTTCCGACTCTAACTTCAAGTACGTGAATATCCGCAGACTCTTCATCTTCGTGGAAGAATCCATCAAGAACAACACCAATTGGGTCGTTTTCGAGCCGAACAATTCTTCGCTGTGGGCGCGTGTTCAGATGACGATTTCGTCGTTCCTCGAAACTTTGTTCAGAGGGGGAATGTTTGCAGGGGAAACTCCCGGCGAAAGTTATTTCGTGGATATAGGAACCGGTACGATGAGCCAGGACGATATCATGAACGGCAGACTCATCTGCAACATAGGAATCGCACCTTCTCGCCCTGCCGAATTTGTTATATTCCGTGTGACTCAGTTCACGTCGGAAGCCGGTGGTGGAGAATAATCAAACAATAGCCAAACAAAGCTAAACTAAATAAACTTTAATTAAAAAAGGAGTGTATTTTCAAATGGGAACACATTTTTATCCGATGACCAAAATGAATTTTCTGGTCACCGTAGGGAGCGACGTTGGAAGCGCGGCGTTCTCGGAAGTAACGGGAATCGATTCCACCGTAGATGTAATCGAGTTTAGGCAGGGAAACGCAGGAAGCCTTGCACCGATTAAAATCCCGGGACTTGTGAAACACGGAAACATCACGCTGAAGTACGGTCTTACTAAAGGCGGCGCATTCAAGGAATGGGTGATTTCTTGCGTGAACGAAAGACGGGGAAAAATCGATCGACAGGACGTTACGGTTGAATTAATCGATATAACCGAAGGTTCGCCGCAATCGGTTGTAAGTTCCGCTGCGGGGGCTACTCATATGGTATGGGTGTTCAAAAACGCATGGGTGGCGAAGTATACCGGCGCGGACTTGAACTCCACCACGAGTGAAGTTGCAATCGAAACAGTTGAAATCGCTTATGAGGAAATATTGATTCCTATGGAATATGGTGCAAATACAGGCGGTGGCGGCGGCGGCGGCGGAGATGCCGAATAAGCCTTTCAATCTCAAGACAGTTGCGGGACCGGACGTTCCGTGACTGTCTTTACATAGTAAAATAAGCGTGATTTTGCATAATTTGTATAAAAAGTAAGGAGGAGAGTATTAATGACAACGGTTTATGAATTCGAACTGCCGAGGGGGTTTGTAGATAGCGACGGAAATGTTCGCAAACGCGGAAAAATGCGGCTTGCAACGGCGGGAGATGAAATCGGCGCAACCCGTGACCCGCGCGTATTGGGGAATCCGTCGTATTTGACAGTGGTGATTCTCGCACGGGTGATTACAGAACTGGAGGGAGTCCCTACTATAGTTCCTACGATTATCGAAAATTTATTCACGGCGGATTTGGCGTTTTTGCAGGATATGTATCAGCGAATCAATAATATAGAACCGCCGGTAATCAAGTCGGTCTGTCCCGAGTGTGGACATCAGCATGAGGTACCCGTAAATTTTACCGCGGAGGGATAGCGTTATATCCGGAAGAGGAACTGTACAAAGAAATGGCATTCATATCGTATTATTTCCACTGGAGTAACAGCGAAGTCGCCGCATTGGAACACAGCGCGAGACGGCGATGGTGCTCGGAAATTTCCTCAATCAATACCGCTTTAACTCCCTCGGAAAAGCAAAACAAAAAAGAAAAAAGTCTGCGTGATATTAATTTCAGTCCCCGAATGTGATATGATAGAGACTTTGTGTCTCGGAAAGGTATGGTCACAAGAATGGCGAATCGTTCGATGAAAGATGATAATAATCTTGTATGGAATAAAGGTGTCAACCCGGTTGTCGGTTTTAATTTTATGCTTCGGGTGGAGTTGGCGTTCGACCTTCCGTGCAAGAGTGTTCGGGCGTTCACAAAAGAGAACGAGTATGAACTTATACAAGAAGGCGGGCTTAACGATTATGTTCACATGAAACGTAAGCCCATAAGTAAGCCGTTTACGCTGGAAGTCGAGCGGTATATCGGGGTGGATTACATCGACCCGCTTCCGAACGGCGCGGAACTGGCATTACCGGTACTTTTAATCATAGCGCGGTATCCGACGCATAATTTCAATCCCCAGATGTGGACACGGGTATACGGATTCACCGGTTGCACTGTTATGAAGAAAACCTATGGGGAGTTAGTCGCCGATAAGTCATCTTTAATCACTGACACCACCACAATCGCATATCGTGAGATGATTCTGCTTGACCTTCCGTGGGTGGATGCGCTGAACGAGGATAAGACTTTCGAGGGTAAGGCAAAAGGTTAAAAAGCTAAAAAAGGTTAGAGGGGGTGGCGATATGATTGTACTCAAACAACCGCTTGAACTTCGTTCGTTGCGGCGGATAACGTTGTTTTCGCCGCCGGATTCGTCTAATTTAAGGGATTCATCTCCCGAAAAGGTCGAAACGCAAATTCAAAGTGACCCGTTCTACAGCAGAATCAGCGGGAATTATTCCATAATCAACTCGAAGTTCACGGCTGAGGATTTGTTTTTCCTCATTAATACACCGCCGGAAATCCCGGAATTCCCGATTGAATCGGGCGGAATCAATATTCAGAGCAATGTGAGTAATTCGCGGAGTTTTTCGCTTAACGTACTCAATAATGTTGTGAATAGGATTTTGTTCAGTGACGATTCAAGCTACACCTATCAAGACGAAGTGTATATTTCGTCATTTTTGCGTAAAATCGGGGTTGAAGACGTTTCGTTGTTTATGAGACAGGTACGGGAACTTCGTCAAGACAGTCGAAACGTACACAACCTTTTGAACTTGTATCGGCAGAGCGTTACGAACGTCGGGGATGGCGAATTCGTGCGGGAAACGCTTACAGCGAAACGGGGCGAATCTGCCGGGCAAAACGTCACACATGAATCGGAAACTCGGTACACGCTTCATAATGACGTTTACAATCGTCTCCAAACGTCGGACATTTATCAAATCATGCGCAATTACACCTCAAACAAAGCCGAAATCAGTAATCGGGTTCGTGCGGCGGAATTTCACACGGCAGAGCAGTCTCGTGCCGGTGACTTGATTAGTCTTACCGAAATCAAGCGGGATTTAATCGGCGAAGATTCGGCTGCGGAACTTGCGCATATTCATATAAATCGGTATGAAACCGGCGAAGAAATCCCATTGCCGTCCGACGAAAGTCAAGTAATTCAACAGAGTGCGGCAGGGGTGTTGCTTACGCTGGTGGATAATCTGTTCACGACAAGGCTCGAAAAGAAAATCGGCGGAGAAAACCTCTGGTTGGATATATCCAACGTTATATACAATTCGGCAGAGAAATCACTTCAGCGGTTTCAGATGTTCAGGACTTACAAGACTGTTTTGAGCGAACAAGACCGTGATATCAGCGATAAAATACGCAAACTTTCTCAAACCGAAGAATTTCTTTTAGTGGAAATAAGCACGGGACACCCGCTTTCGCCTGCCGAAACTATTCTCGCTGTTACCGAGGACAGAGAAAGCGATTCATATTCGGGAGTGGGGGATTTTTCGGGCAAAAACGACGGCGATGATGTTTCAGCGGTAGAAAAACCCCGCAGATTGGATTTATATAAAGAGTACAGTAGGTCGCTTATAGAATTGAATCGGGAGAAAGCGGCTTTGATAACCCCTTACACCCGCACTGAAGTATCGCATTCTTCGGTTGACGGCGGGGTGGATATAAATACCTTCACTCACACTTTAGCGAAGAAAATTACGCAGAATATCAGCTTGTATGAGTCGGTTGAAGATTATTCACAGGACGGAAATGTCACGAATTTCGGTGATATAGTCACCGAACATATTTCGCGGATTGAAGACTTTTCTGGGGGGGAGCCGTTGCAGGAGGAAGAGCCGGAATCGCAAACCACCCACGAATTGAAGCAATATTTAGACGAATATGATCGGCGCAATCGGGAGACGGCGCAGAGACTTATCGAAAGCGCAAGTGAGTTGAAACTCCCCGGTGATAGGTCGGAAGAATCGTTGCCGAAGAGCCTGCGTGATAAGTCTGAAACAGATGACACCCTTCCCAGGAATGTACTGCAGGATGTTTTCGGGGAAGCCGAGACCACCCACTTGACACTTCAGCCGTTTAACCAAGACGAACTCTCTAAAATGGATGAAACTACTCGCTTGATTTATCAGAGCCTTTTGGGGCAGAAGCCCGGTACATTGCCGTCGCAGATTCCGTTGCAGAAAAGTGGTAAAACACCATCCCGCGGTGAAGAGATTAACGTAGGCGAACAGATTAATCGAACTGAATTAACCCATAAAACCGAAATGGCGGCGGGGAGAGATTTCGGTGATGTGATTGAACCGTCTTCGGTTGACGAAGCCACGCGATTAGTTGAGGAAATACTTTCGGGGCAAAAGCCGATGGGTCGGTCGCAGGGTGAGATTACAGGAAAAGCGTTCGGTCGCGGAGGGCAGGGCAGAGAAGAACAAGAGGAGAAAATCCCTCAAATGCCGAAATTGTCGCATAAGTTGGAGGGATTGGGTCGGTTGTTGCCCGAAGAAGCTATTGCAATGGCGGTGGCGGATGACGCTACAAAGTTGGTTTATGAAAGCCTTGTTCGTCAACGGCAGGGTAGCGATTTACCGCAATCACAATCGGAAATGGAGAGAAAAGTACTCCTGTTCAATACCGAAATGCGGGAGTTCGAGAAAACGGCGCAAACGGAATTATTCCACAAGACCGAGCGGCTTAATACCGAAACGCAGACCTTGTATGAACGCACCAACACAGTCACCGAGAAACTGCGTGCGGCAACCCCTTTGACGCAAGCGAGGTCGGGAATGTTTCAGGGGGCTGCCCAAACCGTACACAAATTGCCGGATAATCAAGGATTTTCGGAGGAGTTGATTGAGAAACTGGCTTCTCGAAGTAACAGCGGTGAGTCCAATCAAGGTGAGACGAGCAAAACCGAAACCATCGTGAATCAGACCTTGAGTGAAACCCGGGTGAATAAAATGATTCAAGAGCAGACAGCGAAAAGCACTGAGGATATCACGAACCTGGTGAACAGCACTATTGCCAATCAAATCGCAAAGCAAATGAACGTGATTTCCGAGAAGGTGTACAATAATATGGAGCGGCGGCTTTCTCTCGAAAAGGCGAGGAGAGGTCGAATCTAGGAAAAAATCAGGGAGTGAGATGATATGAGCCTTGCGAATTCAGCCAAGAATTTCATACTCGGCAGTACTACGACTGCTATTATAACAATTCGTGACTTTCGCGAGAAGGCCGCCGAAATGAATCTCGGCGAGACCGGCGGGAGCAGTACGGTAATGCCGTCTCTCCCCGAAAGCGAACTGATGGATGCTGTTCCGTTGCCTATGCTTTCGAATGACCGGCGGTATAAGGTTCAGTTTAACCCAAAGGAACTGCTGTTGAACGGACAGCAACCGATGGATGTTAAGTCGAATTTGGAGGGTTCGGATAAAGATTCACCCTCTTCCAGAAAAATAGCTCATGAGCCGGCAAAAGTCACCTTGACAATGAACCTGGTTTTTGATGAAGTCAATCTGTTTGATTGCTTCACCAGCGAAAAGTTTAGTCCCGGTGCGGCAAATTTAATCAAGAATGTTGCGACTATGGGGGCTAAAGCACTCGGAAAGGTATGGTCGGTTCGTCCGCAGGTGGAGGCTTTTATCGCCGCATTGCGGAATCCGTATACCCGTATGGTGGAGTTTACTTGGGGGGAGTTTTCTTTCGAGGGGAACATTACGAATCTGTCGGCGGAATATACCATGTTTTCGATTGAAGGACATCCGGTCCGTGCGAATCTGCGGTTGAGGTTGGTCAATGAAAAGAACGACAACGAAAGTGACCGTTGGATTAAAGATTTTGACAAGGCGTTCGGCGGTGCGGGAATGAGTAATTACACATCTGCCGACGGATACGTTGGAAACGTGCTGAACATGGGCGCGTTCGGTTTATAATCGGGAGGATATGACATGAATGTATTAGCGGCTAATGCGGCGGGTGTGCTTGGATTTAATCAGAAGGCCAAACTCGTCATTTATACAGATACCGGCAGCACGATGGGGTCGAGTGCGATTGCCGATGCTGCCTCGGCGGCGTTGGAATCGGCGGGCAGTGCTATTCCCGGCGGGGATTTCCACTCTTTACAGGTGCAGTTTAATCCGGCGAGTATTAAGTTTGAGGCGAACTCGGTACCTGTTCAAGCAAAATATCTTCAAGACCGATTTGATGCGTCGATTCCCAACTCCCAGAAAAGGAAAGAGTCGATTTTTATGACGGTTGACTTGATTTTCGATGATGTGAGCAATAAAGATGCGTTCCACGGTGACAAGTTCAGGATTTCGGCATCCGATGTTCTTGCGGCGGCAGGGACACTTACGAAGGAATTAATGGGGGGGTACAGTGTCCAGAAGCAGACTAACGGGTTGATTGCGGCAATCATGCGTGAAAGTACCCGTGTGATTTCATTCGTCTGGGCAAAGATGAAATTTACCGGGATTTTGCATGAAGTCCAGGCGAAATACACCATGTTCAGCATTTCGGGGAAGCCGATTCGCAGTGTGGTGACACTCAGCCTTCAACAGGTGATGACCGCCGGCGAAAATAAGACGTGGGATAAGGCATTCTCGGACTTCTTCGGTGCGCCCGGTATGGATACCGATATGATTTCCGGCAAGAGTATGTTGCAGGATATCCAGAAGTTTATCAATATAGGGTTTTAAGTTTTAGGGAGAGAAGCAGGGGATTTCCTGTGAGACTTTCATTCTAAACAAGGAGATTGTATATGCTCAATATACCGAAAAAGCGCGGCGACGGTTCTTACAAGAAGTTCAAGGGTAAGTATCAAGGGTTTGAGTTCCCGCAGACTCACGTGGAAGTTAACGGAAAACCCGTCAGCGGAAAAAAGAAGAATACTTTCATTGGGGAAATCACGGTTGAGCTTACTGCCGGATTTGAAGCGTCGGTAGCAAACTTTCGGATTTACGGGGCATATAATCAATCCAACGGGGAATTTAACTTCAGCGACGTCGAGAAGCAGGCGGTTTTGGGGGTGTCCCTCAAAATCTATCTGGGGTATTTGGGTACGCTCGAACCGGTGTTCGTGGGGTTTGTAGCGGGGGTCAGCTTCGGTTATGACGGAATCGACCCGCCGTACATCGAAATCACGGGCATGGATGCGAAAGGCGTTATGATGGCTTCTTGCTATGCGAACAGCTTAACAGCGAAGTCGTATGGGGAGGCGGTAAGCGAGATTCTTCAGCGGACGGCTTATGAGAAGATGAAGTCGGCGAAAATCATAGAGGATATTGCAGTGACCGATACCCCCGACAAGAAGCGAGGTGGCGGGGATGACAAAGCGAGTGCCGAAACAATCGAGATGGTGTCGGAGAGCGATTATGATTTCATACTCAAAGCTGCGAAGAAGTTTAATTATGACTTTTTTGTCGATAGAGGTACGGTTGTCTTCCGTAAAGCGAAATCGGCTACAAAGTCGATTATGTGTCTTGCAATCGGGCAGGGGGTACTTACCTTCGATTTGGAGTACAGTCTCACCGGAATGGTGCAGAAAATTGAGGTGCGCAGTCTCGACGCGGGAAAAGGCGAGGTTATTCAAGCGGGGGACACCTATAGCAAGGATATGTCAACCGAAAGCAAAGCAAAGGCATTAATCGATAAGAGCAGGAAGGTGTACATCGACCCGTCGATACACTCGGAAGAGCAGGCGAAAGCCAGGGTGGAGTCACTTATGGAAGAAATGTCCTACCGATTGGGCAGGTTGGAGTGTGAGTGTATCGGAATCCCGGAAATCCTGCCGGGGAATTTTATCGAGATTGAGGTTGGTTCGCCGGCGGATAATCGCTTCTATATAACTAATGTAGTTCACAGAATCAGCGATGACACAGGTTACAGAACGAAGATTATCGGCAAGATTGATTCAATCAAGAAAGCGATACCGTTCTGATTAAGTAGGGCTTTTAGAGAAGCCCGGAGAAAGGGAATGGTCATAAAAATGGCACTTTACGATATTATAGATGAAATTGCGGCAAAAAAGGTTGTAAAGAGTGAGACCGGCGATACTCGCATTAACGGACTGGTCATTGGAATAGTTGCCAAAAACTACGATAAGGATATGCCGGGAAGGGTCTGTATAACCGTTCCGACCCGTGATAAAGACGCGAACGAACTCCAATGGGCGCGATTGATTCAGCCGAGCGGCGGCGCGAAATGGGGGCATTATTTCCTGCCGGAAGTCGGCGACCAGGTGATACTGGCGTTCGAGGGAGGGAATATCGAAAAGCCGTATATTGTGGGTTGTCTTCCGACCGATAACAGCGCGTTCTTACAGGGTTCGGTTGATGAGGATAATCAATTTAAGCGAATTGTTACGAAGAACGGTAATACGCTGACTTTCGAGGATAACAAGGAGGGTGAGGGCGAGAAGGACAAAATCACGCTTCAAACGGCACAGAAACTCCATACGCTGATTATGGATAACGAGAATAACATTATTAGAATCACCGATAAGGAGAAAGAGAACTTTATCGAGATGAAGACGCAGGATGGTGACATGAAAATCAAGGCGAAGAGCAGACTTACAATCGAGGTGGGGGACAGTATCAAGGTGATTATGAATGGTGAGTCCGGCGCAGTGAAAATCGAAGCGAATGAGGTTAGTATAGCCGCATCCCGACAGTACAAAGTCAAGTGTGACCAGATGATAAAAATTGAGGGTGCCCAGATTTCAGAAAACGCTTCTTCCATGCACAAAATCGAAAGCGGCGGAATGGTGAAAATCGCGGGTAGTCCGATTAAAGTAGGGTAAATTTGAATGTAAGGTAACACTGCAGGGCAAGCTCTGCACCCCTCGCCCTGCGGGCGAGAGAGCCGACCCAAGGGGCAGGGTATTACCCCCTTACTTTCAATAAAAGCTCATAGGTCGGTGGATTTGCCGCCGAGCAGGTGAGACAGACAGGCTTGATTCATGCCACGTTTGTGGTAGAAAGGCATGACCATATAAGTATGAACAACGAAAACAATAATTTTTTAGGGAGTTCCATGAAATTCCCGATACAGGTGAATCCGTCTACGGGGCGTTTCGCGGTCTCGTCGGGCGAACAAAGCGTAAAAGAATCGGTGTATCTGATTCTTATGACTAATCGCGGTGAACGCTGGCTTCTCCCTGATTTTGGGGGGACTTTGGTTCGTTATGCGTTCATGGATACGAGCCTTACCATGCTCACGATTATGTCGAACGAGATTAGGCGGGTATTAGCCGAGCAAGAACCGCGAATCGGTGATATAGATGTTGAAATCGACAGGTCGGATGAGAGAGCGGACTGCCTGGTGGTGAATATACGGTACATGGTTCGTGAGACTAACACCCCCGAGAACCTGGTTTTCCCCTTTTATCTAAATAATTCAGAGGTGGTGATGGACGATGAAGATGAGTTATAAAGAGCCGAATAACGGTTACAAAATAGATTTACGCATGAAGGAAGATATATGGGCGCAAATCGCGCGGTTAGCATCATCGTACACACCGGAATGGCTGTTCGATGCCGATAACCCCGATATAGGTTCGGTCATTGCGCTGATATTTGCCGAACAACTTGAAGGAAGCATAGAGCGGCTTAATCAACTCCCCGAAAAATATCGTATTGAGTTCGTTAATATGCTGAACATCGGGCTGCAGTCGGCGTACCCTGCACAGGGAATGGTGGTGATGGATTTAATCCGCGACACCGTCCCGGGGGTGAATGTTCCCTGCGGGACGAAACTGCTGGGTTCGGGCGATGACGGTTCGGTAATGGTGTTTGAAACAACCGCCGACATTCACGTCACCAACTCGCGTTTGTCGGACTTGCTGGCTATATCGCCGTCACGCGGGAAAATTATCCCGATTTTGGGAGAAATCGAACAACCGAAATTTTTCCCGGTTGAAGAGTTACCTTCTGACGATTTCGATTCATTATTGGAAGATTACGCGGATGGTATTCCGGCGTTTCCGCGGTTTAAGATGTTCGATTACAAAGGGGAAGGGGTTCAGCAAAACGCCCTGTTGATGTATCATACCGATGTTTTCGATACCGAGGACAAGGTTGATTTATTAATACGTATTCAAGGGGAAGACGGCGGGGATTTATCGCATAAATTAGCCGATGAGGGTCGATTTAGGTGGAGCTATTACGATGGAGAAGATATGTCTTCATTCGATGCGGTTACGCTTGAAAACGGGGCGGTGGTGTTACGGAGAGACGGAACGCTCGGAAAAATCCGCATGAGTTCCAAACCGGGTGAATCGGGTGAGTTTTCGCTTGTTTGTGTCGAAGCGGTGGGAGCAGTCACCGAGAGCATTGGGGTGAAAACGTTGCAAATCGCATCCACTTGTGAGGATGCGCCGCCTACCTTCGTAAGCCATAACGAGAGTGAGCTTGACAGTGTAGAGTTCATGCCGTTTGGTGAGCAGATTTCGATTTTCGATGAGTGTTATATCGGCCATGACAGGATTTTCAAACAAAAAGGTGCGAAAATCACATTACGGTTCGAGATGAATTATCGTGAAAAACTAGTTACGTTCACACCCGAGCAACTAGACGAACAACTAAAAATAATCAAACGCAGACCGCGGCAAATTTCATTTGATACAGCACGGACTTGCGCCGAGAGAATCGCTTTTGAATATTTTAACGGAACAGGATTCAAGAAGTTGGAACTTTTCAGCGGTGACTGGTCTTCGCTGTTCAACGGAAAAGCCTATGGTGAAATCGAGATGTCGTTTATATGTCCCGATGATTGGGAACCTATTACTATTGCGGGGAGTTCCGAGCGTGCAATTCGCATACGGGTGAGTCAGGCGGATAACTGTTACCTTCAGCCCTGCCTTCATAATATGCCTGTCCTTAAGAATCTGCTCTTGTCTTATTCGTATGAGGGGGACTGGAAGTCACCGCAAAGATTGCGTGTTATATCGGGAACACGTGAAACCGATTTGACCCGACCGCTCCTCATGCGGGAGACTTTTACGGCGTTTTCACCTATTCCGTATGATAAGGATGCCTTGTACTTGGGTTTCGAACGGAGGTTGGAGGGTTCCCCGGCGAGTCTTTTCTTTGAGGTTGACGAAAGTATGGGATTTTCTCACCCGTCAATCAAGTTCCAGTACTCGACCTTGAAAGGTTTCGCACCGTTGAAGGTGTACGATAATACTAACCGACTTTCTAATTCGGGAATAGTCATGTTTCAGGTTGCGGACGATTTTGCACGAATTGAAATCGAAGGGAAAAGCCGCTACTGGTTGAGAATCACCGATGAAAGAATGACTTTCGATGAGAATCCCGGTAAAAACACCCCGCTTGTTCGAAGGATTCTCACTAACGCTGTCCAGGTTCATAATGTGCGAACGCTGGAAGAAGAATCGTTCTACATGGAAGCGGTGACGGCGAATATGTCGTTCCCTCTCCCTGCGAATAACATTCTGTCGGCGGAAGTCTACGTGAATGAACGTAATCTCTCGCGGGAATCCATGCAGGAACTGCAGAGTCTCTGTCCGGAAAAAATCCGTGTGGAATATGACGGATTGGGACGAATCAGTGATTTCTTCGTGAAATGGGAGGAAGTACAGAATTTCGACGGCTCAAAAGCGGGGGAGCGTCATTACGTGCTCGACCGTATGAGTAATTCGATTCAATTCGGTGATGGTGTGAACGTGAAAATCCCGTTGGTGGTCGGCAGGGTGGCTTTTACCGCAACGGTGAAGTGTTGTGACGGTTCGGCGGCAAACCTGCCTGCGGGTGCGATTAATTCGGTAATGGGGAACATCTTGTATATCGATGACGTATACAACCCCATAGCGACCTATGCGGGAAGCGACCTTGAAACCGTTTCGGGAGCGATTGAACGCGGCGCGAATATCATCAACGGTAAAAACAGACTGGTCAGCGAAATCGACTTCATGAGGGAAGCCTTGTCGTTTTCGGGAATGATTGTTCAGGCGAAGTGTGTAATCGGCAGGGATGCCGACGGGAATCGCAAAAACGGTGCGGTTTCATTAGCGATTATGATGGGTGATTACGTCGGAAATTCTTATTCGTTTGAGGGGGTGCGTGAACGACTGAAGGCACGACTTCTTGAGAAGAGCGAAGCAACCCTCACCGAAGAAGAGTTGTATATTTGTCAGCCTGTTCCGGTGACGTTGAGCGTGGATGTGTGGATTCAACCGAATAATCATCTTACCGGTTTTGAGATGGGCGGATTGCTCATCGAGCAAATCAAGAAATTTATCGAGCCTGTGAAAAGCCGCCGGATAGGCGAATTGCCGAGTATTCGGCAGTTGAATACCGCGCTTAATTCGGTGCGGTGTGATGCGATGATTCGTCATTTTTCCGTGACGGCGAAGTATGCGGATTCGTCCGGTGTTCATGAGCGTGAACTGTCGGAATTGCAAATCACGCCGTTCATGTTTGCGGTAAATGGCGAACATAAGGTTCATGTGTGATTTTAAAGTCGTTGAAAACGACTATGGACGCGGCAAAGTCATGAGCGGCTCTGCCGTGAGTATCAAGACTTTCGTTGCGGAGTAATGTAAGGTAACACCGTAGGGCAAGCCCTGCACCCCTCGCCCTGCGGGCGAGAGAGTCGCTCTAAGGGGCGGGGTATTACACCCTTATTTTCAATAAAATAATAAAGAGAGTGCCGATATGCTTGGAAATATTAATCTTGCTGATAAAAGCTATGAAGAGTTAATTGGGGAAGCGGTTGAGAAAATTCCGCTTTATACCGATGAGTGGACTAACTTTAACCCATCCGACCCGGGAATTACAATCCTGCAGAACCTTTCTGCTTTTACGATGATTCAGCAAAACCGCATTAATGAAGTCACCGACGAAATCCGTCTGCGCCTGCTTGAAATGCTGGGCTTTAAACCCGGTGAGTACAAATCGGCGAAGGTGCTTCTTCAACAGGCGAAGAATATGCCGGTAAGCCTTAAAGCGGGCGAGAAACTCCTGGTGGGGAGTCTTTGCTTTGAGACTGATTCACCGATTGAGCTGTCTTCCTGGGGGATTAAAGCTGTGTACTGTTATAATGGCGGGGTTAAGTCGGGATTCAGGGATGTAACCTATCTTCTTGACAAGAACACCGGGACGAACGTCCCCGTGTTCGGGAATCCTGTCGTGAACGGCTCATCGTTGTATTTTATATTCGATAGGTTTCCTTTTTGGGGGAATAAAAAAGAATTCGTTATGTCGGTGGACGTAAAAAACGACATTCGTCGAAATTGTTTTGACGATTCAGATTTCTCTTTGGCGGAGGTCGGTTGGCAGTGTTATACCGACCGTGGTTGGATTGATTTAGAATCTGAGGACGAAACAAGGGGATTCCTGTTGAGTGGGAATATCCGTTTGAAGCTGCCTTCTCATGCGTGGGATACGGCACAGTGCAATTTCACCGATTTGCCGCGTTCGGGGTTTGCAGTGAGATGCGTTCTTGCGAGTAATTGTTATGATATCCCTCCGGGAATAAGCCGAGTCTCGGTTAATCTGTTTGGAGTCAGCCAGAGAGACACTAAATCTAAGAGTTTTGTCTTCAGTGACCCGCAGAAGGTCGAATTGAAGCATCGAATGGCGGATTACGGATATTTTACCGTCTATGCCCGCGAAAAGAAAAAGGGGGCATATCGTGCATATACCCCGTACACTCCCTACAGTAAATCCGAGAACGGGCGATATTACCTCATTTCTCGAATTCCGCAGGAAGAGGGTGGAGGGTTTCGCTTTGATTTCGATGAAGAACGATTCGGATTCGCCCCGAAACGCTGTAATTCGGCGGTACGAATCATTTGTTATAACGATGAGACTATTCACCATTATAAAATCGGCAGGGTCGCCGGGTATGAGAATCAAATCATTGACTTAGAACAGCTCGAAAATGTATTGCCGGATGAATTTCGTCTTTTAGTCGAAAACCTTGATGAAGATGGTGAGAAAGCTTATTATTTCATGAAGCCCGGTCAGAATGAACCGGGGAATCTTTGCTATTCGGTGTTGTCGGGTGAGGGGAAAATCAAAATCGTTGAACCGGGTTTGGCGGATGATTGCCGTCTCTATTTGAGTGACTGTGTCGTGACTGCGGGTGAGGGCGGAAATGTTATTGCCGGGAACAAATTCGTTAAACCGGATGGGGGTGACTTGTTTGTCTTTAACAATCCGTCACCGGGTTCGGGCGGTTCGTCTGCCGAAAGCAATGAAGAGCTTCGGATGCGGTTCTTGCGCGAAATTAAGACTCCGTTTACCGCTGTAACGGCAGAGGATTATGAGACCCTCACCCTCAAAACACCGGGATACTGTATCCACAAGGTCAAAGCCGTGTATGAGCGCGGGCGAAATGTCGTGAGCGTGGCGGTGAAGCCTTTCACGAGCGAAACTTTTCCGACCATGTCACCGATTCAGTATAAGCGTATCTTCGACTGGCTGAACGCCCGCCGTATGATTACCACGAAGCTGGAAATTCGCCAACCGGTGTATGTTCCTATCGACGTGCAGACGAAGGTCTTGGTGAAGAACTATTCCGGCGATGCAAAAGGCGAGATTGAAAACTTTATCATGCAAGAGTTAGATGGTGTCACCACCGATGTGCCTTTCGGGGCTTGCCTGTCGTATTATGAACTGTTCAAGGGGTTAGAGTCGCTGTCTTGCAGTGAATCGGTGTATGAGCTGAACATATTCGCACGGGAACGCAGAAGCGCGAAGGTAGAGGGTTCGGATATCAGACTGGCAGATGATGCGCTGTATTACGCAGGCAAAATCAATGTTGAAATTGTCAGGGTTTGATTTGAAAGGTAGGTAGCAGTGATTCGTAAATATAAAATAGGATATAATCGGTTGTTCCGCGGGTTTAAAGAGGGATTGGAAATCGCCGGGGAAGCCGGTTCCGTTGATGGGGATAAAATTGTGACGACTGCCGGAAGCGGGACGTGCTTGATGTTCTTGAAATCCCTCGATAAAGGGCCGATAGAGAGCGGACAACCCGCTAACGGGTGGGGTCGATTGACCTTCAACGCGAAGGTCAGCGAAGATTCTGCTTATTCGGTTATGGTATCGGCATCGGACAATCGGGAATTTGTTTATAAAGGCGAACTTGTGAGAATCGACGATTATCTGTGTGAACCGGCAGTTTCTTCCCACGAGAAAAAGCAGTTTTTAGCGGAACAAGGTGCGGGGGTATTCACGAACAACAATGATATCCTACTGTATGAGCAAAGTGGTCGATATCTCTGGATTTTCGTGGAAATCCACGGCGGGGAAGCTGAGTTTTCGGACTTTTGCGTGTACGCGCCGGGCGATAACTTTTTTAAGACTTTTCCGGAGGTTTTTCGTAAAGACGGTGATTTTTTTCGGCGGTATATATCGATTTTTTCGTCCCTTTACAATGATTTGCAGGAAAAAATCGATAACATAGGCGGTTTGTTGGACGTTTCCGTCGCCCCGCCTGAAATATTACCGATTTATGCCAAATGGATGGGACTTGAACTCGATGGCGTTTTTATGGAGACCGAACAACTGAGAGAACTGGTTAAATCGGCTTTTTCGCTGATTAAAATCAAAGGTACCCGACGTTCGATTGAGATGATTGTATCCGCCTTCGTGAAGGAGTCGTTTTATATCAATAACGACAGCAAGAACGGTGATGATTATGGGTTCACGGTTTTCATTAACCGAAAAGCCGACGAAAAACTCCATGCGTTACTGACTTTTTTGATTGAACAGTTCAAGCCTATGCGGACACGGGCGAAAATCGTGTTCATGGGGGATTTCGGTACGCTTGATTCGGGATGTTATTCCGATATAAATTCGGTGATTGTAAAAAGGAACAGCGGACGGCTTGATAATCACTGTTCCCTCGATACGAAAATAATATTATAATTTTTAAGACTATATAGGCTTGATTTTACTTTCGAAATATGATATAATAATCTGCGAATCCGAAAAAATAGGAGTATATTTACTTATTATGGAAATTACGATTGTAAAAGAAGGCGATACCGATATATTTCTCATATCGGGGAGAATTGATACCATTACGCATACGCAATTAAGCGACAAAATTCTGCAAAGTTTTAAGAAATGCAAGTCGCTGATTCTCGATTTTGAAAAGGTTCAGTATATAAGCAGCGCAGGATTGCGTTCGCTTATAATTGGGCATAAGACCGCTGTTTCCAAAGGCGGCGTGATGGAATTGCGAAACGTCAATCCGTCGGTTATGTCGGTTTTGAACACGGTTGGCTTTTCGAAGATGTTGAATATTAAATAGCAGGGGAAGTTTGAACATAAGCTCACCTGCTTGTTGGTGTTGCCGCCGGGCAGGTGAGCCGGGCAGGCATATTCATTGTATTTTTGTGTGCGGGAAGGAAATGGTCATAGGCAATGGAAAAGGTATCATTGATTAATAAAAGCGGGCGTCGGATTGATTTGACGTTTCATAAAGGCGAACAGTCGGTTCGGGGTTTGATTGACTGTATGGCTTCGGTATACGGGATTCCCTCCAACTATGCAAATTCGTTCATGTTTGATGTTGAAGTTATAAGAGAAAAGATACGGCAAGGAAAATTAGTCCCGTTCGCGGCAATTACCGATGACGGCATCCCTGCCGCCACACTCTCCTACAAGAAACATCATGGGATGAGAGGTGGTGAAATCGGCGCGCTTGTCGTTAATCCGGAATTTAGAGGGTTTAATCTTGGGCAAATTATAACAGAACACGTATTAAGCGAATGTAAAAAAAAGGATGTTTCGTTGCTTTATGCGCATATGGTGATGTACCATGCGCAAAGCGGCAGAGCCTATGAAAAGTTGGGGTTTATTCCGACAGGCTTTCTGTTTGGTGCGGTCGATTCAAAAAAGCATTTGGCTCAATTGAATTTAGCATCACAAAAGATATCATGGGCTGTTTATGTGAAAAATGACGGCAGTAACGGCGGTACGGTATACGTCCCTTCTCACCTGAAAGGCTTCGTGCGGGAAATATACACATCGTTGGGTGCTGATGTACAATTCGCAGATGAATCCGGCAAACTGAACGAGACCAGTCATATTGAATACAAACAGGACGATTATCATAAGACCTTGAACATAGACATCATAGCCAGCGGTCGGGATTTGCGCGAACGGTTGGAAATGCTTGAAAAAGAATATACCGACGAACTTCAGACAAGCATGGTGCTCCTTAACATCAGTGAGCCCGGTGCAGTGTACGGATATGAAGTGATGAGGGCTGCCGGGTATAGGTTCTTCGGGTTGAATCCGCTTGCCGGAGAGCGGGAAACCATAATCATGTCTAAAATCAACCGTGTGTTGATTGACAGTGCGGAATTTCAATTAACGGTTCCTGCCCAACGTCTGTTTGAAAGGGTGAGTGAAGTTTGAATAAGGGTTTACCGGTCGGTGACGAAGTCATCGGGCAGGTGGGCTTGACAAGCTTGATTCATGCCACATTTTAGTTGTAGAAAGGCATGGTCATAAGAATGAATAAATCTCCCATGCGAAAAAAAGTATTCGCCATTATCGTCAGGGTATCGCTGATTGCGGTCGTTGTCTTTGTTGTGGTTGTAATGGCAGGGCTTTATGTTCTGCGCGATAACATCGTTAATATTGTTGACGATATGAGCAATATGGCATCCGCGGAAAGCAAGATGGCGTTGGAAGATAGAATGCGCACATCACTGATGACACTGGCGGAAAACATGGCAGCCCTCAGTGATGCGGAGTTACTTTCAGTTCAAAACTCTGTCGAAATGATTTCTGATGCCGCAGGGGATATTCTGCGAAATCCGGGGGCATTCATGCCAAACCCGGTAGCACCGCCGAATGCCGCCGATAAAGATATAATGACGGCACAGTTTTTAGTGGCGGAAGGGGTGGATTTGCTTTCGATAGCGGATGATGCGGCACGGATGGGGAATATACAGGGTCTGCTTTTGAACATCATTCGAAATAATGTGAATGCTACATCTAACTATGTCGGTTCGGAGCAGGGTTATACCATCATTGTTGATGAATCTTCCGATAAAAAACCTGAGTATTCTGACCCGCGTGAACGCCCGTGGTATACCCGGGCAGTCCAAAACAATGGTCTGATTTGGTCGGATGTGTTTTTGGATTTATATGGCCGCGGGCTTTCTATTACATGCGCCAAGCCGTATTACGATGAAAACGGTCAAATTGCCGGTGTGGTCGGGGTGGGTACGCTTTTGGATGAGCTGACCCAACTTGTTATCGGGACAAAAGTCGGAGAAACCGGATATTCGTTCATGTTGGATGAACTTGGACAGATTATCATATCCGATGAGATGGAGTTCAGTGCGGACGGAAGTATTGTGCGTAAGGATTTACTTAATGGCGATAACGCTGATTTGGCTGCCGTTGCGCTAAACATGATTGCGGGTAAAAGCGGTTTCGAACGCATACATATAGACGGTAAGGAATATTTTATTGCGTATGCTGCATTGAAGACGACACCGTGGAGTCTTGCAACCGTTATAGAGGTTGAGGAAGCTAATGCGCCCGCCATTGAAATAGAAAATCGTATGTCTGATATGAAGAATAACGCAAAAGGCGATGTTGACTTCATGGTTATTATCATCGGGGGCGTTTTTGCTGTGAGCGTTATCCTGATTGTTCTGTTGGTTGATTATTTGTCGCGTCGGTTTTCGGCACATCTGACAGCACCTATTATATCGTTATGGGAAGGTATTCGCCAGATTGCCAGTGGTAATCTTAATCACGTTATTGATATAAGGTCCGGCGATGAGGTCGAGAACTTGGGTTCGGAGATTAATAAAATGTCTCTTGAACTCAAAAACCACATCGATAACCTTACAAAGATAACGGGGGAGAAAGAACGGCTTGGCGCGGAATTGGACGTTGCCCGCAAAATCCAGTCATCGATGTTGCCCTGCATTTTCCCGGCTTTCCCTGATATGAATGAATTCGATATTTATGCTATGATGGAGCCCGCGAAGGAGGTCGGCGGGGATTTCTATGACTTCTTTTTGGTGGATGAGTCTCATCTGGCGGTTGTCATGGCGGATGTTTCGGGAAAAGGCGTTCCTGCGGCTTTGTTCATGGTGATTGCGAAAACGCTGATTAAAAATAATGCGCAGTACGGTAAGTCATCTAAAGAAGTGCTTGAGGCGGTGAATGACCAAACTGAAAAAGAACGCAGAAAACATCGACTTAAGTCGCCCAAAGAAGTGTTTGAGACAGTGAATGACATTCTGTGCGAGAACAACGACGAGAATATGTTCGTGACGGCGTTCATGGGGTATTTGAACATTAAGACAGGGAAGTTCGTTTATGTGAATGCTGGGCACGAACCCCCAATTATCAAGAGTAAAGACGGAAAATGCGAGCATCTTCATACTGAGCCGGGATTCGTCCTTGCGGTGATGAACGGTATGAAGTATGAACAGGGCGAAATTGACCTTTCTTCGGGCGACATGATTTATTTCTATACAGATGGCGTGACCGAAGCTGTGAATCGTAAGATGGAGCTGTTTTCGACCGAGAGGCTGCTTAAGGTTTGCGAGAAGTTCGGTAGTCTGCCCCCGAAAGAGTTTCTTATGAAAGTCAAGAAGAAAATTGATGATTTCGCTAACGGTGCTGAAAAAGCCGATGATATAACTATGCTTTCACTTCTGATTAAATCAGGGGGGGATAAAACAGAGAGTTCCGAAGGGGAGGAATCGTTGTATGACTCTGTTTTGAACGTTGCAGCTGATATTCAACAACTTCAAAAAGTGACCGAGTTCGTCTTAACGGAAGCGCAGAGTCATAACCCCGATTGTTCGGAGGAGGATAAGTTCAGTATAGCGTTAGCGGTGGAAGAAATCTTCGTGAATATTGCGAGTTATGCCTACGCAAAGCAAGAGTCGGAATTGAACAAGGTCGGCGATGTAACTATACGAACCAGGGTAGACGGCGGCTTCGTGATTGAATTCGAGGATTCGGGTATACCGTATAATCCGCTTGAGAAATCGCCGCCGGACGTTAACCTACCGCTTGAGGAAAGGGAAATAGGCGGACTGGGCTTGTTCCTTGTGAGAGACATGATGAACAAGACCGAATATGAGTATAAAAACGGCAAAAATATATTCACGATTATGAAAAAGATTTAAATACGTAATAGTAGGAGATACCAACTATGAAAATTATTCCCGTAAACCGCGAAAACGCAGAAATGTTTGCAGGATTCCTTCCGCGAAATGAAGAGGGGGTTGTCGATTCGGACGTTTTGGATTCCTTGACCTTGGGGTGTGTCGATGAGAGCGAAGAGGGCAATATCGCAGTCGGTGCGATGTTCGCTTGGTATACGCCGTTCAGCTCGGTGATTGAATGGCTGGCAGTGTCGGAGCCGTTTAGAAGAAAGGGTGTAGGTTCACTCTTGATTAAAACGCTGAAGCAAGTCCTTGCTCCTGCCGATATAGGCGAGATTCATGTGGTCAGTTGTTCGGATGAGGGTGAACTTGAGGTGCTTGACAGCTTCTTCGGTTCGAATGGGTTTGTTACAAACGAAAAAAACTCGTCTTATTCGGTCAAAGTGTCGGATTTGAAAAACAATGAGTTTTTCACTCGGCAGAAGCTACCGAAACTTCCGATGGAGGGAATCGTCTCCTTGGGTGAAGTACCGGAAATCCTTACAAAAAAGTTTAATGCGTACTTAAGCCGTCCGCATGACTTCATTCACTCTAAAATTGATTTTTCAGAGTTTTGCCCGCGTTGCAGTACGCTTAAGCTTAAAGATGGCGAAATTAGCGGATGCGTTCTGATTAAACCGCTTGAATCAGACTCGGTTTCGTTGAGTTGGCTTTACACCTCCACCCCCGGCGATGTTATGCCGATGCTGAATAGGTCGTTTAATGCGGTGAGTGCGGAGTACTCGGACGAAAGCCGGGTGCATATCGCTGCGGTTAACTCGGCTTCGTTGAAGCTGTTGAAGAAAATCATAGGTGATTCTGCTGTTGCGGGTGCGAATTCGCGTGTTTATTCCTGTGTTTTAGGGGTTCTTTAGGGAATTTTTAAAAAGATTTGAGGGTTATTTAAAAGACATTTAAGGGAAATCGTGTTACAATGGCAGATACAGACTTAAAATTAGAGTAAATAAGGAGAATCGTTATGACAACGCAAGAATCATATTTTAATAAAAAAATTGAAATCATGACAGAACAAGAGCAGAAAGAAATCCGAGAACGCGAAGTACTCAGAACAGTCAACAGTGAAAATGCTTTTAAGGTGTTGGGTGAAGGGACTCCCCTGAATGAAACTGCTCAGGTTGTGACAGAACAGCTTCAGAACCTGGGGAACGTTCCGGTTGAGGGGAATGCGCCGCCTGTTCAGGTTGAGCAGCAGCCGCAGGAGCAAGAACTCGGACAGAAGGAACGCAAGAAACTCGAAAAAAGGCGGGCGCAAGAGCAGCAAAATCAAGAGAAGGTCGAAAGAGAAAGACAAAGACAAATGGAAATGCTCCAAGCGGTTGCCGACAAGGAAATAGATACCAGAGCAGAGGCTTTTATTGACGGCGAAATAAAGAAAGGTAAAGCAGCAAACCGTGAAGGATTGATGAAGGCTTATGTGTACCAACCTGTAGTTAAAGAGTTGGATTTTTACAGGGCTATCATTCTTAATGACATTACAGATAAAGGCGATGCCGCTAAACTCTTAGACCAACTTACGGAATATCAGCATCATGCAAAGTTGTTTGACGAAAAAATTTTCATGATGAAAATTCGCGAAAATCGAAAGGCGGATATTAGTTTAGACCCTAATGTTCCCGCAGCGGTGAAAAGATTGGTTAGAAATAAAGTGTTCAATGAAGCAATTGAAATTCAGGAGAACATTCGGCCGCAGATGGTTAAACTTCTCGATAAAATCGAAGGCGATATTAAAGAAAAGCTCGGGTTGCCGGAGGAAGAAAACCTGCTCGATAACCCTAAATATAAATATTCTAAAAAAGATGAGACGCTTAAAGAATTCAACGATGCCGTCATCGCAAAAATGAAAACCGATGACAAGCTTACTAAAATACAAGCAACCAGACTCGTTGAAAGAGAGAGACTGGATTTCAAACACGCAAACCATGGGCAAGAAATTCGCGGAAACGATATTACCCTTCATCATGGAGAAATAAATTGGGTTAAAATGGGGGAAGACACCCCTCTCTTCGGTGAAAACGGTGTCAACATATCGGATGTTAAACAGGGTTCACACTCAAAATGTGGGGACTGTTTCTTGTTGTCTACGCTAGCTTCGTTTGCAAATAGCAGAGATAAGGCAAGAAGTGTAATCACCGATGCTATAACAGATAATGGGGATACTGTTACGGTCAGGTTCTTCGATGATGACAAGCCTGTTTTTATAACAGTTGATAAGTCGTTGCCTATAAACGATAAAACCAATCGAAATCATTCCCTGTTTTCTCAAGGTGCGCCCTGGGTGGTTATGTTCGAAAAAGCGTACATGCTTTATCGGAACACGAAAGTCTTAAAACCGAACATATATGAGCACCTTGATGTTGGCGCAACGAGCGAGCTTGCAATGATGCTCTTAACCGGAAAGCCTGCCGATACAGTGTATTTGGCTGACTATAGAAATGGTGAAAATGATGAAAAGGCTTTGTGTGATAGAATTCATGAGGCTTTGTCATCAGGTCGCGCAGTCACTTATGGTAATGAAAACCAACATAATGTGGCTGTTATTGCTGTCGGTCAAACCGAAAGCGGGTATAAAATCATTATGCGCGACTCTCAACATATGACGAAAGACGCTTTGGAGAACGATGGAGTCCAAGAATTCGAGTTATCCGCACTTGAAACAACTACAACTTTCACAATAGAGAAGGCTGTAGAAACGCAAGTCCCGGTTCAAGAAGAAGAGAAAAAGCAAGAAGAAAAGAAAATCCCGGATTGGGTGAATCCGCAGTGGAGTCCTGAAAGGCAAGTCCTTGAAATGGATTTGAAGGCATTGCTTGACAAACATAAGGTGGCAAATCTGAAAGAAAAGGCGGTGTTGAGTCAAGAGCTTAGAGAACTAAACGATAAGCTTACTAAAGAAAGGCTCAAAGACCCGAATATTGACAAAGAGTTTGATGAGTATGAGCAACGCTTAAAGTCGAAGTTTGCGAAGTATGCTGAAACCGACACCGAATCAGAATACGCTGCGGTTTATGACAAGTTGAAAGGCGTAAAGTTAGATGTGGCGAATATCGGTCGGCTTAACAAATTCTTGAAAAATATATACGGCGATAAAAACTTCACCGGTAAAGCGGCAGAACGCCAATCTGAGAATTTCGAAAAATATAAGGATATAGCCGATAAAATAGTCTCAGAGTATATTGATTTAATCAATATACAAAATAAGCAAAAAAATATCAGCGGAGTTATAGACGGAGATGAAAGACACAACGGTGTTTGGCTAAGTGCTGCTTATAGGGCAAAGCGTATGTCCCCGGCGAATACTTCCGAGCGTATGCTCCTGCTTGAAAACGCATTATCATATCTTATGTTTGAAAAACATGACGTAAAGGTAGATGAGTTTGATGAAGACACTGATAAACTCCGAACTAAAGAAGAGCACTTGATACTTGAACAAGACTTCGGTTTTAAAACGAGGTATCGTAAGTTCGTCGGAGAAGAAGACGATGCTGAAACGATTGAAAACGTCAGAAAAACGAAAGAGAAGTTTGAGTTATCAAGAGATACAGCAATTAAGCAAATGCTTGAACTGGAAGAACGGTTAAGCAAAACCCCGATTCAAGAACAAAAACAAGAAGTCCCTGTTCAAGAAGTGAAACAAGAAGTCCCTGTTCAAGAACAAAAACAAGAAGTTCCTGTTCAAGAAGAGAAGCAAAAACAAGAAGTCCCTGTTCAAGAACAAAAACAAGAAGTCCCGGTTCAAGAAGTCCCGGTTCAACAAGAGAATATGCAACAGACCCTTTACACCTCTGAGCAAGCGCAAGAAAAGGCTAGAACGCTTGGGCTTAGTCAGAAATCTGTGACTTCTATCAGACTCTTCATGGACAGGTATGTTAATCTTGACAAAGGTTCTGCCGAAGTCGCCGAGAAATATAAGGGTATGTTGAATCGTATAATTGACGAATTCATGGCGGTTTTAAAAAAATATGAGGATGACCCTACGTTGAAGGGGAAGGTTGGTGAATTAAATCAATTGAGACGGTTTGCAGCGTATTTCTTTAAGCCCAACTATAGCGCTGTTGATTTTACAATGAGAGACGAAGGTAATTTGAGTGAAGAAGGTAGAGATCACGAGGTTCTCTTCGAAAAGTTTGGTTATGTAACGTCAAGCTTCAGCTTTAAACAGGAAGAAGAAGAAAAAGAACGCCTTCGTCGTGAAGAAGAAGAACGCGTCCGCGATGAAGTGAAAAAGCAAGAGACCCCTTACAACATGGAACAAGTGAAAGTTATAGCCGAAGCGGCGGGCCTTCGGGGCTTTATTAGTGCGACGCATGTTAACAATGTGGTCAATTTCGTGAGAGATTATGTTAATCTTGACAAACATCCGGAGTCTGCCGAAATCGCCGTGAAATATAAGGATATGTTGAATCGTATAATTGATGAAGTAATCAGGGTTGTAAAAGAATATCGATATAGACTGGATGGGGGGGGGGAAGGTGAACTAAATCAATTGAAACGGTTTGCAAATTATTTCTTTAAGCCCAACCTTAAAAACGCTGATTCGACAGAAAGAGACGAAAGTGAGTTGAGTGAGAGTGTAAAAGATGGAGATGTCCTGGTTCTCTTCGAAAAGTTTGGTTATGAAGAACCAAAGCTAAAGGTTAGACTGGAAGATGAAAGGAAAGTGGAAAAAGCGAATCAAGAAGCGGAAGAGTATTTGAGAAGCATTGGGTATGATAATCTTGAAAGCAAGAATTATTATCAGCTTTTGGGACTTCCCGTGAATGAAAAAGGGTCTCCCGGGGACGTAACGGAAACGATATTGGAGGATATAAGAAAAAATTATAAGAAAATTGTTTTTAAACTTCATCCCGATCAAGTTGAAAGGATTGCAATACCCGCAGATGTAGATCGGGGTGCGTATGTTGAAAAGATACAAGACGTGTTTAAATTAGTCTCAAATGCGTACAAAGTTTTAATCGACGAAGAACAAAGGATATGGTATAATATAGATAAGTTCAAGACAACTCAACTCGGAACAGTTGGGGGACCGGTAGCAAAACCCGAACAAGAACCCGAGCAAAAACCCGAGCAAAAACCCCTTGAAATAGGTTGGCTTTGAAATCAAAAATTCTCCCGTTCATTCGAACGGGAGAATCGCTTTCATTAAATTAAAAGAGTCAAGTGCGACTTCACGGGTTTCTTTCGTCTGCATATTTTTGACCACTGCCGTCTTGCTCTCAACTTCGTTGTCGCCGATTACAACGCTGAACCGCGCCCCGATTTTATCGGCGTAGCGCATTTGCGCCTTAACGCTTCTGCCGACTATGTCACATTCTGCCCACACTCCTGCACCGCGCAATCCTTGAACCAGTTTCAATGCGAGCGAACCCGCCGCCTCACCCAACCCGGCGATGTAGATGTCGGGGGTTTCCGGTGGTGGGAAAACAGCTTCCGGCAACGAAATAATCCGCTCGATTCCCAATGCAAATCCCGATGCCGCCGTGGCGTTTCCGCCTAATTCTTTGATTAAACCGTTGTATCTTCCTCCCGCACCGAAGACTAAACCGTTGTCTTTTGCAACAAATTCGAACACGGTGTTGGTGTAATAGTCAAGCCCGCGAACGATTCGTGCATTTACCGTATAAGGAATGTCAAGGGAGTCCAGCCCGGATTTGAACCCGGCGAAAAATTCACGGCAGGGGTCACAGTTGTAATCGAGAATAGTGGGTGCGTTTTCCTTGAACTGCCCGCAATTCGGGACTTTACAGTCGAGTAAGCGCATGGGATTTCGGTTGAGACGTTCGTGACAGTCACCGCAAAGTTTATCGGCGAAGCCGACGTAATATTCCCGCAATGCTTTCTGGTATTCCGCACGACATTCCGGGCAACCTATGCTGTTGATTTCGATTTTGTACCGTTCATCCGGGATTCTCAATCGGGTGAATAAATCATACGCAAGCGCAATCAACTCAACATCGCAAGTGGGGGTGTTTGCCCCGTAGACTTCCGCCCCGAACTGCGTGAATTCTCTGTATCGACCGCTTTGCGGAGCTTCGTATCGATAGCAATTCGTGATGTAGCAGAGTTTAAGCGGAAGCGCATCGTTAATCAGTCCGCTTTCGATTGCCGCACGTGCAGCCGATGCCGTTCCCTCCGGTTTAAGGGTGAGACTTCTGCCTTTTTTGTCATCGAACGTGTACATTTCCTTTTGAACTATATCGGTGGTATCGCCGACACTTCGCTTAAACAACTCGGTATGCTCAAAGACCGGTGTACGGATTTCTCTGTAACCGTACCGCCCGCTGATTTCACGAGCGAGACCTTCGATGTGTTGATATTTATGGATTTCACCGGGCAGTTTGTCGAGCGTTCCGCGCGGTGCTTTCGTGATTAATCCCATTTACGCACCCTTTCTTGATTTCTACTCTACTAAAGATTAACTCTACCTGATTTCATCCAGTCGAAGTCGCCGCGCCCCAATGCGTTAATCAATGCTTCTGCCGTGGCGAGATTCGTCGCCATCGGAATCGTATGAACGTCGCACATACGCAGGACTGCTATGTCGTCTTCACGATTGTTTTCGTGAAGACTTCGCGGGTCTCTGAAAAAGAACAGTATATCGATTTGATTGCAGGAAATCCTCGAAATAATTTGCTGAATCCCGCCTTGAGTACCGCTCAAATATCTCTCGACTTTGAGTCCTGTAGCCTCACTCACCACACGTGCGGTACCTTCCGTGGCGCATATTTTGTTGGCGGCAAAAATCGCCCGATACGCTATACAGAATTGTGCCAACAGCTCTTTCTTTGTTTCATGGGCAATAAGCGCAATAGTCATAACACAGATTCCCTTTCCTTATTTTTTTACATTATACCACAACGAACCCTTTTAGTCAAGTGGATTATCGTTCGATTGCTTTCGGTTGACGTGTTCGTGCAGGGCTGCTCCAACTGAGCCAATGGGTCGTGACGTTTCCGTCGGCATTCATTGCCGGTTCGTAGCAATCGTAGAAGTACGCATCTATAATATTGCGGATTACCCAACTCGAATACTCACCGCCTTCCAGCACGACCGCGTAAGCAATCTGCGGGTCATCATAAGGGTAGTACCCTAACACGGTCGAGTCGTACAGTTGGTCTTTGATTATTTCCGGTGTTCCCGTCTTATATGCGAACAGACCGGGGAGACCGCGCAACATTCCTGCACCTATATCACGATTGCCGAGCATACGCATTCCGTCTTGGACTGCCTGAAATGCAGCTTCGTTGCCTTCGCTCATATCAGCGATTATTTGCGGCTGTGTTTCATTGATGAGTGTATTCATCTCGTAATCCCATACCGAATCCACCAGGTAAGGTCGGTAACGAATTCCCCCGTTTGCGATTGTCATGGCAACCGTCGCCATGTGGAGTGGGGTAAGCTGATTCTCCGATTGACCGATTGCCGCCTGAATCGTGTCACCTTCCCACAATGGTCTACTCATGAGTTCTTCCATGATTTCGGGTGTGGTCATTCTGCCGGGGTACATCTTAATGTCGCAATTTAAGTCAGTCCCAACGCCGAATAAATCAATTGCTGTCCCCGATAACCGTTCAATTCCGAGCCGTCTTCCTACGTCGTAATAATATACGTTGCAGGAATGCAGCAACGCGGTCAGCGAATTCATCGCCCCATGACCGCCTCTGTTCCAACAATACGGCTGAAAGTCCGAATAAATCCTGTATTGTCCCCCGCATGAAACTGCCGAACCCCGCTCTACTACCCCATGAATAAGCCCGGCGGTTCCCGTAACCGTCTTAAATGACGAACCCGGTCGATAGCCGTGACCTGTGCTTCGGTTGAGTAACGGCTTATACTCAAAAGGCGAATCCCCCGCCGCATCGGCAATCATTAAATCAACATAATCGTCGAGATTATAGGACGGGTAGTTGGACATTCCCAGGATTCTCCCGGTTTTGACTTCCAGAACCACAATCGAGCCGGCGGTAGCTTTGGTATGAACCTTTCTTAACCTTGTTCCGTTGGTGTAATTATGCCAGTTAATGTGATTTGCGAGTATCTCGTCCAACGTCCGCTGAAAATCACTGTCAATTGTCAACTTGATGGAATTCCCCGCCTTGACTTCTTGGGTTACTTTAACCGAAATCGTCTCCCATGAAGCGTCCCGCGTCATTTCGATAATTCCGTGTTCGCCTTTCAGTACCGGTTCAAAACTCTCTTCCAGTCCGAAAAATCCGATTGAGTCATTAAGGCTGTATCCCGAGTCCTTTAATTCGGCATACTGCTGTTCGTTGATTGCGTTGATTCTCCCTCGAAGATACGGCATAACTGTTGGGTCGTTGTAAAGTCGAATGGGTTCTTCAACCACGTCAACCCCTTTTAGGAGAAGTGCTTTTTCTTTCAGTTCGATAATAACGTCCATTGAAATGTCTTCCGCAAATACGTAACGATTCTTGAAAGAGAAGTCTTTCAACTCCATTTCGTATCGAACCCCTCCGATATAACGAATCATCTGTTCATCGTATTTGTCGGTATCGATGCGGTAATTATCGGCGAGTGCCTTGATACAGTTCTCGACTGTTGCATCATAGTTCAGTCCCAGTTTGGATTTGAAATGCGCCAGCTCATCTTCCGAAACGTCAGGGGCGTTCTTAAACTGGAACAGCCCGGTTTCGTGATTGGGGTTTATGGTAATCGGAATCTCGTCGAGCCATTCGTGGTCGTGCTTCATTAAAATGTGAAGAACCCCCGCAATGACATCGTTTTCTTCGTCGAAAGGCAGAAACGCCCGCTGAACAATCGCCTTATAGACGATTTGATTGGTGTTGAGTTTCCTGCCGTGGCTGTCGAAAATTTGTCCGCGAACTGCCGGAACCATCTGTTCAGCCGTGAAGGTTTGTGTTCGGTGGTGGGTGTATTTCCCGGCATCTACGACTTGAATCTGTAAAAGCCGAATTACGCACATAAACGCAAGCGCAAGCATGACGGCTATTAGTGCGGAAATCCTTATTATGTGTGAAATCCGACCGATGAAGTTGGTTGCACCCGAAAAGAAATCCCGTATTTTAGTCATGCTGAATCCTCCTGTTTTGAGTCTGATTTGGTTTTGTCGGCGGTGGTTCGGCGATTATGCCGATTATGGGAAATCCGTAGGTTTTCATGCGGTGAAAAGCGTTCTGCAATGAGTCGCACCGTAAAATAGAACAGCGGAGACAAAATCACTGCCGATAGATGAGAGGGGATTATGAAATCCCTCAGAATAAAACGAGAATTACTCACACCGAATAAAACGTATCTGAATAAATAGTCGTTCATTGCCATGAAAAAACAGACCACCCCGTTCACCCATAAAAAGTTAATGAGGTTGACTTTAATCAGGTTTGTCGAAAGCAATGCCGCGCCAAGACAGCCGAGCATTAGTCCCGTTCCTGTAAACCCGAAAAGTTTCCCGCCGGATAAGTCAATGAACAGCCCGCATAGTCCACCGAAAATCGATGCCGAAAGCTCACTTTCACGCATTGCGACGGCGGTCGCTAACGGAATAAGCAGAATCGGCTGCCAATTGCGGAAGAATCCGCCTGCCATGACCATGTACAGAAAAAGCAACATCAACGAGTAGAAAAGCCACTTCAGCCATTTTGCTTGCGCTTGACTACGCTCATTCCCGCGGAATCCTCCCCGAAACGACCTGTGTTTACGATTCTTTTTCATTATTTATCTTCGTTTTCTTCCCGACCTTCAAAGTCGGTTATAACTATTACGCTGTTCAACCGTGTGACATCTTCTGCCGGTTCGATTAAAGCGTGTTTCGACATACCGTTAGAATCGTCGTAAACTTCCACCACTTTACCCACGATTTGTCCCGGAGGATAGACCCCTGATTTTCCGATTGTTACGAACATATCGCCGACTTCTATATCGGCGTTACTGTGAATAAAACTTACCCGAACCAACCCGTCCCGTGTGAAGACTATGTCGTTTTGCAGAACGCCCTCAATGTTACTGCGGGTGGTTATAACCCCTATACCTACCTCCGGAGAGAGCAGAGTCGTTACCTGCGAATACCCCGGTGCAACCTGGCTGATTATTCCCACCACACCTACATGAGTCAACACCAGGTCGTTTAAACTGATTCCGTGATTCCCGCCGCGGTCGATTGTAAATCCGGCGAAAGGGTCATTCCCGTTTCGTGCAATGATTGTGCAGATTCCGTCGGGAAAAGAAAAGTCGGGGTTTTCGTTGGACATTTCGAGTAATTCCTGTAGAAGTCGATTCTCGTTTTTGAGTTCATCGATATTTACAATTTGTTGATTCAGTTCCGAAATAATCTTTCTGTATTCATCGTTTTCGCGTTTATATCGGTCGGCATTCACGACCTTATCGACGTTATCCACCACGAAGTTGGAAATCCCGGTTGAAAATCGCACGAAGGGTGAGGTGACGGTCTTGAAAACTCTTTCGGGTAAAGAGGCTGCCCCGCCTGCCGCCGCCGCATAAATCATGAATCCCAATAGCAATGCAAAGATACAGACTATGACTTTAAATCTGCGGCTGTGTATGAATTCTTTCAATGCAACCCCCCGCCCTTAAATCTTACTTATATTACTTTCAATAATACCTGACCGAATCGTCGTCGTTGAGGACCTCGCCGAGTTTATCGATATTTTCGAGGACTTTTCCCGTGCCGTCGGCAACACAGTCTATCGGGCGTTCGGCGATTTTTACCGGCATACCTGTCTCGCTGTGAATCAGTTTGTCGAGACCCTTCAATAATGCGCCGCCCCCCGCCAACATAATCCCTTGGTCGATGATGTCTGCGGCTAATTCCGGCGGAGTCTTTTCCAAAGTTGCTTTTATCGCCTCAATCACGTGGCTTAGCGGGTCGGCGAGTGCCTCGCGAATTTCAACACTGGTAATCAGAATGTTTTCCGGCAAACCGTTTAGCAAATTTCGCCCTTTTATATCCATTTGCAGTTCTTCGCTCTCGAATGGGTACGCCGAACCGATGTTCATTTTGATGTTTTCTGCCGTGCGTTCACCTATGAGGAGGTTGTATTTCTTCTTTATATAATTGGCGATTGATGAGTCGAACTCATCCCCTGCGACCCTTACAGATTTGGACGTAACAATCCCGCCTAACGAAATCACAGCGACTTCGGTTGTTCCGCCGCCGATATCGACTATCATGGAACCCGCCGGTTCTTCTACGGGAAGCCCCGCACCGATTGCCGCCGCCATAGGTTCTTCAATTATGAAGACGCGTTTCGCCCCTGCGCGTTGTGCTGACTCCTTTACCGCCCTGCGTTCAACCGCAGTAATCCCCGACGGAATACAGATAATTACTCGCAACTTAGCGAATGCCCTGTTCTTGACCGCTTTCTTGATGAAAGCCTCCAACATACTTGTGGTCATATCGAAGTCGGCGATTACACCGTCTTTCAACGGCCTGACCGCCGCAATCGAACCGGGAGTACGACCGATAACGTCCTTCGCCTCCTGTCCGACATATCTGACCCTGTCGGTTTTAATCTCGACCGCAACTACGCTGGGTTCGCGAATGATAATCCCTTTTCCCCGCATATAAACAAGCGTATTAGCCGTTCCTAAGTCGATTCCTATATCTTTTGCAAACATTTTTTAATACCTTCCCTTTAAAGATTTCCCTGTTTTAATCTACGTTCCCGCATTCAGAGAGCCGCAAAGCTCAATGCGGCAGACCTTCTCGCTTTCTCTCTTATCACAGTTCCGGATTTCCAGATTTTACACTCTACTCTTTATTATAACACGATTATGATTATGTTACAACTATTTATTTCAAATTTTATGAAGATTCTGTCAGTTTCCTGTCGAACCAAAGCCGCCCGAACCGCGTTCTGTCTCTGAAAGCTGCTCACATTCAATGAAAACAGGCATTTCGACCGGCAACAACACTAACTGAGCGATTCGCTCACCGTTTTTGACGGTATACCGCATATCCGAATGATTTATTAAAGCAATCGAGACTTCGCCGCGATAATCAGCATCTATAACCCCAACGCAATTAGACAGCGAAATCCCATACTTACTTGAAAGTGAACTCCGCGGGAAAACGAACCCCCCGTAACCCCTTGGGATTTCCAGTGCAAGCCCGGTTGGAATCAACCGACGTTCTCCGCTTTCGATTACTTCCTCTTCAACGTTTTCGAGACACGCGAACAAATCCGAACCCGCACTGTCTTCGGTTGCACGAAAAGGCGGCTTCGCCCCGGAATTCAATTTGATGAAGTTTACAGTCATTTTAATAATACAATCCCTTCGTGTGCCGTAGTTTTGAGTTGTTTTCGGGTTTAATTCCATTCTCAAACATCTCAAGAATCTGCTTTACCGATTCACCCGGCGAAAGTTTCAAGACAACGAAATCAAGTTTCGCTTGCTCTAAGTCGGACACTCTGTCGCTTAAGCACAGCACATCGGGATTAAGCAACTCGTACTCGTTTTGGTTATTGCCGTGGTTGACAATCCGAATGAATTTACCTTTTCGGTCGGTGAATCCATCGGAATCCCCCACGTTTGGTGAACGCTTCAACAACATCATGGGTAATCGCCCATAAGCGTATACCCCTATCGGAAACGGCGGAAATGAGCGCGAAAGCGAGCCTAACCGCTGTAAACTTACTTCGATTGACATAATTGTATCGGCTAATCCAAGGGAAGCGTATTCTTTTAATGCCGCCGAATTCGTGATGTTTAATCGGAACCCTCCATGACCGGTCATTCCCGCTTCATGAATAACCGGAATGTGTCCGATTGTGTGTGCCAGCACTCTCGAAAATCCGAGGTTGCGTAAGCCGCACAATTTCCCGCATGTGAATATCGGTGGCAGAACTATGATTCTCGCTTTGTCTTCGATTTTGTTTGAAACTTCGGGCGTAAGCAGGCTCGAAGACGTGTAAACATATTCGGGTTGACCTAGCGAAGCTGCCTCGACAAGCTGATTCACAGTCGCTACTTCTACTCTAAAACGCAAGTTTATAAATCTCTTCAACGTCGTGAATGTTCAGCTCAACATAGCCGCCGAAGTCACGTTCTTCTGTCAACCCGATGTTTTTTGCCAGTTTCGGAATGTCTTCTTCAACCCCACCGAACTCTTTAATCGATGACGGCATACCTATATTTTTGAGGAATTCTCGGTATCGTGCGATTGCTGTATCAATATCATCAACTTCCCAGATTTGTTTAGCGAATTGTTCGAATTTATGAGGGTTCTTCTTTGAGACAAACTTCATCCATGCGGGATTTATTACCGCAAGTCCCGCCCCATGGATTGCGTCATAGGCAGCCGACAATTCATGTTCCATAGCATGACTTGCCCAGTCTTGGTCTCTGCCGACTCCACACAGGTTGTTGTGCGCAATCATTCCCGCCCACATAATGTTTGCGCGGGCGGCATAGTTGTTCGGGTCGGCGATTACTCGCGGTGTTTGATTTATAACTGTCTTTGCGAGAGCTTCGCAGAGTCGGTCGGTGACTTCGACTTCTTCGGTGTTGGAAAAATATCGCTCGAATATATGCACTAGAATATCGGTCGAACCTGCCGCAGTGTGATACGGCGGAAGGGTTTGGGTCAGTTCCGGGTTGAGAATCGAGAAGACCGGGCGAATCACCTCACCGCACGCACCGCGCTTGAGTTTTCCGTCAACTTTGGTAATGACCGAGTTGCAACTGCCTTCGCTTCCCGCCGCAGCAATTGTAAGAACTGTTCCGACCGGCAGGGCTTCCTCGATGTAGGTGCCGGAAAAGAAGTCCCAGAAATCCCCGTCGTACGGAACCCCCGCCGCGATTGCCTTTGCCGAATCAATCGCGCTTCCTCCACCGACTGCCAGGATAAAGTCAACCTTTTCGTTTCGGCAGAGTTCGATTCCTTCGTATACGAGCGTATCAATCGGATTGGGTTGCGCTCCGCCGAGTTCCACGAAGTCGATGTCCTTGTCGCTCAACGATTTAACCACTCGGTCATACAGTCCGGACTTTTTGATTGAGCCGCCGCCGTAATGCAGCAGGACTTTTTTGCCGCCGTATTTCCTCACGAGTTCGCCGGCTTGGGCTTCCGAATTCTTCCCGAATTCAAAATAGGTTGGGGAGCAGAAGTTAAAGTTTTGCATGGGTTTTCTCCTTATTATATATCTTTTATTATAGTTATTTTAAAGATTGGAATGAATCCAATCTAAATTTTCGCTCGCTACTCGTCATCGGATTACGGCATATGTATCCCCTGCGACGCGTTCAATTAATCCGTCGAGTTCCATGTCAAGCAGGATTTCGTATGCCTTGTCGGGTTCGCACAGCTTCTTCTTGACGATTTCGTCGAAGGTCAGCTTTTTCTTTTTCAGTGCGACGATGATTTTCACCTGCTCTTCAGGCAGTTGCTCATAATCGACTTTCGGGGCGGCTTGTGTAACCGGGCTTTTCTTTTTGAATGAGATTTCATTATTTTCGGCGGATTCACTTTTTGCGGAAACCCCGGATTTATTACTCGTTTTACTTGATTTGCTCGATTTAGCCGCTTTGCCCGGATTAGCGGGCGCGGTTTCTTTTTTCTCCAGGTTTTTCGGTGAAGCGGATTCGTATTCGCTGTTGTCCGACAGGCGTTCGCAGACATCGCTCAGATACTCATTGATTATATCAATGTGGCTGAACACGGGAATCGCTCCGTCACGTAAGTATCGAATAACTCCCGAATAGCGCGGGTCGAGAATATCGTGCGGCGGAACGCAAAACAAGTCCCGATTCTGGCTGATTGCGTGGAGTGCCGTGATATGACATCCCGAACGTTCGCCCGCTTCGATAATCAGCGTTCCCGCCGACAGACCCGACATAATTCGGTTGCGGTACTGAAAGTAGGCAGGGCGGGTAGAATCACGCGGCATGAGTTCTGAAATGCAGACTCCCCCCGATTCGGCAACGCTTTTTCGGAAAGATTTGCTTCCCCGCGGATATTCCACATCGATTCCGCAAGCAAGTACACCGGCTACCCTTCCCGAATTTTCGAGTGCGGCGGTCATTGCGCATTTATCCAGACCTACCGCCATTCCGCTTACTATGACGATGCCGGTTCTCGCTAATCCCGCACATACGGCGGAAGCGACCTTGTAGCTGTATTCACATGGGGTTCTTGTTCCGATGACGTTTATGCGAATTTCGTCGCTGATTCCTTTTATATCGCCCTCGGTGAAGAGTACCGGCGGCGGATTATGAATATGCTTTAATGAGTCGGGGTAATCAGGCTCATCAAAAGTCACGATTCCGTAGCCGTGCTTTTCACACCAGTTTATGAGTTCGTGCGATTTTTCGAGGGTGGATTTAGGACTGTTCAGTGCCTTTGCTTCCCACGGTTTAAGGAAGTTAGTCTCGCCGGATGTGAGGGCTTCATGCACTTGTTTGATTCCCCCGAAATGCGAAATTAACCGCATACTCCTAGGATTCGCCGTCCCCATCACCGAAAGTAACCAGATGTAATACGGTTTCAGATTTTCCATGTAACACGCAATGCGTGGTTTGCCGCGCACCAATGCTTACAAGAACAAGCTTTGCTTGCTTGACGAAGCCAAACGGTGAAAACGCCGCCTTTCACACGCGCCCTTTCTTGATTCATTTTCAAACTGCGTCCCCTTCTGTTTCTACTAATTAATTATACCTCAATATTTGTAAAAAATCAATATGCTGTTGACAGATTTTTCATTTTATGCTAAAATTAGTTTTATGAATTATGCCAAGAAAATCTGTTCCTTCACGGGGTACAGAACCCAGAAACTTAACGCCTGCTTTTCAAAGAGCAATATAACCACTGAAATCATAATGAAATGCCTTGAACTTCAGTTGACCCAAATGTTAGACCGGGGATTCCTGACGTTTCAATGTGGGATGGCACTCGGCTCGGATTTGATGTTCGCCCGGGCGGTACTTCAACTTAAGCAGAGGTATTCGGAGGCGTTGGTTCGGTTTGTGGCGGTGTTCCCTTGTTTGGAACACGACCGGAAGTGGGTGGAATCCGAGCGGAGGCTCTGCCGTGAAATTGCCGGTCAAGCCGATGAAGTGGTGATGGTGAGTGAATACCCGTACTTCAAGGGCTGTATGGCGAAACGGAATCGTTACTTAGCGGATAACTGCGATGAGCTGATGGCAATTTACGATGGGCAAATCGGCGGAACGATGCAGACGATTAATTACGCAAAAGAAAAAGGCAAGAAAGTGACAATCATTGACCCCACAAGGGAACTCATTATTACCTTGAGGGAATCTCACAAAACAGAAAAGCAAATAAAAGAATTATGCCCCTATTAGCGGGCGAATCATGAGGAAGAAAATCAAAGGGGAATCTATATGAGAGCTATTCAAAAAGTCAGCACGAATGAACCGAAAGAAAAAAACAGCATACTCATCATTGACGACGATGCGGAAGATGTTTTGGCTATGGCGGCAATGCTTAAAGGGGAGTATACCGTTTATTCCAAACGTAACGGTCAGGAGGGGGTGCGGTTCGCGCGGAAAGTCGTACCCGATGTTATACTGCTCAACATAGCCATGCCCGAAATGGACAGCTATGAGGTTTTGCTTGAGCTGAAGGCAGTGGAATCGACCAAGAACATCCCGATTATTTTCATAACGGGGGTCAGTGAGGCGGATAACGAGACGAAGGGTCTGATTATGGGGGCGGCGGATTATATCACCAAGCCGTTTGTTCCCGATATTGTCAAGCTGCGGGTTAAGAATCAGGTGTTGATTGTTAATCAGTTGCGAATAGTTGAGCAGCTCGGCATGACGGATAAGCTTACCGGCCTTCCGAGCAGACGATATTTCGAACCGCAGTTCAAGACCGAATGGGCGCGGGCGCAACGCGAGAAAACGCCGCTCAGTCTGTTGGTTCTTGATATAGATGGGTTTAGTCAGTACAATGAAGTTCACGGCGGAAGACAAGGGGATGAAGCGTTGAAAGCGTTCTCGCAGGTTTTCGCCGATTCGTTGCGGCGGCCCGCCGACTTTGCCGTGAGATGGGAACGCGGGAAGTTCGTGGCACTTTTGCCTAACACCGATTCCGATGGTTCGTTAGTTGTTGCCGAGACAATCCGCAAGAAGATAGAAGACCTGGTAATCACTCGTTACGGAAAAGTAAGACAAGAGCCGCGGGCAACGGATAGGGCGAATGAAGCAAAGGCTTCACCGCCGGGGTCGAAAGAGAAATCGAAATCGGCGGCTAAAATCACCGTGAGCGTGGGGACAAACACCCGAACGCATGAAGATGATATGGCAATCGATGAGTTTTTCGACAGAGCGGACAAGGCACTCTATGCGGCGAAGGATTCAGGCAGAAACAAGTGCGTGAGATATATCGATTTAGTATAGTCGTTGAAAACGATTATGGACGTGACAAAATCACATCCCCATTCCATTAAATAAATATAAGTTCGTGAGGAGAGAAGTTATGTTAGAGACTAAACCGGGGGAATTCAATTTAACCTTGAATGAGCTCGTTGACGATTTCGAGTTTGATTTGGAGGTAATTTATACCCCTGCCGAGTTATCGGAAATTCATGTTAACAGCAACGATATCAACCGACCGGGATTGCAATTTGCAGGGTTTTACGAATACTTCGACAATACCCGCATACAGATAGTAGGGAAAGCGGAAATGGCGTTCCTTGACAATCGCACGGTGGAAGAGCGTAGGGAAATTTTCGGCAAACTGTTGGGGACTAAACCGCCTGTAGTTATACTTGCGCGGGAAATCGTGGCTGAACCTGAACTCATCGAAATGGCGAAGCTTCATGCGGTACCGATTTTAGGTACCCCCGAAAATACGTCGGTTTTAGTTTCGAAGGTTATTGCGTTCCTTAATTTGAGGATGGCACCGCGAATCACGCGGCACGGTGTTCTCGTCGAAGTCTACGGTGAAGGTATGCTGATTCTCGGGGATTCCGGTGTGGGAAAGAGCGAGACTGCAATCGAGCTTGTGAAACGCGGTCACAGGTTAATCGCAGATGATGCCGTTGAAATCCGTAAGACTTCCAACATTACGTTAGTGGGAAGTTCTCCCGATAATATCCGTCACTTTATGGAGTTACGCGGAATCGGGATTGTTAATGCGCGCTACCTTTTCGGGGTGGGTGCGGTGAAACTCACCGAGAAAATAAACATGGTAATCGAGTTGGAAGTGTGGAATCCCGAAAAAACCTACGACCGAATGGGGATTGATAATCATTACATGGCGATTCTCGGTGTGAAAGTTCCGCATTTGACGATTCCGGTGAAACCGGGAAGAAATTTAGCCGTAATTCTCGAAGTTGCGGCAATGTATAATCGCCAGAAGAAGATGGGCTACAATGCCGCACAAGATTTGATGAGTCAACTTGGTCTAAACATGGAAAGTTCAACGACGGTCACTGAATGGGATTAATCTAATCCTTTGATTTCTATATAAATAGTGGGTTAATGATTTATGAATCTTTCTTCTATTAAATCAATAAGAAGCATATGCGATGACCGTGGGGCTACTTTCCTGGAGAACACTCGTATTGCGCCTTACACGTCATTTAAAATCGGCGGGAAATGCAACATCGTGAAGGTCAATCGGTTCGAGTTGCTTCGTGCGGTTTTGAAACATTGTAAGAATGAGTCGGTGCCGTTTCACGTTTTAGGAAGGGGCAGCAACGTCTTAATCAGTGATAAAGGGCTCGATGGGGTGGTGCTGTTAATCGGCGGCGATTTTGCGGGGATTGACGTTGACGGCGAAGTTATTAAGTGCCGTTCAGGTGCGAAGCTGAGCGATATATGTAAAATTGCCCTTTTGCGTTCGTTGACGGGAATGGAGTTTGCATACGGGATTCCCGGGACGGCGGGCGGCGCACTTTACATGAATGCAGGGGCGTATGGCGGCGAAATGTCGCAGGTGGTTGAGTCTTGTTCGTACTTAGACGATGAACTCACTCGTGAACCCAAGAAAATCGCTGTAGCCGATATGGATTTGTCGTATCGGAACAGTATATTCGCTAAAGAAAACCTGATTATAACCGGCGTGAAGATTCGGCTGAAGTATTCCGACCGGGCGGAAATTAAAAAGCGCATGGATGAAATTTCTGCCGCACGCCGCGAAAAACAGCCCCTTGACTTCCCCAGTGCGGGGAGTACGTTCAAGAGGCCGGATGGATATTTTGCCGCAAAGCTAATCGAGGACTGCGGACTGAAAGGCAAAACTTTCGGTGGGGCGCAGGTCAGCGACAAACATTCAGGTTTTGTAATCAATCGCGGCGACGCGACTTTCGATGACGTGGTCGGACTGATTGACTTTATAAAAGAAGAAGTCTTCAAGCAGACCGGGGTTACGCTTGAGTGTGAAGTCAAGATTCTCAACTCTTGATATCGCGATGAAGCACCGCCACACGATAGCCGGAGTCACGCATATGCCCTGCTGTTCGTTCGGCGAAGGTAACGCTCCTGTGTTTGCCGCCGGTGCAACCGAAAGCGATTACAAGTTGACTTTTCCCCTCGGCGATGTATCGGGGGATGAGAAAACCCAGCAAATCGAGGAGTTTTTGTTCTAACTCACGGGCTACGTCTTCTTTCATGACGAAGTCGCGGACTTCACTGTCGAGTCCGGTTTTGAGTTTTAACTCGCTTACATAAAACGGATTCGGGAGAAATCTCACATCGAAAACTAAGTCGGCATCACCGGGAATCCCGAACTTAAATCCGAACGAACAGCATTTCACCAACATAGAATCGCTGGTCTTCTCCATGAAGATGTCCAAGACGGATTCTTTCAGTGTAGCGGTCGTTAACATTCCCGTATCTATTCTATAGTCGGCGATTTCCATGATAGGGGAGAGGATTCTTCGTTCACGCTCAATCGCTTGGTTCATGTCACCGTTGCAATCGTTGAAAAGCGGGTGAAGTCGGCGGGTTTCTTTATAGCGGCGTTTTATGACTTCGTCAGAAGCGTCCAGAAACAACACTTTCACGTCAATTCCGGAGCTTTTCAGCTCCGCAATTATATCGTAGAGTTCCAAAAACATCTCGCCGCCTCTTATATCGGTTACGAAGGCGGCTTTGCTTATCTTATCGTTTCCGGTGCTGACCTGCGCAAACTTCGGGATTAATTGCGGGGGGATATTGTCGATACAGAAGAAACCCACGTCTTCCATAGCGTTAACAGCGGTCGATTTTCCCGACCCCGATACCCCTGTAATAATTATAAATTCCATTTTTCAATCCATGCCCCTTACTTCCAATAAATATATACTGCTTAAGCGTATCAAGCTCAAGCAGTATATGTTCGTTGTGTTTAGAATAAATCCAGAATCTTCAGTAAAACCGAGAGTCTTCCGCTGAAATTGATTTCTTCGGCTTTCACTGCTTTGATGAAATCGTAATTCCCTGCAGCAATCTTCAGGAGTGCGGTTTCGCTTGCTTGCAGGTCACCGCTGTGTCCCTGGTAGAAGTGTCGTTCAATTGCGGGCTCACCTTCATGGATTGCTATGAAGAAAGAGTCAAGACCTTCCGCATAAACTTGAATCGCATTATAGCCTTTGAGTTTCTTCGCTTTAGATTTGCTGAGTGCTTCCCACAGTGCTTTTTTGACTATGTCGGTTCTGTCAAGCTGCTCGACAACTTCCTTCTTCTTTTTCGGAGAAGGTTTTGTTGCCGGCTTCGCTTCGGGTGCAGGTGCTTCGGCTTTCGCTGCCGGTTTTGCTTCAGCTTTTTTCGCCGGAGGAGCTGCTTTTTTAGCAACCGGCTTCACTACAGCGGGCGCGCCTGCTTTCGCAGGGGTTGCCTTGTCTACCGCAGGAGCCCCTGCCCTCGCGGGAGTCACATCTACTGCGGGAGCCCCCGCTTGTGCAGGTGTCACTACTTCTACGTTCTTTTTCTTCGCTTCCTCCGCTTGAGGAGCAGTCTTCTTAGTATCGGCCATTTTAATAGCCTCCTTTCGGTTGAATAAGTCACTACTTATTATATAATATCGTATAATCTCAACAATGTCAAGCATTTTTGTAAAATGTTTCCGAGCAACCCGTAAAATGCATTTACATTCCGTTACATTCCATAAGTGCGCACCCTCAACGGAATTTCGGTCTTGTCTGCGATTTCGCGACATTCGCCAAGGTTGAATCCGTCAACCTCCACCACTGAAAAAGCAATATCCGCGAACGATTTTGCTTTTTTTGCGAAGTTCAGCATGGTCTCAAATGATACTTCACCGAATTTTGGGCGGGTCAATGCTTGATAGTTGGCGGCGTTCCCCGCATTGAGACTGATTGAAATTGAATCGAAAATATTTAGTCGGGTTACATCGAATTCGGGTTGGATTAACTCAACGAGTCCGTTGGTATTTAATCTTAACGGAAGGTCGGTTTCAGATTTCAAAAATTCGCCGACACGAATTACATCGTCGGCACGTTCGAGGGGTTCGCCGTAACCGCAAAACACGATTTCGCTTATGCCGGTTAAATCAACTTTCCCGAAAGCTTCTTTGATTTCGCCGATTGTCGGTTCATGTTCCAGCCACAATGAATCGGCATCCCCGACTGAGTCGCCGATTTTGCGAATACAAAACACACAATCACAAGAGCAACGGTTCGTGATGTTAACGTACAGTTTATCGCCCAACCTATAGAAAATCGTCATAATCATAAACCCCGATTAGACATGGGGAGATATTCCCGATGTTTGCTCACGTTCTTATATGCGGGTCTCACGATTTTCCCGCCGCCGATTAACTCTTCAAGTCTATGGGCGCACCACCCGGAGATTCTCGCGATTGCGAATATGGGTGTGAACAGCTCGTCCGGGAGTTGAAGCATTTTATAAACCAATCCGCTGTAGAAGTCCACGTTCGCGCTGACTCCCTTGTACATCTTTTTCTTTTCGCTGATGATTTGCGGGGCGAGACGTTCCACCGTAGAATACAGCGCGAACTCTTCTTCCATGCCTTTGTCTTTGGAGAGACGTTCTACGTACTGTTTAAACAGGGTTGCCCGCGGGTCGGACAGGGAATACACCGCGTGACCCATTCCGTAAATCAGACCTGAACCGTCGAATCCTTTTTTGTCAAGACAATCTGACAGATATTGCTCAATTGCTTTTTCGTCGTTCCAGTTTTTTACTTTTTCCTTGAGGTCGTCAAACATCATGGAGACCTTGATGTTTGCGCCGCCGTGTTTCGGCCCTTTGAGTGAACCTAATGCTGCCGCTACAGTCGAATACGTGTCCGAACCCGACGAAGTCACCACACGTGTCGTAAAGGTTGAATTGTTTCCGCCACCATGGTCGGCATGAAGGACGAGGGCTATGTCAAGAATTTTAGCCTCCATCTTGGTGAAGGTGCAATCCGGTCGGAGCATATACAGGATATTTTCAGCGGTCGAAAGTTCGGGCAAAGGTGAGTGAATAAACAGGCTCTGCTTCTCGTGATAATGCCGAAATGCTTGGTATCCGTAAATCGCAAGCCGCGGAAGCCTCGAAATCATTTGCAGTGATTGTCTCATTACGTTCTCGATTGAAACGTCTTCTGCACGGTCGTCGTAAGAGTAAAGCGTGAGTATACTCCGCGCGATGGAGTTCATCATGTCTTTGCTGGGGGCTTTCAAAATCACGTCCCGCGTGAAGCTCGACGGTAATTCCCGATGAAGAATAAGCTGTTCATTGAATTGCGCAAGTTGCGCTTTCGTGGGGAGTGCGCCGAAAAGCAACAGATAAGTAGTCTCTTCGAATCCCATGCGGTCTTCCCCGGAGAATCCTTCTACAAGTTGCTCTATATCGTATCCGTGGTAGTAGAGTTTGCCTTCGCAGGGAATCATCTCTCCGTCGTCAATCGTGTATGATTTAACCTCGGCGATTCTGGTCAATCCGGCGAGAACCCCTCTTCCGCTTACATCGCGGAGTCCTCTTTTTACATCGTATTTCGCGTAAAGCGAACCGTCAATCGTCATGTTAGCCCTGCAAATCTCGGTATACTCGTTTATTTCTCGTGTAGTTTCATTTCTCATCTTCTTTTATGAATTCCTTTCTCTGATTTCGGTATACACAGACTATCTTAACATAATTTGCGGATTATTGCAAGCATTTCTTTGTGTTTTTGTCAAAACTTTCTCAAAAGTTTGAGAAAAAACTGCTAATTCAAAAATATTATGTCGATAGACTTGAAAATCTCTCCGAACTGTGGTATACTGTTATGAAATCGGAAATAATCGTGTTGTTAGGAGTTTTTGATTAAGTATGAAAACGAAAATTATTAAGTCTTATACTTATAACGTAATCAGTACCGAACCGTTTGATATGCCTTTACCGCTTGAGTTTAAACTCATGAACGGGAATTCCCTTCTTGCGTCGTATCAGATTCATGAAAGCGGACGGGTGGATTACAGTTTCAATGCCGGGTCAAAAAAACCGGTTCTCACCAGCACGAATCGCCCCCTTGAACTAAATGACATCTATTTCTTGTTTGGAAGCAGGGTCTTCCCGGATAAGACTCCTTTTACCGTTGGAGAGCTCGAACGGCTTGGACTGGATGAGTATAATCCGTATGAGATTATTCGGAAAACGCACGGCATTATGCCGATAGACCGTTACTGGTTCAAGTTTTCAGGCGGCGGAGAAGACGGGGAACTCACCTATAAAAAAGCGGCGGCGGAATTTGCCGAGTATTTCAAAGTACCCGAACCGCCGGAAACACCCGGAACACTTGGGTCTTCCGAAATATCCGAGACATCAGAAACATTTGAAGAACTCGAACCGGAGTTGGTACATTCATTCGATAGTATTATGGCTCAAAAGTCACACGAATACACGAGTTTGAACGATGTCAACAGTATTCTCAGTGAGGGTAAGTTGGATGTTGAGTCTCTTGCGGCGCATATAGACGATTCGCCTATTATCGAATCGGCGTTCGCCCCTGCACAGCCTTCGATAAATCTCGAGCCCGAACCGGAAAAGCCTGCTTCTGCACCCGAATCAGACAGTGGCGGAGGGAATCTTTCACCTGAAGCAATCGCGGCATTATTAGCGGGCGCGGCTTCTGAGTCTGAAACCGAACCTGCTCCCGAACCGGAAAAGCCCACTCCTGCACCCGAATCAGACAGCGGCGGAGGGAATCTTTCGCCCGAAGCAATCGCGGCATTATTAGCGGGTGCGGCTTCCGAGCTTGAAACCGAACCTGCTTCCGAACCGGAAAAGCCCGCTTCTGTACATGAATCAGATAGCGGCG
>Ga0099364_10000592_pt1 | contig 62155 bp, 44 predicted proteins | sample TergutTh196P3_FD_73070 | JGI IMG/M metagenome (GOLD analysis project Ga0099364, IMG submission 73070) | Microcerotermes parvus P3 segment gut microbial communities from Pointe-Noire, Republic of the Congo - Th196 P3 | ecosystem: Host-associated > Arthropoda: Insects > Digestive system > Gut ... | reverse complement strand
GTTGTCCTTGCGATTGCTCATAAACGTAATCCAATGCTTCCTGTGTTATTTGCTGTCCGGTTTCTTCAGTTCGCAGGGCAAATAGACTGACAACATCATCTTTGCTGAAATTTGCCAATGTTGCCGAATCTTGTTTGATATTGAAAGGCGAGCCCGGATTGGGTGCTTTGCCCTCTTTGGAAGCGGTAATATAATCTCTCAAATCGCGCATCCCCACCAAAGCAACAGAAACAGGAAATTTGCCAATGCCGCGTGTAGCAAATCCGCCGCGCAGCTGGCGCAAAAAACTTATCATCGTTTCGCCTTCCAAAACATCGACCTCGTCAAACAGTACAATTAATGGTTTAGGCGAGACGAGTTCTGCCCATCTGCTCAAAACTTTGTCTAAAATATCAAGGGAAACTTCTGTATTTATCTCGGGAACGGGTAATCCGAAATCTTTTGCATACTTTTGTATCGCTCCATAAATGCTCGGCATTGTTCTGTTTGCATCGCCAATCCCTTGACAACGTTCCACACTGACATAACATGCCACTGCCTCGCCACCGGCATTTATCTCACGCGCCCAAGACTGTAAGAAAGTCGTCTTGCCCACCTGACGTGGAGCATGAAGCACCCAATAGAGTTTGTCGCTAATATAGCGATTTAACTGCGAACCGACAAGACGGGTTGCAGGAGGAAGCATGTAATGGTCGTCTGGATTGCACGGACCAGTGGTGTTAAAAAAACGTTTTGCGCTCATTTTATGTTATCTTTAATTTTCAATTTTCAATTATTCGCGGCAAAGATACGAATAATCTTTGAGATTTCCTAATTAATTTTTTGCATGCAGATAACACAGATTTATAAGATGACCGCAGATTTTGCTAATGACTAACGACTAAAAGCTACTCGCTCTTCACCACTTCCGCCGGATTTTCCACGCTCGACTTATACACTTGCCACCCCACGCAAACCACGATTACCAACGCCAGTACGAATATTATCGACAAATAGAGCCACGCCGGGATGTTTGTCCGTATTGCGTAGTGTTCTAACCAGCGTTGCATAATCAAATGACCTGTAGAGAAGGCAATAGCGGCGCCGATGAGTAGCAACAACGAATATTCCTTTGCAAAAATTGCGATAATGTCGTCAGCCGTTGCGCCATTGACTTTTCGGATAGCTATTTCTTTGCGGCGTTCCTCGCAGGTGAGCGAAACGAGCGACACAAAACCGAACACGCAAATCAATATGCAAATAGCTGAAACAAAAGACAATAATCTTATTAAGGCTCTCTCTGATTTCAAGAACTTGTTAAATTCTTCTTCTGTATTTAAAACGTTCATAATCAAAGATATATCCGATGAATATTCGAATCGTTCTTCGTTAAACTGCTCTATTTTTTCGACGCATGATTTCCATGTATCTTCATGAAATTTAAATAGAAGCGTTCGAAAATGTACTGTATATGCTACACCTTCTTGGTTTCCGGGTCTTCTAAAATCGTCTGGATTATGCTTTGTATAAACATACGGTCTGGGGGGGATTGTAGGCGCAAAATTGTAGACATTTCTTATCACGCCTTTTACAATATATTTGTCGTCAAACCGTTTGCCTATTGGGTCTTGCCAGCCAAATGCCTTGGCAGCGCTTTCGTTGAGCAAAGCCATGGATTCTGAATCACCTTCAGTTAGCATTTCGCCCGCTAATAGCCGGAAATCATAAAAAGAAAGGTATTCGGGAGTTACAGACATTCGTTTCAAAACAATGCCATCACCTTGAGCCGGATTATCGTCCCATGTATTTACTATCCAGTCTCGTGGAACTGTTTGAGGAACTAAATTCAAACTTTCTCCATATATATCAACAATTTCTGTTATTTCCGGGATCTGTTTTAAGTAGTTTGCCAACGCTTCACCACTTGCTCCGGGCATATCCAAAGCCGAAATAGAGCCCCTGTTCTTGAAAGAAAACCCCAACTCTTCGGTCTGATGCAAAAAGTGCATCTGCTTTAAAATCACCGTTGTGCAAAATGCGAAGCCTATACTAATGATTAGCTGGACTACAACCGATACTTTTCGAAACATTTTTTTGTTGCTCCTGCGAATAGACAAATTTAGTGTTCTTTGCCTGAATATGAACAATATCAACCAAAACATCAACAGAGAAACCACAATAACGCTTGCTAAATAGATAAGCGATTCTATGTGAATTGCAGAAAGGTTCATTTGAATATCAGACAACGCCAGAAAAGGTCTATGCAGCCACTGTGTGAATATGCATCCTGTCAACAGCGCTAACAGTAACGTTATGATAAACTCTATCGATAGCATCAATAATAGCGACCCGGCAGACGCGCCGCACACAACGCGCAATGCCAATTCTTTTTGTCGTATCCGGAAACGGCTGACAAACAAGGTCAAATAATTGAACAGAGAACACAAAATAACTAAAAGCCCCGATAAAGCAAAAATCAAAAGATGCTGAAACTTAACGTTCTTTTCGACATTTGGGTCGGTGTAGCGCATTTTTGTGATGGGTTTGATTGTCATTTTTTCAATTTTTGTGTTCCCTCGAACAATTTCATGCTCGAACAATTTTTTCTCAAAGGCTTCAACGTTTGTTTCCGGAAACAGCTCTATTATTGTATTTTGAGTGGGTACTCTCCAATCATTGATATGGTTGCTCGACAACCTGTTAAAATACATTATGAAATCAAACGGAAAATTACTTTGTTTGGGCAACCCCGCAACTATAGAGCTAATTATATACTCATCGCTCCAAAATTCTATTTTTTTTCCAATCGGGTTTTCTTTTCCAAACAGTTGTCGGGCTTTGTCTTGCGTGATAGCAATATTTTGACTGCCCGGAAACAAAAATTCCCGAGCGCCTTCTATTATTTTGACGTCAAACATACGAATGAATGCCGTATCTGCTTCGATGACAGACCCCTGAATTTCAATTTCATCAAATGAAATCCTGTTTGTATTAGAGGAATGTAACGTAACGGCGCTTTTGATTTCAGGAAATGTCTCTCTCAAGTGCGCTGCCAAAGGGTGCGGCGTTCCTCTGTTGTAATCGTAGCCGGTCTGATTGCGGGTGTCCGGCTGGTAAACAACATACATCCGGTCGGCGTTTTTGTGGAAACTGTCGAAAGTCATTTCGTAGCGAATCCACAGCGTTGCCAACGCAAAGCAGGTAAAGCCCACTGCCAAGCCAATAACGCTAATAAGCGTCTGGTTGAAGTATTTCCGCATATTGCGGAAGGCGATTTTTAGATTATGTTTAAACATTTTCAACTTTCAATTTTCAACTATATTCGGCATCACAAAAACTGCCGAAATAAGGGAAACGCTCCTCAATTCTTTAAGCCATTCTGTTTTTTTGTCTTCAGTCAGTTCAGGGGCGAACTTTAGTAAGAAGTCAAGGTTTTTGTATTTTTTCAGCATAGCGCCGTTTTCGCTTTGGTTTGAGATAAGCGTCAAAGTATTTTCTTCGTCTGTATGTACAAAGCACGTAAACTCCTTCCCATCGGTTGTCATAAAATTTTCATCCGATTGAGTGAATGCAAGTCGCAACTCTTTGTTCAGGCACCACGAAAGTCTGTAATCGTTTTCATGCGATGAAATTCCAAATGTTGTAACAGCCTCTGTCGTGCCTGTAGGCTGCCATTTGACAATGCTTCGCTTCGCAGTCATAAGTTTTTCAACTGTTGATATTCATTTTATCTTTCATACGTTCCAAGTAGTGAACAAAGGCTTCTAATGAAAAATCTTCCGTAGAGGATGAATTGATAAACGACAGGGTTTTTTGGGAAGCCAACTGTTCGGCTTCTTTTTTTGATTTTCCTATACCTTTTGCAATCGGGACTTTTGAAATAGTTACCTGCGACGAAAACTGTTTTCCGGTTTTAGGTTTTTCGCTATTTTTTTCGGTTGTAACGTATTCAACCGGCAGTTTGTATTTTTGTCCCCATTCCATTAGTCTGCTTTTGAAATCGGTTTCGGTCATAACGAGCCTTTCCATATTTATGTATTTTTTTACGATATAGTCCGTTATGTATTTTTGGGTTTTATTGTAGCCTTTATCCAAGTACATTGCTCCTATCAACGCTTCTAAGGCTTCGCCTGATATGCGTTTTTTTAGCGTTTCATTGTTGTTTGTGTAGGCTACCACTACTTTATTCAATTCCATTTGATTTGCTATCAGGTCGAGGTGGGCTCTGTTTACCATTTTAGACCTCAATCGGGTAAGAAAACCTTCCTTCTCGTTAGTAAATTTATGGAATAGATAGTCCGCAACTACAGCATCTATCACTGCATCGCCGAGGAATTCGAGCCTTTCGTTATTAACGAAGCTTCCGTCGGGCAAAGTTAGCGACGCCGAGCGGTGTAAAAAAGCCAACTCATACAGTTCGAGCCTATTAGGGCTAATATTGAGCTGTTTTTTCAAGAACGTATAAAACTCCTTATTCTTTACCGTAAGAAGTTTCAGTTTACCTATCATTGGTATTTTACTGTTTATCAGCTTTTTTAAAAATTACCGAGGTATTATGTCCTCCAAATCCAAATGTGTTACTCAACACACAGTTCAACTCCCTGTGTTGTGCTTTATTGAAGGTAAAATTCAATTTGTTGTCCAACTCGGGGTCGTCAGTGAAGTGGTTTATAGTAGGAGGTACTATTCCATTCACCATGGCAAGTATCGAAGCTATTGCTTCAATTGCTCCCGCAGCTCCCAGCAAGTGTCCTGTCATCGACTTTGTAGCGCTGATATTGAGCTTGTAAGCATGTTCTCCAAACAATCTTTGTATGGCTCTCACTTCAGAAGGGTCTCCAACCGGTGTTGATGTTCCGTGAACGTTGATGTAATCAATGTTTTGCGGTTCTAATCCGGCATCTTTCAAGGCTTCGCACATTGCGCGAAATGCTCCGTCTCCTTCGGGGTGCGATGCAGTAAGATGATACGCGTCTGCTGTCATGCCGCCTCCAACTACTTCGGCATAAATTTTTGCACCTCTGTTTTTTGCATGTTCGTATTCTTCGAGTATCAAGCCACCGCCTCCTTCGCCTATAACAAAACCATCTCTGTTTTTGTCGAAAGGTCTTGAGGCTGTTTTGTACTCGTCGTTGTTAGTTGATAGCGCTTGCATGGCGTTAAATCCACCGAGCCCTGCTTCGTTTACGGAGGCTTCAGAGCCTCCCGAAACAAATACGTCTGCCTTTCCCAGTCTGATATAATTGAACGCGTCTATGATGGCGTTTGTTGAAGATGCACACGCTGAAACTGTTGCGTAGTTTGGTCCTTTGAATCCGTACTTTATAGAAATTTGTCCGGCGGCGATGTCCGAAATCATTTTCGGAATAAAAAACGGATTAAAACGCGGCGTGCCATCTCCGCTGCAAAAATTTTTCATTTCTTCTGCAAAAGTGGCTATTCCGCCTATTCCTGACGCCCAAATAACTCCTATGCGTTCTAAATTGACCTTTTCGAGGTTTAGCCCCGAATCTTCAATTGCTTCGTTAGCAGCAACTAACGCGAATTGTGTGTACAGGTCGTATTTTTTAATTTCTTTCCGTTCAAAATACGCCATAGGGTCAAAGTTCTTCACTTCACAGGCAAAGCGTGTTTTAAATTTTGACGCATCGAAACGCGTAACCCAGTCAGAGCCGCTAACGCCATTAGATAGCCCGTTCCAGTATTCTGAAACTGTACTGCCTATTGGGGTAAGCGCTCCAAGACCGGTTACAACTACTCGTTTTAATTGCATAGTGCAAATTTTAAAACAATACTAAGATTTAACGTTATCTTCGATGAACTTGATTGCAGCGCCGACGGTAGCAATACCCTCGGCTTGGTCATCGGGAATACCAATTCCAAACTCCTTTTCGAACTCCATAATCAACTCAACGGTATCGAGTGAATCTGCTCCCAAGTCGTTTGTGAAGCTTGCTTCGGGAGTAACTTCGTTTTCGTCTACTCCCAGCTTATCCACAATGATAGCTTTAACTCTTGATGCAATATCTGACATATTATATATGTATTAAATTAATAAAATTGATTTAAAATAAACCGCAAAGTAATACATTTTTTTTCTAATCATCAAATTTTTTTTATTTTTTTTTATTTTTTTTTCTAAAAAATAAATTTTACCTTTGCGGCGTTGTTAATATTTAAGATGTTTTTGTAAATTTGCTTTATGGTAAATATCAACCTTGAAATTGCGTTATATTTGACGCTGGTAATGTCTTTCGCGATTACGTATCTGTTAATCCCGTCGATTGTAGAGCTTGCGCGAAACAAGAAGTTTTACGATGCGCCGAGCCATCGTCGTAGTCACGTCAGACAAATTCCTACGTTAGGCGGAGTAGCTATATTTGCGGGGTTTTCGCTTTCTGCCGGCTCGTTTATCAGTCACAGTTTTTTACCCTCGATGCAGTATGTTATTGTTGCGTGCATCGTTATGTTTTTTGTGGGGCTAAAAGATGATATACTTGCTATTGCAGCGCATAAAAAATTGATTGGGCAAATTGTTGCCGCGTTGGTTTTAATAATTCCGGGTAACCTTTATTTTTCGAATTTGCACGGTTTTCTGGGAGTCTATGGATTCAGTTCGCAAATAGTCAGTTTATTTTTAACTTTGTTCGTAGTCATCGTAATTATCAACAGTATCAACCTTGTCGATGGTATTGACGGGCTTGCCTCGTCTATCGGCATTCTGACGACGTTATTTTTTGGCATTTGGTTTTACATTTCAGACAACATTGAGTACAGTCTCATTTCAGCCGCAACGCTTGGTTCATTGCTTGGGTTTTTTCGATTCAACGTATCAAATGGCAAATACAAAATTTTTATGGGCGATACCGGCTCAATGATTTTGGGGCTTTTGCTTACCGTACAGGTTATAATGTTCAACGAGCTTAACGCCGACCCTGAGAACACAAGGCTTCACATAGCGTCGGCTCCTGCGGTTGCATTTGCAGTACTGATAATACCTTTGTTTGATACGATGCGAGTTTTCATAATCAGAATGTCGCGTGGGCGGTCTCCTTTCACTGCCGACAAAAATCATCTGCACCACTGTATGTTAAAGCTTGGTTTCAGCCACGTTCAGTCTACGCTGCTGATTATTATAGTGAACGTATTTTTTATTGCAGCCGCTTTATTTTTACAATACCAAAAAATAGGCATTTTTTGGATTTTGCTGATAATAATCTGTTTAGCCACCGCTCTGTCGCTTACGATTGAACAATTAGTAAAAAAAATAGGAAAAAAATAACAAAAATTGTGGTTGAATAATTTTTTTTTACTACCTTTGTGGCAAATTTTAAATTATCAATTCAATATTATAATTAATGTATAAGATGAAAACTAAATTTTTCGTTCTTGCTTTCGCAGCAATAGTAATGGCTGCATGTGGAGGCAGTGGTAGTAATTCCTCCAAAGGATGTTGTAAAGGCGAAGGGCAAACATGCCAGTCAGCTTCTGTAGGGTGTTGTCAAGTTAAGAAAGTTATTAGCGCTCAGGTGTTTATCAAACCCGAACACGTTGATGCATTTTTGGCAGCTTCGGTAGAACTGATAGAAAGGTCGCGCGCTGAAGAAGGCTGTATCAGCTACAGCTTGTATCAAGACCCAAACGATAGAACAAAGTTCTTGTTCTTCGAAGAGTGGAAAAATCAGGCGGCAGTCGATTTCCATTTCTCCACCGAACATTTTGCCAATCTGGGTAAAATGTTGGAAGAGTTTGCTTCACAAGCTCCAATAATCACAATTTTCGATACGCCAAAAGAAGTAAACTTGTAGTATACGGTTAATTTCTTAGCGTTTTAATCGGTAGGTGCACAACCATGCTGAACAGAATAGATGAGGCAATAGAGGATATCCGTAAGGGGAAGGTAATAATTGTGGTAGACGATGAAGACCGCGAAAACGAGGGAGATTTCATCTGTGCCGCCGAAACTGTTACCCCCGAGATTGTTAATTTTATGGTCACGCACGGTCGTGGTATGGTTTGTGCGCCTCTCACTGAAGGACGTTGCAGAGAGTTAGAGCTCGACATGATGGTAGGTCACAACACTTCGCTTCATGGTACGCCTTTTACTATCTCCGTTGATTTAATCTCCGGATGCACAACAGGTATTTCAGCTTTCGACCGCGCCAAAACACTTCGCGCCTTAGTTGACCCTCAAACCCGTCCGGAGGAACTTGCCCGTCCGGGACATATATCTCCCCTAAAAGCTTGTGAAAAAGGCGTTTTGCGACGTCCGGGACACACCGAAGCTGTGGTCGACCTTACCATGCTTGCCGGATTGAAACCGGGCGGCGTATTAATTGAAATACTCAACGAAGACGGCACAATGGCACGACTGCCACAACTGCTTGAAGTTGCAAAAAAATTTGACCTGAAAATAATATCTATAGCCGACCTGATAAAATATCGACTGCAAAAAGAATCGTTAATAAAAATGGGCGACCGCGCTAAATTGCCTACCAAGTACGGAAATTTTGAGGTAATCCCTTTTATTCAGATTTCCAATAATTTGGAGCATTTAGCTATAATCAAGGGCAGTTGGCAACCGGATGAGCCAGTATTAGTTCGCGTACATTCATCTTGCATAACCGGCGACATATTAGGCTCCTACAGATGCGATTGCGGGGAACAGCTTCATCAGGCGCTACGTATGATAGAAAGCGAAGGAAAAGGGGTTGTGGTGTATCTTGACCAAGAAGGACGCGGGATAGGACTGTATAATAAGATGAGCGCCTACCGTCTGCAAGACCAAGGACGAGACACTGTGGAGGCAAACATTGACCTCGGATTCAAAGACGATGAGCGGGATTATGGTGTAGGAGCAAGCATTTTGCGGGAGTTAGGGTTAGGATTGATACGGCTGATGACAAACAACCCTGTTAAGCGGATTGCACTCGAAGGGTACGGAATAAAAATTGTGGAAAACGTACCGCTAAACATTGCACCAAATCCTTACAATAAACAGTATTTACAGACCAAACAGGAAAAAATGGGACATACTCTTGAGTTAGTTTCACCAAATAATGACAATCGCTCCGATTGTGATTAGCAAACCACCCATAATGACTTTTGCTTCAACGGGCTCTTTTAGCAGAATAAACGCCAGCATCATTGCAATAACTATACTCAATTTGTCGATGGGCGCTACCTTTGAAACATCGCCGGTTTCTAAAGCTTTAAAATAGCATATCCAAGAAAGTCCGGTAGCAATTCCCGACAAAATTAGAAACAGTAAATTTTTTGACGACAGTTCGCGAACTTCTCTTAGTTGTCCGCCAATCAGGACTATACCCCATGCCATAAACATTACCACAATTGTACGTACTGCGGTTGCGGTGTTGCCGCTAATGCCTTTTAAACCCACTTTGGCTAAGATAGCTGTTAGCGCGGCAAAAATTGCTGATAGTATGGCGTAATATTTCCACATAATAGATTGTACGGTTGAAAATTATTCCACCATCATTATTGCCTGAACAAAATCCATTGGGGCAATTTTATTGTTCGAAATGATATATTGCCTGTAAACTTCATCGCCTAACAATGACTTTATCAGTGTGCTCTTCATGTTTGCGCTCATCATTTCTTCTACTAATCTGGTGAATTTATCTTTGACTTTTGGGAAAACTTCAACTTCGTATTTTATTAACTGCGCGTGCTGGGCAGCTATTTCTATTGCATCGTCCAAGCTTCCAAGTCTGTCAATCAGTCCTATTTGCAAGGCTTGAGTTCCTGTCCACACACGTCCCTGTCCAATCGAATCAATTTCCGCGTTTGTCATCATGCGTCCTCGCGCACAGCGTGATAAAAACACATCGTAAATACGATTTACGTATGATTGAAGCAGCCATCGTTCTTCATCGTTGTATGGTCTTATTAATGAGCTAATAAGGGGAAGGCTCGATGTAGCGTTCATGTCGGAATGTTTGTTTGTCTTAACGCCGTCGAACGTTAATCCTAATTTATTGTGCATTTCCACGCCTTCCGGAATCAATCCAAAAACGCCTATAGAGCCGGTAATTGTTGTTGGCTCGGCTACTATATAGTTAGCTCCACAGGCAATGTAGTATCCGCCCGAAGCTGCAACATTACCCATTGATACTATTACCGGTTTTTCCTGTTTCAATTGCTCAACGGCGTTCCATATTTGCTCTGAAGCGTAGGCGCTCCCTCCGGGCGAATTAATTCGAAAAACTACGGCTTTAACATTTTCATCGTTTTTTAGACTTCTAAGTTCCTTAACATACTCATAATCAGTTATCATATTGCCTATGATAGGCGCAAAGCCTCTGCTTTTACCGTGCATTATGGGTCCTTCGGCGTAAAGAACGGCAACTTTGTCTTGTGTTACAAACGATTTTTTTTCCGGAATGGAATTAATGTTTGAAACAGTGGCATATCTGATTTTTTCGGATGGAGTTAATCCTGCAATGTTTTTGATAAAATCGTTTACGTCTGTAACATAAATCAGGGTATCAACTAATTTGTATTCAATTGATTTTTGCGGCGCCGAAAAAGACATGTATTCATCTGCATAGATGTTTAAATTATCTACCGAAATGCCGCGACTTTCCGAAATGCCGTTTAACAAATAAGTCCAAATGCAGTTAACGTATGAATCTGTCTGTTTGCGACTTGCATCACTCATTTGAGTTTCTGTCATCGGCTCTATTGCCGACTTGAAAGCGCCTACCCTGAATACTTCAAATCTGATGCCTAATTTTTCGTACAGTCCCTTGCTGAACTGCGTATTTGTAGCTAAACCGTGAAACATCAACATTCCCTGCGGATTCATAGCAATTACGTCTGCTATCGATGACAAATAGTAAGCGTTTTGCGAATAAAAGTCGGCATATGCAAACACAAACTTTCCGCTTTCCTTGAAATCATTCAACGCATTGCGTATAGGCTCAACATTGGCAGCGCCAGCCGACAAGTTGCCAATTTTTAGATAGATTCCAAGAATTTTTTCATTCTCTTTTGCCGTATTAATGGCTTTCAAGATATCGTCTAATCCCGTTGTATTTTCGGTACTGCCAAATAGTCCCGGCACGAAATCTTTAGAATGTCGGTCTATAATGATTCCGTCTAAATCAAGCTGAAGTACCGTGTTGTCGCTAAGAGTGTAAATATTCTTTGTATTGCCTATGTTAGACAAAACAGCAACCAATATTCCGATTGTCATCGCCCAAACAAGAAACATGGCTAAAAAAACACCCAGACACGAAGCTAACAACATTTTAAGAAAACTCTTCACCGTATTCAATATTTATGTTAAACAAAAGCACAAAATTAAAAAAAAATAAGAAAATTACAAAAATAAATGTAATTTTGCGAAAATTTTTAAACAAATCATGAGTGATAAATTGTATATTTTCGACACAACGCTCCGCGATGGCGAGCAAGTGCCGGGATGCCAGCTTAACACGCTGGAAAAGATTGAAATAGCTAAGGCTCTCGAAGAGTTAGGCGTTGATATTATTGAAGCCGGATTTCCTATTTCAAGTCCGGGCGATTTTAATTCGATAGTTGAGATATCGAAAGTTGTAACACGCCCTACTATTTGTGCGCTTACACGCGCCGTAGAAAAAGACATAGACGTGGCTGCCGACGCTCTTCACTACGCAAAAAACAAGCGTATACACACAGGCATTGGAACTTCGTGGTACCACATAGCTCATAAGTTCAATTCCACGCAGGACAAAATTTTGCAACGCGCCATCGACAGCGTTAAACATGCAAAAAAATACGTGGAAGACGTTGAATTTTACGCCGAAGATGCAGGACGCACTGAAAATGAGTACCTTGCAAAAGTTGTTGAAGCCGTTATTGCTGCCGGAGCAACTGTGGTAAATATTCCTGACACTACCGGATACTGCACTCCGGATGAATATGGCAAAAAAATACGTTTTCTTATGGAAAATGTAAAAAATATTCAGAAAGCCATCATCTCAGTTCACTGTCACAACGACTTGGGCATGGCAACTGCAAACACTATTTCCGGAGTTCTCAATGGCGCCCGTCAGGCAGAGGTAACTATTAACGGTATAGGCGAGCGCGCCGGCAACACTGCTCTCGAAGAGATTGTAATGGCTATCAAAAGTCACTCCAACATGCCGGTACATACCGATGTCAATTCGCAACTCATTTATCGTACCTCCCGTTTAGTTTCTACACTGATGCGAATGCCGGTGCAACCAAACAAGGCAATAGTCGGACGCAATGCGTTTGCACACTCTTCGGGAATACATCAAGACGGAGTTTTGAAAAATAGAGAAAGCTACGAAATAATGGACCCAGCCGATGTGGGTATTAACGAATCAAGCATAGTGCTTACCGCTCGCAGTGGACGCCACGCTCTTAGCCATCACATCGAACGACTTGGCTTCAAACTCAGTCCAGACGAACTGAACGATGCTTATGATAAGTTTCTGAAATTAGCCGACCGCAAAAAAGATATTTCCGATGAAGACCTTCGCGTTATCGTTGGCGTTGGTCAAACAGAAATGAAACGACGTCTTAAACTCAAGTTTTTGCAGGTCGTTTGCGGAAAATCATGTATACCGATGGCTACAGTGCAACTTAACATCGATGGAGAAATATGTACGGCAACCGCTGCCGGCAGTGGTCCGGTTGACGCTGCATTCAACGCTATCCGCGAGCTTATTCATCGCAAAGTGGCGCTCGAAGAATATTTAGTGCAGGTGGTTACGCGCGGTAGCGACGACATCGGAAAAGTGCATATACAAATTGAAAATCAAGGGAATATTTACTACGGATTTTCCGCAAATACCGATATAGTTACAGCTTCCGCAGAAGCGTTCATTGACGCTATTTCAAAATTTGTGTAGTATCTAGCCTGCATTATTCATAAGACTCTTAATAGAGCACGTCATTGCGGGCTTGACCCGCAATCTCTTTATTAATAGGGGATTGCGGGTCAAGCCCGCAATGACGCAGAGAAGCAATTTTTTGTGAATAATGCAGGCTAGGGAATGTCCTGATTTTGCTTCGATTTTGCTATAGCAGACACTATCACCAATTGCAAGGTGTGATAGAGCATAACAGGCAATAGGATGATACCTAATCCGCTGAATCCGGCAAAGATAACTTTTGACATGGCTGCGCCGTGTATCATTGATTTCTTTGACCCGCAAAATTGTGCCGTGATAGTATCTTCGCGGCTCATCTTTAGTCGTTTACAAACAAAACCTATTAACCGGTAGACAGCAAAGAAAAATATCAACATCCCGATTGCGCAACAGATAAACGTGTAATGAGAAAAACCCGCAAAAACGTTATGTGCAAAGGACTTACAAAACGAAGTGTATACAATGAGAAGGATGATAGACTGGTCGAAAATACTAATATTTTTTTTGCGACTCTCAGCAATATGTCCCCATCGTTTATTAAGAGCCATTCCAAGTAATACGGGCGCCAAAACTTGCAACATCAATTTTCCTATTATAGCCCCAAAAGCAGAAATATCTATTCCAATAGCGCTCGCAAGCACAAAACTCATCCACAAAGGCGTAATGAAAACGCCAATAAGACTTGAAATGCTGGCATTGAAAATAGCTGCCGGAATATTCCCTCTGGCAATAGAAACCATTACTACCGACGATGATACAGTGGAAGGCAACGTAGCTAAATAAAAAATACCTAACCACAATATTTCCATGTTATCGCCGCGAAAAATAGGACGCAGCAGTAATGCAAACGTAGGGAAAACTAAAAAGGTTGTTATATGAATAAGAAAATGTAAATACTTGTTGTTAAGACCAGTACGTAGTTTTTCACGACTAAGTTTTAATCCATAAAAAAAGAAAATTAGACTAATTCCTATATTAGCAAACCAATATAACGAAAAACGCGCTTCGCTTGCACCAACAGACGGTAGCAACCACGCAAAAAATACCGCCACTATAAGAAAAAATACAAAACCGTCAATACCGGCTGAAGATAAAATTTTTCTGGTGTCTGACAGCATGTTCCATGTCTAAAGTTTTTTACTTTCCCTAATCTTTTTCAAAACTGTTGTTTTTCCGAGCCGTATGTAGTCTAACAGCGGACGGTTTGAGGGGCATGTATAGTTGCAGGAGCCACATTCGATGCAGTCTGTTATGTGCATGGTTTCGGCGCGGTCAAACTGTTGCTGTTCCGACATAGTCATCAAAAGATATGGCTCCAAGCCCATCACACAGGCGTCGACACATTTTGCGCATCGTACGCACGGGCGTACCGGCTTTCGTACAGCTTCGCTATCATCTATAAGTAGTACTCCGGAACATCCTTTGGTTACGGGTATATCTATTTTTGCCATAGCTTTTCCCATCATAGGACCGCCATTAACAATTTTTCCGGTTGTTTCAGGAACTCCGCCGGCTGCTTCAATCAGGCTGTTGATAGAGGCGCCAATGCGGACTTTAAAATTAGACGGATTGGGCAGTCCCTTGCCTGTAATTGTTACTAATCGCTCTATCAGCGGTTTGTGTTTCTGAACGGCTTCGTAAACGGCAAAAACAGTTGCCACGTTGAATGTCACTACTCCAACGTCAACAGGTAGTTTGCCTGAAGGCACCTCTCTACCAATTAGAGCTTTTATCAACTGTTTTTCACCACCTTGAGGGTATTTTACTTTCAATGCAGATATTTCTATTTCCTTGTACTCAGCTGCACAAGTTTGCATCTTTGCAATTGCGTCAGATTTGTTGTTTTCTATTCCCACTATGGCTCTTTTAACGTTAAGAGCTTTCATCAGAATACGAATGCCTACAATAATTTCGGACGTTTTTTCGAGCATTAAGCGGTGGTCGCAAGTCAGGTAGGGTTCACATTCAACACCGTTAACCACGAGTATTTCTGCTTTTTTGCCTTCCGGAATCGTTAGTTTGACATGCACCGGAAAAGTGGCGCCTCCTAATCCTACAATTCCGGCTGCTGTAACCTTTTTGATGATATCTTCTACAGAATCTGTTATTTCTGTTTTTAAAACATCTGATGTATCTATTCCGTCTTCCCATTCATCGCCTTCGCGGTCTATATGTACAGCCGGACGTTTATATCCTGATGCGTCAAAATAACTGTCAATTTTTTTCACTGTTCCCGATACCGATGAGTGAACATTTGCGGAAACATATGCAGAACTTTCGGCTATTAGTTGTCCGGTTTTTACGCGGTCGCCGGTTTTTACCTTGATAGTAGATGGAGCTCCGATATTTTGCGACAGTGGAATGATTACCGTTGCCGGAAGTTCTAATTCGCGTGTGTGAGCTCCGGCGCTTAATTTGTTCTCTGGAGGATGTATACCCCCTTTGGGAAATGTTTTTAACATATTTTATGAACTATTACATTAAATATTTACGTTGTTTCTATTTCTGCCGTTGTTTTTTTGGGAGGAAAATTCAATTCGAGAATAGCATTGGTAGCGCACTCTGTAGAGCATTTTCGGCACATTTTGCATGTGTTGCAGTCAATGTATGCCAAATTATTTTCAATTTTTATGGCGTCGTAAGTACAAATTTTCAAACATTTGTTGCATCCGGTACATGCCGAAGCGCAATATTTTTTGGCTATACCTCCTTTGTCCTTGTTAACGCAAGCGACAAATATTTTACGGTCTTTTTTAAATTTTTTTCGCAGTTCGATAATTGAGCGCGGACAAGCCTTAACACAGGCGTTGCAAGCTGTGCAGTTTGCATCGTTTACTACGGGCAGTCCGGTTTCGCTGTTCATATACATTGCGTTGAACGCGCACGCTTTTGCGCAGTCGCCACATCCCAAACAGCCGTAGGGACAGTCGGTATCGCCTGTATAAAGCGTATGCTGGATAATGCACGACGTTGCGCCGTTGTAGGAACTTGTTCGTGGACGTCGCTCAAGCGTACCGTTGCATCTTACAACGGCTACTAACGGGTCGCGCTCTGCAACGGTTTTACCGAGTATCTCCGCCACAGTTGCCATTACGCTGTTGCCGCCAACGGGGCAGTTGAACGCAGACAGGTCGTCTGCTTTGACTAATACTTCGGCAAAATTACGGCAGCCGGGGTAACCGCATCCGCCGCAGTTGGCAGCCGGCAGGGCTTCATTGACAATATCAATGCGCGAATCCTCGTAGACCATAAACTTTTGCGCGACAAAATACAGAATGATAGAGGCTAAGACGCCAATTGCTATCAATACAAGAATTGTATACAGAATAATGCTCATCTTTTTTTTACTGTAAAACCAAAGGTTTTAGTGATTTTTTTATTAATTAATTTCAATATTAGATAGTAAGGCACAAGTACAAACAAAGACGAAAGTCCGCTTGCAAGTTCGTTTTTAGTTAATTGGTACACAGCAATTAACGTTGTCAGCGCCACAGCAAACGGCACAATATAGCCTATAAAAACAGCCTGCATACCAATGGATTGCTGCATAATAATTTTCACTTGCTCGCCCGCCTCAAAACTGCCTGTATACTTTTCTATACAAATGTCTAAATCTTTGTTTCCCACAGGCATACAGTGTCCTTTAGCGGCACAACCGGCACAAGCCGAAGAGGCTGCAATTCGCACAATCATTGTATCATCGCAGATTGACGTAATGGTTCCTTCGTGTTCTATCTGTTTTCCCATCCTTTTTTTTAAATGCAAATACAAAGGTAATAATTTTTTTTTGAAAAAACAAAAAAATACAATTATTTATTTTTAATAATCCTCAATTGGTTTTATCACTCCTTTTTTCTTCCATCGTCCTGTTCGATAATATAAGACGGCGCAAGCACATCCCACGCACCAAGCAACTGGTATTGACACCCATATTCCGTCGGCTCCTATTTTTTCGGATAAAAATGATGCGATAGGAATACGTACTATCCATAGCGCCAGAAGGCTAATGAACATTGGCACAAGGGTGTCGCCGGCTCCGCGCATAACTCCACTGACAATAAACATTGTTGAAAATACAACGATAAACGGGCATACTATCAGCAGATAACGTCTTCCCAAAAATATAGTTTCAGCGGATATTTCACTTGAAAACATTTTCATGATTGGCGTTGCAAAAATCATCAAAATAGCCGAAATAACAACGGTTAGCAGTGTCGACATTAGCAGTGCGGCTTTTAATCCATAAGGGATACGAAATATTTTTTGCGCGCCTATATTTTGTCCCGTAAACGCTCCTATTGCTATTGATATAGCCATTGCCGGCGACATAGCCAACGCGTCTATACGATTTACAATAGAATATGCTATCAGGATATCGCTGTTTTCTGCGGTGAAATTGTTTACAATGCCTAATACTGCCATCATTCCCACCGCTGCCAAGGCGTGTTGAATACCGTTAGGCAGTCCTATTCGTATTTTGTTGCGAAATATTTCGGGTGCAAATTCAAGTTTTCTAAGCGTAATCTTGATAATAGTGTGTTTTCTGTTTAACCAAAAAACCATACCCGCCACTGTTAACGATTGCGCTAAAACAGTTGAATATGCCGCCCCTGCTATTCCTAATCCCAAGCCGAGCACAAATGTCAGAGACAAAACGATGTTTATTCCCGACGAAATAAGCAAAGCGTACAGAGGGGTTTTTGAATCGCCCACACCACGTAGAATAGCGATCAAACAATTGATGCCAAAGAGAGGCAGAAGTCCCGCAAAATTTATAAGCGCGTAGGTGCGAGCGTCGGCGAAAACGTCTTCGGGAGTTCCAATAACGCGCAAAAGAGCGTCGCAAAAGACAATTCCGGCGAAAGAAATGGTTAATGACGCTAAAAAAATGAAAATAATTATTGTGTCGATTGAACGTTTGATTTGCAAACTGTCTTTTGCGCCAAAATACTGAGAAATAATTACCGAACTGCCCATCGTTATCCCTATTGCCAACGAAACTAACGCAAACATTATCGACATTGTTGTCATAACCGCAGCCGTTGCATTGGCGCCGATAAAATTGCCTACAATATATAAATCAACCACGTAGTAAAATTGTGTTAATAAGTTACTAATCAGTAGAGGTATAGAAAATTGAAGCAGCAATTTCCATGGTTTTCCGACAGAGAAATCTAACATAAAATTTGTTTTAAAATTTTACACAAATTTACAAGAAAAATAAAAATATGCAAAAAAAAACATAAATTATTTTCACAACTCACAAAAAAATTGTATTTTTGCATTAAATTTTATTTGTTACATATTGATAATCTATGGAAGATTTCACAACCTTGTTGAATATCACATACAACAATGTGCGTCCGCAAAGGGGAAAGGTTTTGATTTCGCAGCCTTTGATGACAGACGGGTGTTTTGCTCGTTCGGTAGTTCTTATTACCGACCATTCTAAGGGCGGAACAATTGGTTTCCTTCTAAACAAGTGGCTGCAAATAGCGCTGGAAGATGTTATTTTGGATTTTCCCGGCACGGGTTTGCAATTGTCAATAGGCGGTCCGGTACAAGCAAGCACATTGCACTATTTGCACACATTTGACGATATTCCGGGAGCGCTAAAAATATCTAACGGAGTTTATTGGGGTGGCGACATAAACATAGTACGAAAAATGCTGACAATGTCGGTCATGAACGCCGAAAACATACGTTTTTTTATTGGATATTCCGGTTGGACAGCCGGACAGTTGGACGAAGAGCTAAAAAGCAATTCATGGTTAGTGGGTGATATATCGCCGGAACGAATTATATCTCAGGCTAATAATCTTTGGCGGGATTCGGTCAGAAGTATGGGCGAAGATTATTTTCAATGGACTAATTTGCCCGTAAATCCGGTGTTTAATTGATGTTTTACAAAATTTTATAATTATTTTCAGAGTTTTTTATCATGTTTTCAGGAATAGTAGAAGAAGCCGCAACGGTAGTATCAATTGAAAAAGAGCAGGAAAACCTGCACATAACAATGGAATGTTCGTTTGTAAACGAACTAAAAGTAGACCAGAGTATATCACACAATGGAGTATGCCTGACGGTAGTAAGCAAAACCGACAAATCCTATACGGTTACCGCCATCAAAGAAACTCTGATAAAGTCGAATTTGGGACAACTTAGTGTTGGCGACAAGGTTAACCTTGAACGCAGTATGTTGCTTGGCGGACGTTTAGACGGACATATAGTGCAGGGACACGTTGACCAAATCGCAAAATGTACAGCCGTAGAAGAATCTGACGGAAGTTGGTATTTCACGTTCAAGTTTGATAATTCTACCGGCAATATGACCGTAGAAAAAGGCTCGATAGCTGTTAACGGCGTTAGCCTGACGGTAGTAAATTCGCAAGATAATTCATTTCAGGTTGCAATCATACCATACACGTATGAATGTACCAATTTTCATCAAATAAAACCCGAAACGATTGTCAATCTGGAGTTTGACATAATTGGAAAATACGTAGCGCGTATTTTAGGAAATCAATTGGGCAAAAGTTAACATATGTTTTTTAGCACGAAAAAAGGATAAAAATTAATGAAAGTACTTAAATTTGGCGGGTCGTCGATGTGCGACCCTCACTCTGTTGGCTTAGTTAGAGATATCATAGAATCCCAAAGCGAGCCGTGTATAGTAGTAGTGTCGGCGTTTGAAGGCATTACTAACCTGACGCTTGTTATGGCTGCCAAAGCCATAGAGCGAGACCCCAGCTACAAAGACGATACATGCATCATTGCAAACATGCACTTCGAAGTTATCAACACTCTATTGCCCGAATCAAAACGAAAAGCGGTAATTGACGGAGTTCAGGAATTGTTGAACGAATTCGAAGACTTGCTCAACGGCATGTATATCTTACAGGATTTTACCCCAAAAACACGCGCAAAAATACTTAGTACAGGAGTGCGAATATCGGCATTTGTGTTGAGCCATATCGTTAAAAACGCAAAATGTCACAATACTAACGAAATAATACGTACTTACCAAGGCTATACAGACAGCAAAATTGATTTTTCAGAAAGCAACCGCCTGATTGTCGAACGTTTTACAAATATTGAACAAATAGCAATATTGCCCGGATATATAGCGGCTGATAGCGATGGAGTTATTACCAATTTGGGGAAACGCGGCGCAGATTATGTAGCCGCAGTTATTGCCTCCGCTATGAACGCCTCGGAACTGATGCTATGGATGAACGTAGACGGATTTATGACCGCCGACCCAGAAATTATTTCTAAGGCGCAACCTATTGAAACTTTGACGTACTCGGAAGCAATAGAACTTTCGCATTTCGGCGCTGCCGTCATTTTTTCGCCTACCATACGCCCGGTATACGAAAAAAATATACCGCTGTTGATTAAAAACACATACAACCCTCACGCTAAAGGAACGTTGATAAGCGCAAAACCCAAAATAGACAACGAACATTCGTCTATTAAAGGTATTTCATCTATCGCAAATATTTCGCTCATTACAGTACAAGGCACTGGATTAGTGGGTATCTCGGATGCTTCTGTAAGACTGTTTAAGGCGTTTTCTGACAACAAAATAAACATCATAATGGTTACACAGGCTTCGTCAGAGTACTCAATCACAATTGCAGTTCGTCCGGATGAAGCTGAAATAGCTATAAATGCCTTAAATAAAGAATTTTATAAGCAAATTAACGATACCGGAGAAATAAAACTGAACGTTGAAAACGAACTATCTATCATTGCAATCGTTGGCGAACGAATGTTAAATACTCCCGGAATATCAGCAACCTTGTTCCGTTCGCTCGCCCGAAATGGAATTAGTGTGAAGGCAATAGCGCAAGGCTCTTCGGAATTGAACATTTCGTTAGTTATTCGCAGTATACATCTGAGAAAATCGCTTAACGCAATACACGAAGCGTTCTTTTTGTCTAACTATAAGGAACTTAATCTATTTTTGACCGGTACAGGCAACGTTGGAGGAAGCCTTCTGCAACAGATTCAAAGCCAGAGGGAAATTTTAATGAAAAACCTGAAGTTGAAAATAAATTTGATGGGCGTTGCATACATCGACAAAATGTACATATCAAAAGTAGCTATAGACCCAATAAGTTTAACGCAACTGTTAGAGAAAGACGGAGAGCCGTGCGACCTTAACAAGTTTGCTAAACGTATTTCAGAACTCAATTTGCGTAATAGCGTGTTTATTGACTGCACCGGCAACGAACAGGTGGCTGCAATGTACTCCACGCTGTTCGAAAATTATATTTCGGTAGTAACTGCAAACAAAATAGCTTGTTCGTCTAACTACGCTCATTATAAGCTGCTTAAAGAAAAAGCAAAGGAGCACAGCGTAAGATTTATGTACGAAACAAATGTAGGCGCCGGATTACCGGTCATTACAACAATCAACGACCTCATACACAGCGGCGACAGAATATTGAAAATTGAAGCAGTATTATCAGGCACTTTAAACTTTATATTTAATGTATTGAGCAGCGATGTGCCTATGAGCAAGGCAATACGGCTTGCAAAAGAAAAAGGCTATTCCGAGCCTGACCCTCGTCTTGACCTTAGCGGCGCCGATGTAGTGCGTAAATTGATTATTTTGGCGCGCGAATCGGGATATCCGGTTGAAAAAAACGATGTAGCAATACAAACTTTCCTGCCAAAAAAATGTTTTGAAGGCTCCTTAGATAATTTTTGGAAACAGGTGGAAGATTTAGACGATGATTTTGAAACACAACGCAGAGAATTAGCTGCTCAAAACAAAAAATGGCGTTTCATAGCAACGTTGGACAACGGAAAACTGTCGGTAGGCTTAAAAAGCGTAGATTACAAACATCCATCTTACGAACTCGAAGGAAGTAACAACATAATTATTCTGACAACCGAACGCTATTTCGAACTGCCAATGGTAATTAAAGGCTACGGCGCAGGAGCCGATGTTACCGCGGCAGGAGTATTTGCAGACGTATTGAGAGTTGCAAACGTATAAATTAAATTTTGAGTGATGAAAACAACATATGATGCAACATATTAACATAAGAAGAGCCGTTTTAGATGATTGTCCGCGTCTGATGGAACTGATAAAAGAATTAGCCGTGTACGAAAAGGAAGAAAACGAGGTAACGGTTGAACTAAAACACTTTCAGGAAAGCGGATTTGGCAAAAATCCAGTGTGGTGGGCTTTTGTTGCCGAAATAGATGAAAAAGTGGTAGGATTTGCCCTGTATTACATAAGATACAGCACTTGGAAAGGACAACGAATGTATCTCGAAGACATATTGGTGACACATGAAATGCGCGGAAAAGGAGTAGGCAAAGCCCTGTTTGAAAGTCTTATAGAAGAAGCTAAAGAAAAAAAATTGCACGGCATAGTATGGCAAGTGCTTGATTGGAACACGCCGGCAATAAAATTTTATGAAAAATACAACGTCAAATTCGCTCCACAATGGGTTAATTGCTGTTACGATTTTTGAAAAACGCGACAATTTAAATTGCTACCCATGCTGCAAAAAATTGGTAAAATCAGGTACGAAACTCATACACACAGCGGTGTGAAAATTAATAATCTGTGAACTTAGCGAAGCGTTCTCAACGAAGTTAAAATCTGTCGCATCTGTGTCATCTGTGTGCAAAAATCCATTCTCTTGTGAATAATGCAGGCAAAAAAATCTCACATTTTTTTTGTTTTTCAAAAATGATTTGTATCTTTGTCGCTGAAATTTTTAGATCGTATGGATATTGATTTCGATGATTTGATCGCTGATATACCTGAGGAACTCAAAGAGTTAGCCAAAGGTTTAAGCGAATACGTAGACCTGAAGACCGATTTCGGCTTCAAAAGGATTTTCGGAGTTAAAGAGGTGATGCTCAGTTTTTTGAACACGTTTTTGAAAATTGAGGGAGGCATCACTGACTTGACCTATATCAATACCGAAATTCTGGGGCTTACCCAAGATGACCGAAAATCAATCTTCGATCTGATTTGCCTTACAGGCAAGGGCGAGTATATCGTTGTTGAGATGCAGAACTTGAGGCAAGAATTCTATAAGGACAGAACCGTATTGTATGCTTCGATGCTTATACTGCAGCAAGCGCTGAAAGGGAAAAGAAAAGACCCAAAAACAGGAAAAGAAATTGATTGGAATTACAGGCTACCGCCTGTTTATGTGATTAATATTTTGAATTTTAAAGTAGGCGGGGAATTAGTCGTAAAACAGATAGAAAAAAATATCCTCGACACTGACGAAAATCCTGAAGCCACAGAGCAAAAATACGCCTCCTACATACAACTAATGGACGTGGAAACCAAAAAACTCTTCTACGATAAGCTAACATTAGTATACATTGAATTGGAGCGTTTTACAAAAAAACTGAAAGACGTAAAATCTTTTCCGGAGCAGTGGATATATTTGATAAAACATCTGCACGAACTGAAGGGTTCACCGGAAGAACTAAATATTGAGGTTGTCGAAAAAATTTTAGAGATAGCCAAAACAGCCAAAATGAGTAAATACGAAGTAATGATATATTTAAAAAACTTACATGATATGGGAGTAGTACGAAGTGAATTCAATAAAATGAGCAATACAATTGCAGAGCAAAGGGGTATCATTAATATGCAAGGGAATACAATTGCAGGTCTGCAGAGCAATAATGTCGCCTTGCAAAGCAGTAATACAGCCCTGCAAAGCAATAATACCGCTCTGCAAAATGAAAATGCAGAATTGCGGCGAAGATTAGGAATTAACTAAAAGCCTAAACGATATGGGAGTAGTACGAAGTGAATTCAATAAAATGAGCAATACAATTGCAGAGCAAAGCAGTAACACTGCCCTGCAAAATCAACTCAAAGAGTACCAGCAAAGGTACGGCAAGTTAAACGGTACACCCAATTAATTTGATATAAGTAAAAAACCTAATAATATAAGCGCCAATGATAAAATAAAAAAAAGCGAAAAAATCAATTAAAATAGGAAAGTAGCAGATGCTATTTTTTCTTGTTTATCAAAAATATTGTGTGTTTTTCCCCTATAAATTCCTCCCTTTATTTCAAAGAACGTACCAAATTTTCCCCTTTGGTATGCGATTTTCCCCTGCGAGTTTGGTTTCATTACTGAAACATTAACTCATAGTCTGTGTTCTTAAAGTCCGCTTTAGAGCATAGTTTCCAAAACCATCTAAACTCTAATAACTTTTTTTACTTTTTTCCATTTTCTGTAACCTTTTTTCCAAATTTCCGTATAAACATAAAAGGGGTGTTGTTGCCAATTCAAAAATCAATTATGTCCCGAAAATTTTGTTAATGTTGATAGATGATGAGTAATATAGTGAAGTTCAGCGATGTGGCGGAAAAAGTTATCACGGTCAGAGAGCAAAAAGTTCTTTTAGACTGTGATGTAGCCGAGTTGTATGGCGTAGAAACAAAAGAAATAAACCAAGCCGTAAAAAACAATCCCAAAAAATTTCCGGTAGGGTACACAATAGATACAACTAAAGAGGAAAAAAGCGAACTGGTCAAAAATTTTGACCGGTTCAACAAGTTGAAACATTCTACCGTGTGTCCAACTGCTTTTACAAGAAAAGGCTCGTACATGCTGGCAACAATACTATCGGGCGACAAAGCAATTGATACAACACTTGCCATTATCGAAGCCTTTGATAAACTGAACGAATTGCGGGAAACAGTGGCAGAATTGTCTGAAGCCCCAGAAGAAGTCAAACAAAAGGCGCTGATGCAAAAAGGCGGCGAGGTTATTGCAGAACTGATAGGCGACAGTCTAAAAACATCGGAAGAAGAAACAACTTTTGAAATAAATTTTGCATTGCTAAAGTTCAAACACACAGTAAAAAGAAAAGCATAAAGCCAACCATAAAATCATAACACATAATTAATAATTTGCCAATGATAAAATAAAAGCGAAAAAAATAACATACAGATAAAATAGCGATTTGCTATATTGTTCTTGTCTCTTAATTTCCATGTGAAACTTGATTTTTCAAGTTGCTCTTTTCAAGAACGGGTAAGTAAACGTCGCAGTTGCGGCGTGGAATGCCTTGTTTGAAAAGAGAAGGCGTGGAAACCTTAAGAGACGAATAAGGACAGGTTCCGCGCTGATTTTATTTTATATGGCTGAAAATAAGTAAATTAATAAAAGTAAAAACATAAATCGTAAAATAAACATTGTAAATCTTTAATAAACAAGTAAAAATGAATAAAGTATCTTCTTTCTCCGCTTTTAGCGCAATGTGCGATGCCTTGAGAGGCAAAATGCGCAATGGCAGTAGTAGTTGCCGCGATATCAGTACAGACGTGGCATGCCGCGTCTCTACAACAATGTCCCTGCTCAATTTGGTAAGGAAAAAGCTGGGGATTTTGGCGTTTGGCTTGCTTTGCGTGGCAGCGCAGGCGCAGACCATAGACTTCACTGATGTTTCAAACGGTGCAAGCGGAACGGGATGGAGTTTTAACGACGATGTTCTGCTCGTTACCGGCAACGCAAACATTACCGTTAAGGGTCAGACGTCAAACGGCAAGCGCATTGAAGTTGCAGCTGACGCAACAAACGTAAACATTACGTTAGAAATGCTGACAATCATTGGAGGTCATCCGCTGACTTTAAACAGTAACTCAAACGTTAACCTAATTCTTACCGGAGCCAACTTTTTCACTGCCGGATATGATGCTGAAGGAATATTGGTTAAACCCACATCTTCGCTCACAATAAGCGGCGATGACAACGGAAGTATTGATGCAATTGGTGGTGGCGGAGCTGCCGGAATTGGCGGTGGCGGAGATATCACAATAAATAGCGGGAAAATAACGGCGGATGGAGGAGCATTCGGAGGAGCCGGCATTGGAAGCAGTTGGGGCGAAACTTCAGGCAACATCACCATCAATGGAGGCGAAGTTACGGCAAATGGCAGCAATGGAGGCGCCGGAATTGGAGGCAGTATAGGAGGCAGTAATACAGGCGCTATTGTTATTACAGGTGGAAAAGTAGAAGCCACGGGCAATGTTGGAGGAGCCGGAATTGGAGGAGGAGCCGCAGCTAATTACCCGATAGGTCAAAATGGTGGAAATGGAGGAACAGTAACAATTAGCGGAGGTATTGTCACTGCAACCGGAGACACAGGCAGAGGCGTCGGAATAGGTGGCGGCGCCGGAGCTAACCTCACGACAGGCGGCGCCGGAGCTAATCTTACAATAACCGGTAACGCAATAGTAACAGCAATAGGCGGTCAAACGTTAGCTGATACATCGCCCAGCATTGGTGGCGGAATGTATGGAGGTACTGCCGGAACATTGTCTATGAGCGGAAATCCTGTCATTTTTGCTAATGCGCAAGTTAGCGATATGAACGAGAGCAGAAAAACCGGCGGTATAATTATTTTCCAAAACAACGAGTATGACACCGGCGAAACAAGCTGGTTTAGCGCCAGCCTCACATTAGGCGCGGATGTAGAAATCCCCGATGGTTATACCCTGATCGTTATAGAAGAGCATACTCTAATTGTGCCGGCAGGCATTACGCTAACCATAGCTTCGGGAGCTGAATTGGCTAACAACGGCATAACTTGGGGTTGTGGAACGATAGACGATATAGGCGATATGACCGGTAATCCTGTCCTTACGAATTGCTCAACGACATATTATTCCGTAAACTTCAATGTTGTAAACGGCAATGGCTCTTTGGCGGCAACGGTAGACCAAACAGCAATAACAACCGGCGCATCGATAGAAGCCGGAAAAAATATTGTATTTACGGCAACGCCTGCGAGTAATTACCGTGTAAAAGAATGGCGACTAAACGACGCTGTTGTAACCGGCAACACAACAAATACTTATACATTGACTAACCTTTCGGCAACAGCAACGGTAACGGTAGAGTTTGAAATAGAAACCAATATTCCAACAACATATTCCGTAAACTTCAATGTAGTAAACGGCAATGGCGCTTTGGCAGCAACGGTAGACCAAACAGCAATAACAACCGGCGCATCGGTAGAAGCCGGAAAAAATATTGTGTTTACGGCAACGCCTGCAAGCAATTTCCGTGTGAAAGAATGGCGACTAAACGGCGCTGTTGTAACCGGCAACACCTCTAATGCATTGGCATTGACTAATATATCGGCAGCAACAACGGTAACGGTAGAGTTTGAAGAAGACCTGCCGCCGGGCGCTGTTATAGACTTATTTGTTAACAGCCCTGCATCCTCTGGCGAAGGCTGGACATTTGCAGACAATGTGTACACAATACAAAATGGCGCAAATGTAATCATCACCGGAATAAGCACAAATCAAAGGCGCATTGCAGTCGCTACAGATGCAAAAAATGTAAAAATCACGCTTGCAGATGTGAATATTGCCTTTGCCTCCTCACAATCTCCGCTATTACTCAATAACAATGCTGAAGTTACACTTACGCTTGTGGGAACAAATATGCTCACGGCTGGAAGTGGCAGAGCAGGCGTTCGAGTTCCTCATAACGCGGAATTAACAATAAATGGTAATGGAAGCTTAATCGCAACCGGCGGCAGCAGTGCAGCCGGCATTGGAGGTAGTACGAGCAGTTCGGCAGGAACCATTGTGATAAATGGCGGGATAATTACTGCATCCGGCGGTAGCGGTGGCGCAGGCATAGGGGGTGGCGGTGGCGCAGGGAGTGTCTCTGGCGCCGACGGAGCAGGTGGAGCTGTTATTATCAACAGAGGAATAACCACAGCAATCGGCGGTAACAATGCGCAAGGAATAGGCAGAGGAAGCAATACCAACGCTTCAGTTGGAACATTCACAATGAATAGTAACGCCGTTGTGTTTACAAACAGTGTTGGCGACAATACCATGTCCAGAAGGATAAGCGGGATATTGTTTATCGGAAACACTGGCACATTCTACGGACAAAACGTAAATATAAACAATAATGTAACCATTCCCGCCGACTATACTATTGGCGTACCAACAGGTTCAACTTTAACCATTTCTGCAGGCATAACATTAAAAAATTACGGGACAGTTGTAAATTGCGGCACAATAAACAGAAGCGGCTCCTACGGTACATGGACAGATAACGAGCCGATTGCATGCAATGTTATTGACTTGAGTTTAAGCCCATTTTCTCCCGCTGGCACTGGTTGGACATATTCAAACGATGTATACACCATCCAAAATAATGCCGATGTTTTTATTACAGGAACAAGCGCAAATCAAAGGAGGATAGTAGTTGCTCAAAATGCTAGAAATGTTAACATAACATTTAGGGATGTAGTTATTGCTGAACTTAGCGCTAATCAATCTCCGCTATTACTCAACAGCGGCGCAGAAGTAACACTTGTGCTATCAGGAACAAACAGGCTTACCGCCGGAACTAGTGGAGCAGGCATACGTACTTCTGCAGCAACGCTTACAATAACTGGTACAGGCAGTTTAACGGCAAACGGAGGCACAGGTGGCGCTGGTATTGGCGGCAGTAGTAATGGCGCTGGCGGGACTATCATTATCAACGATGGGTTTGTCACAGCTACCGGAGGAGGCAGTAATGCTCAAGGTATAGGCAGAGGAAGCGGAACCGCTTCATCAGGTACGCTCACTATGAACGGCAACGCAGTTGTTTTTACAAATAGCGTTGGCGATACAGACGTGAGCAGAAAAACTGGCGGCATCTTATTTGTTGGCAATACCGGTACATTTTATGGCTGGAATGTTACAATTGGCGCAAACGTTATTATTTCTGCAAACCACACGTTGACAATACCCGTAAACGCAACGTTGTCAATTCCTGCAAACAATGCGCTAACAAACAACGGTACGGTAGTAAATTTCGGAACAATAAATCATAGTGGTAACTTTGGCGCTTGGTTGGGAACCCCCTATATTGTACCTTCAGCAAATATTGATTTGAGCCTTAACAATCCAACTTCCGCAGGTACTGGTTGGACGTATGCAAACAATGTCTACACAATTCAAAATAATGCTAATGTTGTTATTACGGGAACAAGCGCAAATCAAAGGAGGATAGTAGTTGCACAAAATGCTCAAAATGTTAACATAACATTTAGAGATGTAGTTATTCAAGGACTATCCGCCGACTTATCTCCGCTATTACTCAACAGCGGCGCTGAAGTAACACTTGCGCTATCAGGAACAAACAGGCTTACCGCCGGAGCTAATAGAGCAGGCATACAAACTTGGGATGGAAGGCTTACAATAACTGGTACAGGCAGTTTAACAGCTATCGGAGGCACACATGGCGCTGGTATTGGAGGCGGTAGTAATACTGCCTCTGGCGGGACTATCATTATCAACGATGGGGTTGTCACAGCAACAGGCGGCAGTAATGCTCAAGGTATAGGCAGAGGAATCGTAAGCGCTTCATCAGGTACGCTCACTATGAACGGCAACGCTGTTGTATTTGCAAACAGCGTGGGCGATACAGACGAGAGCAGAAAAACCGGTGGCATTCTGTTTGATGGTAACAGAGGCTCATTTTATGGCTGGGATGTTACGATAAACGCAAACATAGTTATACCTGCTAACCACACATTGACGGTACCTGCAAACGCAACATTGTCCATTGCTGCTACCAATACGCTAACAAACAATGGTACGGTAGCAAATTTCGGAACAATAAATCATAGTGGCAACTTTGGGACTTGGCTTGGAAACCCCTATATTGTGCCATCAGCAGATATTAATTTGAGCCAAAGCAATCCTCCATCCATCGGCATCGGCTGGACATTTGCCAGTAATGTTTACGTAATACAAGACGGCGCTAATGTCAATATTACCGGCACAAGCACAGGTCAAAGACGAATTTCAGTTGCCCAAAACGCTAAAAATGTACGTATTTTACTTGAAGACGTGACTATTGCCGGATTGGGTGATAATCAATCGCCCCTATCAATCGGCAGCGATGCTGAAGTAACCCTTACGCTTTCAGGAGTAAATAGCCTTACAGCCGGAAATAACCGCGCTGGCATACAAGCTACCGGAGCAACGCTTACAATAACAGGCGGCGGCAGTTTGATAGCAACAGGCGGCTCTGATGGCGCTGGAATTGGTGGAGGTGTAAATTTTTCTGGAATTGGTGAAGATGGTGGGAACATAATCATAAACAATGGTGTTATCACTGCAATCGGCGGCATTAATGCTCAAGGTATTGGCAGAGGAAACAGTCGCGGAGGACCTTCATCCGGTACGCTCACTATGAACGGCAACGGTGTATTGTTTACAAACAGCGTGGGCGATACGAACGTCAGCAGAAGAACAGGTGGAATATTGTTCACCGGCAACAATTGTACGTTTTATGGGCAAAACGTTACTATTAGCGCAGACGTTGCAATACCTGTAAACCACACGTTGACAGTACCAGAAAACGCAACGCTGACAATTCCTGCAAATATCACGCTAACCAACAATGGTACGGTATATAACTTCGGTACAATAAATTACGGTGGTAACAATGGTCTATGGGCTGGAATACCTTATATAGTACCCTCAGCAATCATTGATTTGAACTTAAACAATCCTCCTCCGGGTATCGGTTGGACATTTGCCGACAATGTTTACACAATTCAAGACGGCGCAAATGTGAATATTACCGGAACAAGTTCCGGACAAAGACGTATTGTGGTTGCTGCAAACGCTAAAAATGTGAGCATTACACTTGAAGACGTAACGATTAGTAGTCTTGCAAATAATCAATCTCCGCTATTACTCAACAGTGGCGCCGAAGTAACTCTTACACTTTTAGGAACAAATAGACTTGCCGCAGAAAATAACTGCGCAGGCATACAGACTACCGGAGCAACGCTTACAATAACAGGTACTGGCAATTTAACAGCAACCGGCGGTTCAAATGGCGCCGGAATAGGCAGCGGTAGTAGTGGCGCTGGCGGGACTATTTTTATAAACGGTGGGGTTATCACAGCTACCGGAGGCAGTAATGCTCAGGGAATTGGGAGAGGAAGCGGAAGCGCTTCATCAGGCACGCTCACAATGAACGGTAACGCTGTAGTGTTTGCAAGCAGCGTGGGTGATACAAATGTGAGCCGAAAAACCGGCGGCATCCTGTTTGACGGCAGCAATGGTACATTATTCGGTTCAAATGTTACTATAAGCTCAGACGTTATCATACCTGCAAACCATACGTTGATAGTACCCGAAACCGCAACGCTGTCTATTGCCGCTAACAATACTCTAACCAACAACGGTACAGTACTTAAATTAGGCGCTATAAACCACGGCGGCAACTTTGGTACATGGGCAGGAATACCCTATACTACGCCATCTGCAATTATAGACATAAGCGATAATAATCCCGTCTCACAGGGTATCGGCTGGACTTTTGCGAACAATGTTTACACAATTCTTGACGGCGCTAATGTTAGTATTACCGGCACAAGTACCGGTCAAAGACGTATTGAAGTTGCAAATAACGCAAAAAATGTACGTATTTTAGTTGAAGACGTAACGATTGCCGGATTAGGCGCAGGACAATCGCCTCTGTTACTTAACAGCGGCGCTGAAGTAGCCCTTACACTTTCGGGAACAAATATACTTACCGCAGGAAATGACCGCGCGGGCATACAAACTACCGGAGCAACGCTCACTTTAACAGGCGGTGGCAGTTTGATAGTAACCGGCGGCTCAAATGGCGCCGGAATTGGTGGTTCTAATAGCGCCTCTGGCGGGACTATTTTTATAAACGGTGGAGTTATCACAGCTACCGGCGGCAATAGTGCGCAAGGAATTGGCAGCGGAAGTGGTTCATCCGGTACGCTCACTATGAATGGTAACGCTGTAGTGTTTGCAAGCAGCGTGGGCGATACAGACGTAACCAGAAAAACCGGCGGCATCTTGTTCAACGGTAACAATGGTACGTTTTATGGGCAAAACGTTATTATTAGCACAGATGTTGCAATACCTGTAAATCACACGTTGACAATTCCCGCAAACGCAACGCTGTCTATTGCCGCTAACAGTACGCTAACCAACAACGGGACAGTACATAATTTTGGCGCTATAAATCACGATGGTTCTTATGGCGTATGGGCTGGAAATCCCTATGTAGCGCCTTCTGCAGATATTTATTTGAGCCTGAACAACCCACCTTCATCAGGTAACAGTTGGACGTTTTCAAACAATGTTTACACCATTCAAGACGGCGCTAATGTTAGTATTACCGGAACAAGTACCGGTCAAAGACGTATTCTTGTGGCTTCAAACGCTAAAAATGTACGTATTACTCTTGAAGACGTTACTATCTCCGGTCTTGGAGATAATCTAACGCCCTTGTCTATCGGCAACGGAGCCGAAGTAACTCTCACACTCGCAGGAACAAATACGCTTACCGCAGGAAATAACAACGCAGGTATACGAACTACCGGAGCAACGCTTACAATAACAGGCGGCGGCAGTTTGATAGCAACCGGCGGCTCAAATGGCGCCGGAATTGGCGGCAGACAAGGTGAAGCTGGCGGGACCATTATTATCAACGGTGGAGTTGTTGCAGCTACCGGCGGCGATAGCGCTCAAGGAATTGGCAGAGGAAGCGGAAGCGGAAACGCTTCATCCAATGGAACTCTCACTATGAACGGTAGCGCTTTAGTATTCACAAACAGTGTGGGCGATACTGATGAAAGCAGAAGAACAAACGGCATTCTGGTTATTAGCGATAACACGCACTGGTATGGCAACGACATTTTTACATTAGGCTGCGATGCGACTGTTCCTGCTGACTATACGCTGACAGTAGAAACGTTCAAAACGCTTAATATACCGGAAAATATTACGCTTACCAACAACGGTACGATAGTAGACGCCGGCGGCTCAATAAACATTGAGGGTTCTTTCGCAGGAAATAAGATATTGTTTGAAAACAAGGGCGGAGTAACTGCCAATCAAGCGTCAAGCTCTACGCCCATTGATGTTTCTTATCTTTTCACGATTAACAATAACGCAGGCGCTCAAGTTTATACCATTGAAAATGGCAGCACTGGCGAGGGATTTTTCAACGGCGCAAACCTGACGGTCACAAGAGGCGGCGTGTTCATCATAGGGCTTGTAACAGCTGAAACAGAACACTATGTGAGAAGCGAAAAAGTAACCTCGACGCTCAATGTGGGTGGCACAACCTCCGCCCCCGAGCTCCTCTCCTACTCTACCCCGCTCCGCGCATGGACCCACAACGGCTTGCTCCATATAAGCGGCTTGGAAACAGGCGAGGTTTGGAGCGTGTACACTGTTTCTGGCGCATTGATTTATCGCGATGTTGCAGGCAGCGAAGAAGCGGAAATAGCGCTGCGAACGCAAGGCGTGTATATCATTCAGTCTGGCGACAGGACTTTGAGGGTGGTGTTTGAGTAGATATTAGAGTTTAGATATTAGAGTTTAGTTAGAATATACGTAATATTGCTCTGTATATCAATCTTATCGAACTTGTAAATTTTTTACAAGTTCGATTTTTTTTTCGTAACAATTCTTTATTTGATTTTTGAAAAACTTTTTGAAAATGTTAAATTTTTTGTGATGGTTTTAAAAATATTTACTACCTTTGTATAAAATATTATTAACAGTTTTCGATAAGAATTAAAAATGAAAAGCGCCCTTAAAAAGACTATACCACACGTTGTCGCCATAACACTCTTTCTGTTGGCAACAGTGATATATTTCAGCCCGATGATACTTGACGGCAAACAAGTCAGACAGTACGATATTTTGCAGTACTTTGGCTCTGCACAGGAAATAATCGATTACAGAGAACGAACGGGCGAGGAAGCGCTCTGGACTAACTCAATGTTTGGAGGAATGCCTGCATATCAAATCTCTGTAATCTATTCAAACAATTGGTTGAGACAGTTATACCGGTTCTTAACATTAGGTTTGCCATCGCCCGCCTACATGATATTTCTATCCATGTTAGGTTTTTATATCATGTTGCTGTGTTTTAAAGTAGACCCATGGTTGGCAATTGCAGGTGCATTTGCGTATGGACTATCAACATACTTGCTCATAATTGCGGGCGCCGGACACAATTCCAAAATGCGCGCAATGGCGTTAATGCCAATGATAATAGGCGGTATGTATTTAGCATACGCTCGCGGAAAAATATTGACAGGAGCGTTAATAGTATGTTTGGCATTAGGTATGCAAATACGTGTAAATCACTTGCAAATAACGTATTACACTGCAATAGTGGCAATGATTTTCATGGTATTGGAGATAGTCAGAATAAGCAAAGAAAAACAATATTTAATCGTATTTTTGAAGACTTCGGCAGCAATGGTTATCGCGGTGACACTTGCTGTGAGCGTGAATACAACAAAAATACTGCTTACATTAGAATATACCCCCTATTCTACTCGCGGTCAATCAGAACTAACGGACGAAACCGGCAACCAAACCAGAGGACTTGATAAAAGCTACATTCTCGACGACTATAGTTATGGAATAGTAGAAACTATGAACCTGTTCATCCCAAACTTTATGGGTGGCTCGTCAGGGAGCAAAGTTGGCACGAGTAGTCCATTTTATAAAGCATTGATAGAAAATGGAATAAACAGAAGAGACGCAGTTGAAATCAGTCGTTCCGTTCCAACTTATTGGGGAGGACAAAGACTAACGTCAGGACCGGTATACATAGGCGCAGCAGTTGTTTTTTTGTTTGTTCTTGGACTATTTGTTGTAAAAGGACGTATAAAATGGTGGTTAGTAACGAGTTTGGCGTTGTGTATAGCGCTGGCATGGGGTAACAATTTTCGATTGTTGTCGGACTTGTTTATAGATTTTTTTCCCGGATACAACAAATTTCGCACAGTTTCTATGATTTTAGTTATAGCCCAATTAGTTATACCTCTTTTGGGAATACTTGCAATAAAAGAAATTTTGTGCAACGAACTCAGTATAAACGAAAAACAGAAGGCAATAAAAAACAGTTTTTTCATTGTTGGAGGCTCCGCCCTGTTTTTTGCGCTATTTTCGGGAACGCTTTTAAGTTTTTCATCGCCAAATGACGCTATGTTAAGCCAATATGGTTTCCCCGACTGGCTTATTGCCACACTGCCGGATACGCGTCATCAACTTTTACGTAACGATGCTTACCGGAGTTTATTCTTTGTTACCGGAGCAGCGGCAGTTGTATGGTTTATGGTTAGCGGCAAACTTAAATACGCCCCTGCTATTATTTTGATATCCGGACTAATAGTCGCAGACCTGTGGACGGTAGACAAGCGCTATCTCAACAATAGTCATTTTGCCGCAAGAGGCGTAAACAACGCCCCGCGTCCTTCGTCGGCTGACCTCGAAATACTTCAAGACGAAAGCCTTAGCTATCGCGTAATGAATACCACAGTGAGCGTATTCAACGATGCAACTACTTCGTTTTTCCACAAATCTGTAGGAGGATATCACGGCGCAAAAATGCAAAGATACCAAGATATTATCGAACGACACATAGGTAGATTTGACATGCAAACACTAAATATGCTCAACACTAAATATTTTATTGTTGGCGACAGAAGTCAACCCGCTGTTCGTGAAAATCCGGACGCATTAGGCAACGCATGGGCTGTTGACCGGATTATTTGGGTTAATAATGCCGATGAAGAAATTGAAGCGTTAAACGACTTTGAGCCTGCTAACGAAGCCATTGTCGACATTCGCTTTCGTAGTGTACTGGAAGGATTTACAGCTCAACATGATTCCACTGCAACAGTCGAATTAATTAGTTACGAGCCTAATAACTTAGTATACAGATATGAATCGCAACTGCCTCAGTTGATTGTATTCTCCGAAATCTTTTACAGCATGGGCTGGAACGCATACATTAATGGTGAGTTGTCGCCTCATATACGCGCTAATTACGTGTTGCGGGCAATGCCTGTGTCGGCGGGAAAACATGAAATAGTTTTCAAGTTTGAACCGGAAAATTTCAAACGAGGCGAACGAATAGCGCTGATTTCATCTATTTTAATTGCATTATTTGCTGTTTGCGTAGTAATAAGAAATTTTCAACTCCACAAAGCGTGATGTAACGCATTGCATCATTTGCCAATACAAAACTTGTTAAAAATGTTTTTCAAAACGTCGTCAGTGCATATTTGTTTTCCGGATATTTCGTTGAGATACGACAGACATTCGCGTATGTCTTGAGCCAAAAGGTCAGATGCAACGGAATTGTGTATGCCGTCTATTACCTTTTCTATTGCCGATTGAGCGTGTATTAATGCCTCGTAATGACGCAAATTGCTTATGATAACATCGTTGTCGGATATCTGTGGAATATTGGCGGTTTCAACTAATTTTCGCGAGAGAGCAGAAATATCCTCGCGCGAATGTGCGGAAATAACTATAAACTCACTGTGAAGGCGACTATAAAATTCTATTTTTTGTTTGAGTTCCTCTTCGCTAATCAAATCTGACTTATTTAGTATCAATATCAATTTTTTACGCTCCTTCAGACTAATTATCCGGTCTAATTTTCGCGGCTCGTTAGATAAATCAAGCATCCAAAGAACTATGGCAGCCTGTTCTATTTTTTGATAACTGCGCTCAATACCCAATTTTTCTACTGTATCGCTTGTTTTACGTATTCCGGCAGTATCCATAAAGCGAAAAAGCAAACCATCAATAGTTACAGTATCTTCAATTACATCGCGCGTAGTGCCGTGTATTTCAGAAACTATAGCTTTTTCATCGTTAAGAAGGGAATTAAGCAATGTTGATTTCCCAACATTCGTTTCTCCGGCTATTGCAACATGTATGCCGTTTTTTATAGCGTTGCCCACTCCAAATGAATCCGCCAATCGTTGTATAGTCGTTTTGATTTTTAGCGCAAGCTTTTTTAGCTGCTCTCTATCAGCAAATTCAACATCTTCATCAGCAAAATCCAATTCAAGTTCTATCAACGATGTAAAGTCCAACAATTGATCGCTGAGCATATCCAACTCGGCGCTAATTCCTCCTCGCATCTGTTGCAGCGCCAATCTATGCGATTGTGCTGATGTTGCAGCAATCAGGTCGCCCACGGCTTCGGCTTGCGACAGGTCAAATTTGCCATTGAAAAAAGCGCGCTGAGTAAATTCTCCGGCTGTCGCTAATCTGCAGCCATTGGTTATCAGCAATTTGAGTATCTCCTGCTGTATATATAGCGAGCCGTGACATGATATTTCTAACACATTTTCGCCGGTATATGAACGTGGCGCGTGAAAAACGCTGGCAATAACCTCGTCAACTACTTCGTTGCCTCGCATAACGCGGGCTAATACTCTACCTTTTGTCCAATCTGCAGTTCGGAAATTCAAAATGCGACTGCATATTTCAAAAGTATCAGCCCCGGAAACCCTGATAACCGCTATTCCGCCAGCTCCGGCAGGCGTTCCAATAGCGCAAATAGTATCTGATTTATTGTTATACATAAATACGGTGCAAAAATACATCATTTTTAAAAAAAAAATAATTCTTTTCAAAAAAATATGTTACCTTTGCGGTCAAAAAAAAACTTAAACGAGACAGTATAAATTAAAAAAAGTAAAATTATATGAAACCATTATTTATCATTTGTTTAACGGTATTGTTATCATCATGCAAGATGACTGAACAAGAAAAGCCGCAAAAATTCGAATTTCCCGATGCTTTTTCAAAGAGCTTGAATATTTCGGCAGACCGGTTAGAGTACATTGACCGGTTGTTGCAAGAATACGTGGATAACGGGATAATTCCGCACGCATTGACATTCGTAGCGCGCAACGGAATCGTTTTTCACCATAAGGCATTTGGATGGAGCGATTTGGAAAGTAAAAAAGTATTGCAGAAAGATGATATTTTTCGCAAATTTTCGCAAACTAAGGCTGTTACTTCGGTAGCATTGATGACGCTATTCGAGCAAGGAAAATTTCAAATTGACGACCCTGTTTCGAAATTTATTCCTGAATTCAAAGACCTTGTTTTGGTTGAAATACATTCAGACGGCACATACTCTACGCGTCCTGCAACGTCTCAACTCACAATACGTCATCTGTTAAGCCACACATCAGGAATAATGGGCAACCGAAATTTGCAGATATTAAGGCAAAGACAAAGAGCCGAACGCGAAGATAGACCCTACGATACGTTAGCCGAGGAGGTGCTGGATATGTTAAAATTGCCGCTTGCCTTTGATCCGGGAACTGAATGGAACTATCATCCTTCATCCGATGTTGTTGGGTATCTGGTAGAATATTTTTCGGGCATGTCGCTACGCGATTATGTTAAACAAACAATCCTGACGCCTTTAGGGATGGTTGATACTGACTGGTATTATCCTGAATCACAGCGAGCGCGAATGGTAACAGCTTACAACGAGCGAAACGGCGAACTCATACCTCGCCACGATGCGTGGAGCGGACGAAATCCATTTCAAGAAGATACAAGATATTGTCAGGGCGGAACAGGATTAAATGGCACTATCGATGATTACGCGCGATTTTGCCAAATGATATTAAATGGAGGCGAGTTCAACGGAAAAAGAATACTGGGAAGACGCACTGTGGAAATGATTAGCGTTAATCAATTGCCTCAGCCCAACGGAGGCGGACCTGATTTTCATTTTGGACTGGCATTTCAAATATACCCCGAAGTTGAGACTCAAAGAAGAGGTATAAGCAATTTTACACAAATGGTGTCGCCGGGAGCGTTGCAATGGGGCGGAATGTACAATACAGATTACCTCATAGACCCCAAAGAAAACCTTATAATAATATTGTATACAAACCGTATACCTGATACAAAAATTTGGGAAAAATTTGTTAACGTTGTCTACCAAGCTCTGAATTAATCAGTTCGCTGATTTTCAGATTTTGCAATGATAACTGTGCAAACGGTATCTGAATAAACGTTCAACGTTGTGCGCGCCATGTCTAAAAAGCGGTCTGCGAGCAATATCATTCCTATGCTTTCAGGCGGCAGTCCTACCATTTGAATTATCAGTACAGTCATAACCAAGCTGCCCATCGGTATGCCAGCCGCTCCGATGCCAACCAGCAGCGATGCAAACACAATGAAAGCTTGCTGCGCTATTGACAGTTCTATGCCGTATACCTGTGCAATAAAAATCACAGCAATACACTCGTATAGCGATGTTCCGTTCATATTTACAGTTGCGCCGACGGGCAATGTGAAATTAGCAATTTTTTCGGGCACTCCGCATCGGTCTTTTGTATGGGCAAGGGTTAGCGGCAATGTTCCACTTGACGAGGCAGTCGAAAATGCCATCAATATAACTTCGCGCATACGACTGATATGTTGCAGCGGATTGATGCGTCCTGAAACGAAAAGCAAAACGCTTAAGGTTATAAACATGTGAATAAAAATTCCAAGCAAAACAGTAAATGCGTACACCCCTTGACTTTCAAGCATCTGGCGTAGCTTTTCGGGACTACCTGCCTCGTTCGCTATAACTCCGGCTATTAAACCAAAAATTCCTATTGGAGCAAGTTTGAGTATCAACAATGTTAAGTTCAATATAGCATCACCTATTCCATTTATTGCAATTTGTACTTTTTGGGCTCCCGGATGTGTAGACTTGCCAAGAAAAACTCCGAAAAGCATTGCAAATATTATTATTCCAACCATATTCATAGTTGCAAACGCCTGAAAAACGTTGTCGGGAACTATGTTAATAAAAAAATCGCGTAGAGACATTTGTTCGATTAACCCCATACTTGTTGATTCGGGCAACATTATGTCGATGTTTTGACCGGGTTTGATTAGATTGACAAAAAATAGTCCGGTTAGTATGGCAATAAAGCACGTGCCAAGATAATATCCCATTGTTTTGCCTCCCAAACGCATAAAACCATCTGTAGCGCTGATAGTAGACACACCTCCAACAACACTGCAAAACACTAACGGTACTACAATCATCCTTAAAAGGCGCATAAAAATCGCGCCTAACCAATCAACGTAGGCAACATGTTCTGTGAACAGATAACCGTACAAGATACCTAATATTATCGCTATCAGTATTTGCCAGTGCAGAGCTATTTTTGTTTTTTTTTCTGATGCAGGTTCTGTATTTATTTTCATCTACAAATTGTGATATTTATTTATAAGTGCATTGACATCTTCGTTACAATAATCGTCCTCAAAAACATCAAAAAAACAACTATAATCTTCAGGAAATTTTTCTAAAGTGTTTTCCAAAAATTTTATTCCTTCTAAATGTTTGTCATTGAGCAGTAAATATGCAGCTACGCGATATTGTAACAACCCTTCTTCAGGGTTGTGTCTCATGGCTTCCGACAAAATTTCTAAGGCTGCGTCATAATTCCCTTGATTAGCATATACTTGCGAATATGCGTCCCACACATAAATATTTTCTGTTTCCAACTGTATAATTTTTTTGAAAGTATCGAAGGCTTTGTCGAAATCTTCCAGATAGGCGTAGCTTGTGGCTAAAGAAAAAAGATACTCCGGGTTGTCATTGCAGATGTTCAGGGCAATTAAGAAATCTTCTATTGCTTGCTCGTGAAAGCCATCCATAGCCTTAATTACTCCCAGTCCAAACCACGCATCGGCATTTTTATCGTCTAAAATTATGGAACGTAGATAATACATTGAAGCTAAGTCGTACATTTCCAAGCGTTCGCAACACTCGCCTATGTAGCAAAACGCCGAAGCATTATCCGGCTCTATCTCCAAAAAGTCTAAATAGCTTGCTATGGCTTGGTTATTTAGGTCGAGCAACGAAAGTGTGTTTGCCTTGTTAAAGTGAGCCGATGAGTATTTTGGAGAAATAGCAATTGCGTAGTCGTAGGCTTCTAAAGCTTTTTCGTTTTCGTCTATTTTGTTGTAAACGATGCCCAAGTTGTACCAAACGTGTTCGCAAAACGGGTCTTCGTCTAAGAACTTTTGATAGTGCTCAATACTTTTATTAGGGTCGTCAAGTCGTTCGTAGCAATATGCCAAATCGTAGTGCAGAAAAAAATTTTCAGGTTCAAGCAACTGCACTTTTTTGAAATATTTTAGGGCAACCCTGTACTGATTAATGTTTTCGAACGAAATGGCTATATTGTACAACACAGCCGCCTTGTTTTCGTCTGCCATAGAGATGGCTTTTTCAAAATGTCGCTGAGCCTCACGCGGTTTTCCCATCATATTAAGGGCTGAGCCGCGCAAAAGATGAACGGCATAATCATCTGCCTCCAAGTGACCTAATTTGTTCAAAAGATTAAGCGCTTTTGCCGGTTGACTTTTATCTATCAGTATTTCAGCCATCCGCAATTTAATTGACGTTGCTGTCGGGTAAATACTGTTGGCATGTCTGGCGGCAATGGTTGCTTTTGCAACGTTTCGCGAATCAAGATAGTAGTCGATAATATCCTCAAATTCATGCACATCGAAAAAACAACGGGTACGCTTGTTCAACATCTCCTCGTACCGGTTTACTGAGTTAAGTACCTCATCATCATACCATAAGCTATCATCTTCGTAATCCATAAAATTAACCTAAAAGAAACGCCGTAAAATTAGTATTTTTTTTTTAAAACTTCGATATTTTTTTTCAAAAAATTTTTTTTTTCAACATTTTTTCGTAGCTTTGTGAAAAATTATTTTAATGTAAAATTTTCTAAAACAATTATGAGACAGCAATTTATTTTATTTGCAACGACGGTTTTATTCACGTTGAACACGTCTAATATTTTTTGTCAAAACACAACGGTAGTTGACAAAATAATCGAAATAGGCACAACTGATAATCGAACGATGGAACATCTGGATGTTCTTGTAAATCGCATTGGCGGTCGACTTATAGGTTCCGACGGCTACAATAGCGCTATGGTTTGGACAACCGCGTTATTCGAAAAATGGGGGTTGGAAGTTGAAATACAGGAAGTAGGCGAAATTCCGGTTGGATTTAACAGAGGACCGTGGTTTGGAAAAATGTTAGACTATGACGGTATGACGCTCCACTTTGCCACCCCTTCCTACACTGCAGGAACAAAAGGGGTACAAAGAGGACATGTAGTATTTGAGCCGAAAACACAACGTGAATTTGACAGCATGAAAGGCAAACTCAACGGAGCATGGGTGTTGATAACAGGAACAAACAGCGGTTGGGCTATTGATTGCTCGGAAAATGCAAACCGAAGACGTAGACGAATGATTGAAGAAAACGAACGTTCCCGTAGGTTCAATGATTCTGTGTCCCGTGTAAATCGCGAAAATCCCAATAATGCACAGATAGCTTTAAGAGAAATAAGAGACGAACCGGCGCTTTTCTATAAAGAAATGATAGATGCCGGCATACTTGGTATAATACAGTCAAGTTCAGTTCCTATCAGAGCGCTATACTCGCGTAATGTGTGGGAAATGGATTTTTTTGAAAACCTGCCCAAAGTTCCTGACATTAAGCTGTCGCAAGAACAATACGATATAATTTCAAAAAAAGTAACAGAAAGACGTTATTTCCTTTTGGAGTTTGATATACGCAACCACTTTAGACCCGGTCCTATAAAACATCACAACGTTTTTGGTATTATTCGCGGCACAGAATTTCCTGACGAATATGTTTTAACCGGCGGACATTTAGACGCCTTTGATGTTGCCACAGGAGCTGTAGACTGCGGAACAGGCGTTGCACCCAACCTCGAAGCTGCGCGTCTTATCATGGCAGCCGGAGGAAAACCTAGAAGAACAATTATGTTTTGTCTATGGTCGGGCGAAGAATTTGGTCTGTTAGGCTCAAAGTTCTGGGTAGAGCAAAACGAAGAAAAATGGTCAAAAATTTCAAATTATTTTAACAGAGATTCAGGTCCAACTTTAGCTAACGCTATAACTGTTCCTCCGGCTATGTACGAAGATTTTAAAATTGCAACCGCTCAATTGAACGATATAAACCTCGAATTTCCATTCACTTTGCGCCAACGCAGAGGCGAGCCGCCACCACGTCCTACTAGACCGGCAAGTTCAGACCATGCATACTTTATGATGAATGGTATACCTGCGCTTATGTTTGAAGTGAACGACCCCAAGGGATACGATTTCAATTACAATGAAATATGGCATACCGAAAGGGATACATACAACATGAGTATACCGGAATATATGGAACACAGCGCTGTTGTAACCGCAATTGTGATATACAACCTCGCTATGCAAGACAGCCTGCTTTCCAGAGAAGGGTTGTGGAGGGATTGAGAAATTATTTATTATGCTGAAACACATAATTCTTAAATTTTCAAAAACTACAGTATGCGTGATAATTGCTGTAGCCTATTTGCTAATGTTTCAGTATCAATTTTGGTTCAAGGAGCAAAATACTATTTTTATTTACACAAAATATTTTTTTGTTTCCATGGTTTCTTTGCCGGGCGGACTCTCTGCATACGTTGGCAGTTTTATGACGCAATTCAGTAAAATATTATTTTGGGGCGGAAGCTCGATTGTCGCAATATTTGCGCTTCTGTGGATAATATACTCGAAAATTCTAAGAAAATGCTTCCAAATAAACGGACTTTTTTTGGCTTTCTACCCTGTGATGTACTTGCTGGTGCTGTTTTCGTTCGTAAATTACAATTTTTCAATTATTTGTGCACATTTAGTTGTTAGCCTTGTTTTTTACATTTATATAAACATTCAAAATCATTATTTGCGATACGCTACCGGTTTATTAACTATTTTCCTTTTATATTGGTCAACAAACACTTTTTTTTTCACCGGCGCTGCATTGTTCATAATGTTTGAATTGTGCTGCAAACAACAAAAATACTATCTAATTGTTTCTGCTCTGTATTTATTCGTCTCGCTTCCTATTCCTGAATTATCCTATCGTCTGTTTCTATTGCCATACGAGGAATGTTACTTTTCGAGATACTGGATTATGGAAACTTTAATAGTAGCACGAGACGTTGAATTGATTTATCCATCTATGGGGATTTTTCCTGCTGTATTTTTGATTGCATTCGCAAATAAATATATTTCTGTTGAGCGTCTTTTTTGGGTAAAATCAATTCATGTTTTGATGTGTATCACAATGTTTATAGGGCTGTTTGTAATTTGGTCAAACAGACAGCATGAAACCCGAAGTTTGAAAAGTTTGCACTTGTTGAGAAACGAAAAGTGGAATGAGATTATCGAAAATGTTCACAAAACCGAAAAACCTATTTTCGTGGAAATGATGCTCTACAATTTCGCTTTGGCTCACGAACATTCATATCCAAGAAAATTATTATTTGACCCGCGAAATTCTATCAACTTTTACCGAGATGAACAATTAAGAGGAATACTTAAACCTTCATTCACATCCGAGTTGTATTTTCATTTAGGCTTTGTAAACAAAGCATTTTATGAATTTTTTAATGTGAAAAAATCGCTTGACCCATATACCGGCGCGTATAGTCTAAAACGTATGGCACAAATACAACTTTTAAAAGGAAATTATTCATTATCAGAAAAATACTACACTATTTTAAGCAAAACAATGTTGTATTCGCGAGATGCGCGCGAAAGGTTGAATTTAATATCAAACGCTGAGTTAATCGAACAAAACGTTGAAATAAACAAAAAAAGAAAACTGATGGAACATGATAATTTTTTTTGGGGAGAACAAATACTTGCTAATCTTGTAAACTATATTGAAACTAACGTTTCTAACCGGTTAGCCTTCGAATATTTAACCGGTTTTATTTTGTTAGCCGCTGATTTACAACACTTGATGAGATATCTGGCGCCATTAGTTGAGAATTATTATAAATACAACATTCCCGACATATACCAACAAGCTGCTTTATCCTGTTTTTCCGAAATATACCCTATAGAACTGGAAAACTGGAATATAAGCGATAGAAATAGAAAACTGTATTCAGAGTTTTTGCTCGACAAAAATTCCGTAAATTTTACTTCCGAAATGTTAAGAAAATATGAAAATACTTATTTCCATTACCTGATAACGAGATGAAGAAAAATAATCGTATTAAAATCTGTCTTTTAACAAGCTTTATTGCTCTGTTCGCGTCCGGATGCAGTCGTTCCCCCGTAGCGTTTGAAACCATTGAAACGCTTCCTGAAATTTATCCTGATTACACTAATTTGAAAATTCCCGTAAATATTGCCCCGCTAAACTTCGCGGTAACAGACGCCGAACGAATTATTGCTAATTATAGCGCTAATGGAAAGTTTTTTTCGGTTAAGGGAAAAAACAGAATTGAAATTCCCCAAAAAAAATGGAAATCGTTTTTGAAACAAAACATCGGTGATACAATTTGGGTAGAAATATATGTCAAAAAAGCGCGTCAATGGAAAGTATACACAAAAACATGGTACTTTATATCGCCAGACGCTATCGACCCGTACATAGTATATAGATACATTCCGCCGGGATATGACCAATGGAATAGAATGGGATTGTTTCAAAGAAATTTGGAATCATTTAAAGAAAAACCAATAATTACTAATGAATACACTAAAAAAAACTGCATGAACTGTCATTCCTTCCGTATGAATGACCCAAATGAAATGGTTTTTCACTTTCGCCAAAAATTTGCCGGCACTTATTTGCTGAAGGATAATGTTTTATCTCGTTTAGATACAAAAACAGAGTACACTATTTCAAATTGTGTATATCCATACTGGCATCCTTCCGGAAATTTTATTGCATTTTCAAATAATTTGACCTCACAATCTCTACACGCATGTCCCAGACTTAATATTGAAGTATACGACGAAGCCTCAGATATAGTTATTCTGGATATTGAAAGCAATAAACTATTTACAGACAGTTTGATAAGTAAGCCCGACATTTTGGAAACTTATCCGTCATTTTCTCCAGATGGAAAAAAACTTTTCTTCAGCGCAAGTCAGGTGCAGGAGAAATTGCCTGATGAATACCACTTGATAAAATATAGCCTGTACAGTATTGATTTTGACCCATATACAAAAAGATTTGGCACAAAAATCGACACTCTTATTTCTTCATGTATTGTCAACAAATCCGTTACTTTTGCACATCCGTCGCCCGATGGTAAATTTATTTTGTGCACATTGTCGGACTACGGTTGTTTTCCTTCTTGGAATGAAGAATCAGACTTGTATCTTCTAGACTTGTCGAATGGCAATTTGAAAAACCTGAAGACTGTTAACAGCACAAGTGCAGAAGGTTTCACATCATGGTCGTCAAACAGCAAATGGATAACTTTTAGCAGCCGCAGAGAAGACGGGCAATACAATCGATTGTATTTTGCATACATAGACACGGCAGGCAATCCATCAAAACCATTCATATTGCCGCAGAAAAATCCTCAACACAATATTATGAACTTGAATGCGTACAATAAACCGGAATTTGCTAAAGCGAAAATAAATATTAAGCCTCAAAAAATAGTTAAAGTGGCTAAAAATGAAAGTATTAAAGTAGGTTTTTCAGGAGAAGCAATTAAGGTCAGAAACGTCAGACAGTCAAGACAAAATGAGGTAAATTAATAAAAACAGAAGACAATATTTTGATTTTGTATAATAAAAAATTTTGCATTCTAAAAAAAAATAATTACTTTTGTAGAAACTTATTAATATTTATCTTATGATGAAAAAAAGTATTTTTTGTATTGCGTTAATATTCGCAATGTCGTTGTCGGCTATTGAGTGCCGGGGAACTCAGGAGCCTGAAAGAACGCAAGAGCGTGGGTATTATTTACCCACGAGGATAACTATCGTTTATTACGACGAGGCTGCAATAGCAGAAGAAGGCATACCGGAGTGGCTGGCTGTAGCGGTAAATGTTATTCGCGACTTGTATCCCAAGTATGACAAGTATCTCGAGTCAGAAGGACATATTCCTTCCGGAGCAATTGAACTACGGGCGCAAAGTACCGGACCAATCGGCTGGAACAGCAGCACAACGATAGGTTTCAATGTCAATTATATCAAACCCGGAGCGGCTGGAGAGAAGGATTGGGGGATGATTGCTCACGAACTTGTACATTTTGTACAAAGTTACCCCGGAGGACCCGGAACAGGAGTGCCCGGATGGATAACCGAAGGAATTGGAGACTACGTGCGTCATGCCTTCTTTGAGCCGGAAAAAGAAATGAGACCCGTAAATCCTGATAGAGCAAACTACACAAACGCCTATCAGGTATCTGCAGGATTCTTGATGTGGCTCGCAGAATACTATGACATAGAAATAGTGCCTAAGCTTAACGTGCTTGGAAGACAAAGAACATACTCAGACGAGGTATTTGTGGAGTACACCGGAAAAAATTTGGATGCCCTCTGGGCTGAATACGTAGAAAAAATTCTGAAACCATTGCGTGATGAAGACAAAAGAATGGTTCCCGCTACTATGTTCCCAAAGCTAATGAAGCACATTGAAGAATTTGAGAAGCATTTTGCTACTCTGCAACCAGAACAGCGTCCACAGCAAGAACAGATGGAACAACAGAGAGGACAGAGAGGGCAACGTCAAACTCAATAGCGCCTTTCTACTGAAAAACACGCCTTTGACAGCCTGTGTTTTACACTTTCGTTTTTAGCAGGCTGTTAAAGTTTGCTAGTTGCCATTATCGGACTGACCAACAAAATTACTATCATTATCGCGGATAGAATTATACCCGCGATTCTGTATGTTTTGTCCTTTATAGCCAACGCAGGCAGTATATAGCTCAACGTGGCTAATACTTGTAAAAAAAGCACAGCTAAAGCCAACGGTTTTACTGTAACCCAATCGTTTGCGAAATTTTGTATTGCTACAATACTTATTTTGACGGCAAAGTTTATGGCAACAAAACCAATCAAAAACGCAGTTGATACATCGATGTTATATTTCTTTCCAATCATCATAACTGTAATTTTATTCACGTCTTCTATTTATTAATGTATTAATTTTCTATTCCGCCGCTATTGCCACCTTGCCCTGTTTTGCCAAGCGGCTCATAATTTCGCGATGAACTTCTAAAAGGCGTATCAACCTTGGAATCGTAAAGATATGGTGGTGATTCAGGTTGGTCTTTTATCCAATTATAAAGACAAATAATAAAAATAATCAAACTAACCGCTGCCACTACCGCAATCGCTATCATTATCGTTTTTCTTCTTAACGTGCTATTTTGCTCTGTGTCTTCTTCAATGTGTTGGTATCTTTGCTCTATTGCCTGTAATTTTAGTTGGTACTCTTGCTGTATTTCCTGCAATCTCTGTTGTAATCGGTTATCTATTTCCAGTGATTTTTCCTCGTCTATTGAGCCATTTACCGAAAATTCATAAAATCCTGTACTTGCAATACTTTTCCCAGCTTTGTCTAATATTTCTACTTTAATTTTGCGTTCGTTTTCCCCAACTCTCAAAAAAAGTTTTGAATATGGTATCAATAAGCATAATTCATCGTTTGTTATATCTATTCCAAAATCATTTTCAGATATAAATTTTATTGATGTTACAACTTGTTTTTCGTCGGCGTCTTTTAAAATACTCCCATCGTTGTTATAAAAAGATACAATTATCTCTCCTTCTGTAATACCATAAAACGAGTATGTTACATAAAAACATATTCCGTTCTCCTCGAAATCAGCCCGCAAGTCTTCAATACTTGCACTTTGTCCTTGCAGTTTAATTCCGCTAAACAAAACAATCGCAGTCGCTACTAAAAAAAATGTTCTTTTAAACATACTCCAATACAATTTTTGATTTACTCCGCAAAATTACAAACATTTTACCGACCCATTAATGTATAATCCAAATTATCTGTATTTTTTGCTATTTCTTCGTCTGTAAGTGAATAGTTTGTAAGGTCTCCGGCAAAAAACTGGTCGTATGCGGTCATGTCTATCAGTCCATGTCCCGAAAGATTGAAAAGAATATTTTTCGTTATTCCTTCTTCCTTAGCTATTAATGCTTCGTTAATTGCTGCAGCTATTGCGTGCGATGATTCTGGAGCGGGAACTATTCCTTCGGTTTGTGCAAAAAGTACGCCGGCTTTAAACGAATCTAACTGTTCAATATCAACTGCTTCTATCATACCATCCTTCATCAGTTGACTAACAATTGTTCCGGCTCCGTGATAGCGTAGTCCTCCGGCATGAATGTGCGCAGGCGCAAAATTATGTCCGAGTGTAAACATAGGCAACAAAGGGGTGTAACCGGCTTCATCGCCAAAGTCATATTGAAAAACGCCCCTCGTGAGTTTTGGGCATGAAGTAGGCTCAGCTGCAATAAATCGCGTCTTGCGTCCCAAATTGAAATTGTGGCGCATGAAAGGATATGCGATGCCTGAAAAGTTGGAGCCGCCTCCAAAACAGCCAATTACAACATCGGGATATTCTCCTGCTATTTCCATTTGTTTTTCGGCTTCCAAGCCTATCACCGTTTGATGCAGCGACACATGATTTAACACGCTTCCAAGAGTATACTTGCAATTGGGCGTCTGCAAGGCTAATTCTATTGCTTCTGAAATTGCCGTGCCAAGACTACCCTGATACATGGGGTTGTCTGTCAAAATTTTTCTTCCGGCTTTAGTTGACATGCTTGGCGATGCAACTACTTGAGCGCCCCACGTTTGCATTAGCGAACGACGATAAGGTTTTTGTTCATACGATATTTTTACCATATATACCGCAAGCTCTAATCCAAATGTTTTTGCCGCAAATGCCATTGCCGTTCCCCATTGTCCGGCGCCCGTTTCTGTAGTAATATTTGTTACTCCTTCATTTTTACAGTAGTATGCCTGCGCCAACGCCGAGTTCAGCTTGTGCGAGCCTACCGGACTCACGCTTTCGTTTTTGAAGTATATTCGGGCAGGAGTATCTAAGGCTTTTTCCAATCCTGTAGCGCGTACTAATGGCGATGGTCTGTAAATCAAATATTTGTCGCGCACTTCTTCCGGTATGTCTATCCACCTATCGGTCTGATTCATCTCTTGCTTTGCAAGCGCCTGAGCAAAAATAGGGTAAAGTTCTTCGGGTTTCAACGCCTGTTTTGTCCCGGGATGCAAAATAGGCATTGGTTTATTGGGCATATCTGCCACTATGTTATACCATTGGGCAGGTATTTGCGCCTCGTCTAACAATATTTTTTTTTGATTTGCCATCTTTTTAGTTTGTTTGAGCTTTAAAAGAAATTTTAATCCGACAAAGGTAATGATATTTTTTTTGAAAAACAAAAAAAACTTGCTTTTTTTTGAAATTTTTTTTTTAATTTTGCAGTTCGATAATTTTATAGTCGAAAAAGCATGGCAGGAAAAGTGGCAACATCGCAAAAGAAGCCCAAAACGCAAGATTTGAGCGTATTCATCAACTTGCTGACAGATTTTGGCTTTAAGCGCGTATTCGGAATTAAGTACGACCTGATTTGCACAACAGGAAACGGCGAGCGAATAATCGTTGAAATACAAAACATTGAGCAGGAGTACTACAAAGATAGAATGTTAGTGTATATTTCTCAACTCATTCAAGAACAAAATATTCAGGGAAAAGTTGGCGACAAAGACTGGAACTATAAGTTAGACACGATATATTCGATAAACATTCTGAATTTTGTTTTGGGAAAGCGAAAGAATCCCAAAAAATACTTGTCACATTGGTTGATAAAGGAACGTGACACTCATGAGGTACTCTACGATAAATTGACTTTCGTATGTGTAGAGTTGCCGCTTTTCGACAAAACGCTACGGGGCGTAAACACCGCGCTTGAGCAATGGATCTTCTTAATTAAGCGCTTACACGAATTGAAGAACATACCGAAAAAATACAAAACCGAAATATTCGAGCAAATTTTTGAAATGGCAAAAATTGCCAAAATGAATAAAAAAGAAGTAAACTCATACATTAACAGCCTAAACAAAATGAATATGATACAATATGAAATCAACAGAAGGGACAGAGCCATTGAAGCAAGAGACAACACCATTTCCCAGCACGTAAACACCATTTCCCAGCACGTAAACACCATTTCCCAGCAAGGCAATACCATTGCACAAATGGAAAGGGAAAACGCTGAATTGCGCCGACAGTTGGGATTAAAGCAATAAGATATATCGAGCCTATGAGGCTCAAAACAGTGTAAACAATTAAAATTAAGTATAAAAAACAAAAAAAACAGTAAAAATTAGTAAATTTTATGAACAAAACAAGTATTTTTTTTAAAACCTGCTTTTTAGCAGTAGCGATGTGTATAGTAGCAGTAGAGGCAAACTATGCGGTGGCGCTGCCGTCTGTAGACGCTCAAAAACCCGAAATTTTTGTAAATCCGATGGATTCTATTTATGACCAATACGCTAACGCGGATCCGCTGATGGTTTGGGCTGAAGTTTCCGATGGAGGAACGCTCTCGTATCAATGGTATAGCAACGTTGATAACAACAGTTACAGCGGCGATGAACTTCCGGGAGCAACCGAGGCTGAATACACGCCAAGTACGGCAACGGCTGGAACGATGCACTATTACGTGATTGTTACCAATACTATTGTAGACAACGGCGACGGTGGAGAAAAATCGGCGATAGACACAAGCGCAGTAGCAATAATTACCGTCAATGCGGTGTCATTACCACCTGTAGACGCTCAAAAACCCGAAATTTTTGTAAATCCGATGGACTCTATTTATACCCAATACGCTAACGCGGATCCGCTGATGGTTTGGGCTGAAGTTTCCGATGGAGGAACGCTCTCGTATCAGTGGTACAGCAACGTTAGTAACAACAGTTACAGCGGAACGCCTGTGGGAACAAACAGCGATACCTACACGCCAAGTACGGCAACGGCTGGCACAATGTACTATTACGTGATTGTTACCAATACCATTGTCGACAACGGCGACGGCGGCTCAAAATCGGCGAGAGACACAAGCAGAGTAGCCGTTATAATAGTGATACCCGAATTATTGTCGGGCAACGGCGTTGTAGAAGGCGTAGTCAGCGATGTATTGTCGGCTGTAACCCAAAGCGGAATAACTGTTTATCTGTACATTCTCGAAGCGTTTTTAACGAAATCGACTGCGCCCGAAGGTTATGTATTAGTGGGCGTAACCGAGACCGATGCCAACGGCAAATACAGTTTTCCAAATCTTCCCGAAGGCTCATACAGAGTAGTAGTTGATATTGACGGTAATACGGCAACATCGCTACCTATCGACCTTACAGAAGGAGCTACTGGCGGCAGCGTGAACTTTACGGTCGACAGTAATACCGGAACCATTGTAGCAGAAGCGCCGGACATCATAGGTGGCGGTGGTGGCGGCAATCTATCGTCTGTAAGCGAATTGAATAATGTTAATTCGCTACGTGCATGGATACGTGGCGGCATGTTACACATCACAGGATTGACTGTTGGCGAAGCATTGAGCATATATACGTCAAGCGGCGCATTAGTGTATCAAAACAAACCAAACAGTACGGAAATAGATATACCGCTGGCAACACAAGGCGTTTATATCATCCGTTCGGGCGCTAACACGGTTAGAGTCGTGTTTGAATAGAACTTAATTATCAGATTATCAGCTATATCGAACTGTTAAGCCAAATTTAATAGTTCGATTTTTTTATAAAAAAAACATTTTTTTTATAAAAAATTTTGCAGATAAAAAAAAAAGTTGTATCTTTGCGGCGAATTTCAATTTGTGATTTTGATGTGTAACATATACATTAAATGTGTAGCTTTGCATCAAATTCAAAATCGAAAAGGGTTCTTTGACATTTTGGAATACAGAGTGAAAACAGTTCAACAAGCGTCAAAAAAGCTAAATTATCCTGAAAAGATTGCGCCGATGCCGCGTTGTACTCTTTGTTTTCCATTTATTTAAAACTATTTATTAGATGAATAGAAAATCATTTCTGAAGAGAATAGGTCTGTTAGCTGCCGGAGTTGGACTTTCAAAGTCGGTTTTCGGCGAATCCTGTTGCTCTGAAACTAAGCCTAAGGTAATAGGCGTTCAGCTGTGGTCAGTTCGTCAACCGATAAATCAGAATTTATCCGGTGCCTTAAAAGGACTGGCAAACTGTGGGTATCTTGCGATTGAAGGATTTGGTTACAACAATTCGCAGTACTTTAATACCAATATCAACGAGTTTGATAAAATGGTTAGAGATTGTGGTATGAAAATAACGAGTTCGCATCTATCTACCCGATTTACCCCTGAAAGTCTTACCGAAGCGCTTGACTGGTGGAAAGATACAGCCGACAAGCACAAGGCTATAGGATGTAACACAATGGTGTTGCCAAGTTTGCCGTCGCAGAGAGGTAGACCTATGGAGGTGGATTTTTTGGCTCAAGTTTGTGAATATATAAACAAAGTCAATGAAATTGCCGTAGAGCGCGGAATGAGAGCAGGTTTTCACAACCACGCAGTAGACGAAAGAGTGATGGAAAACGGAAAAGTCGTTTTCGACTATCTGATTGAAAATACTCACCCTTCCTTCTTCATTCAGTTAGACAATCATAACATGTCGTCTGCAGGACGATGTCCGGTAGAATTTATTCACCGCTACAAAGAGCGAATAAAGCAACTACATGTAAAAGATGATGATATAATCGGAGCTTCAGGAAAGATAAATTTCGAAGAGTTGTTCACAGCAGCAGCCAATTACAACATCTTTGAGCCTATCGTCGAAGTTGAAAACTATCCGGTTGATGTTATGGAATGTATGTGCCGCAGTTTTGATTATCTAAACGCAGCGTCGTATGTACGGTTTTTCGGATAAAAAAATCATACAGTCCCGTAGCTCAGTTGGTTAGAGCACTACACTGATAATGTAGGGGCCGGCAGTTCAAATCTGCCCGGGACTACTAAATAAATTTTGGGGGGTTAGCTCAGCTGGCCAGAGCGCCTGCCTTGCACGCAGGAAGTCAAGGGTTCGACTCCCTTACTCTCCACAAATAACACTGCAAATGCAGAATATAACAGAAAATATTTATGTTAAAAAAAATATTGTCTTATTGTATTCCAATACTGGTATTTGCCGCCTCAGCCGGCGCACAGGAGCTGCGTTGCAACATTTCGGTTAATACAGCACAGATACAGAGCTCGAACCGTAGTGTTACTGACGCACTTCAGACAGCGCTTCACGAGTTCGTGAACACACGGGTTTGGACGAATAGTGTCTTTTCTACCAACGAACGGATAGAATGTACGATGATGCTAAACATATCAAGCCATACCGGAAATGATTTTACAGGAACTTTGAGCGTACAGTCGCGTAGACCGGTTTTCAATTCGAGCTATACAACTTCTATGCTTAATTTTGTAGACAATGATTTGCGATTCACTTTCGTCGAAGGACAACCTTTGGAGTTTAGCGAAATGACCTTCACGTCAAACCTCGCGTCCATAATAGCTTTCTACGTTTACATTATCATAGGGCTGGACTTCGATTCATTTTCGCCAAACGGCGGTACGCCATTTTTTCAACAAGCCGAAGCTATCGTTGTCAACGCCCAACAATCAAACGAACGTGGATGGAGAGCGCACGAAGGTAATTTTCGAAACCGTTACTGGTTAGTACAGAACTTATTAGACAATCGTTATCGCGGAGTTAGAGAATTTAACTACAGATACCATCGTTTAGGTTTAGACCGTATGAGTAGCAGACCAAACGAAGCGCGAGTCGATATAGCAGACAATTTAAGGCTTTTGCAGGAAGTTTATCGCCGTCGCCCAGACCAACACTTGTTCCTTTTACAAGTGCTATTTTCCGCTAAATCAACCGAATGGGTCGACATTTTTTCTAACGGTACTCCTGATGAAAAAACAAGAGTGACAAGACTTTTAAAAGAAATTGACCCGCCAAATATTGCAAGATACGATAGAATTAATCAATAGTTTTCATTTTTCAGAATGTTTAATTTTTAAAAATATAAAAATAATATGAAATGGTATTTAATTAAGCCCTTAGCGATGCTCTTTATAGCAGTAACATTGGGCTCGTGCGTTGTAGGTAAGAAAAAATTCGTTGCCGAAGAGAGCCGCAGAAAAAGCGCAGAGGCTCAAGTTGAAGAACTGTCAAGCGTTGTTTCAGCTCAAAATCAAACTATTGCCGGACTGCATAACACAATCGATGAATTACAGGCAAAAATAGCCGGATTGGAAAGACAAATAACGCTTTTGGAAGCAGATACAACCCGCTTGGGTATGGATATTCGGGAAACACAAAGAATACTTACATCGAACATGACCCAGCGCGACCAGTTAGACGCTATGCTTAGAGCACAAAGAGAAACACTTGCGCAAATGGACGCTATGCTCAAAAGTAAAATCGAAGAATTAGACGAGCGCGAACGAACAATTAACGAGCTAAACGCTATTATTCAGGCGCAAAACAACATGGTGTCGAACTTGCTTAAACAGGTTACAGATGCGTTGACCGGTTTCGATTCAGACTTGTTGAGCGTTGAAATGCGCGACGGAAAAGTATACGTTGCAATGTCAAACGAACTGATGTTCAGGTCGGGAAGCGCCGACGTTGAAGAACGCGGAAGAAACGCACTTGCACTACTTGCCAGCGTATTGATTAACCAACCGGAAATAGACATATACGTAGAAGGACACACCGACAGTATACCAATCAGAACTGCCCGATTTGCTGATAATTGGGACCTTAGCGTAATTCGCGCCACGTCAATAGTCCGTATTCTTACCGTCGAACATAACGTTAACACAACGCAGGTAATAGCCTCCGGACGAAGTCAATACTTCCCAATTGCAGACAACGCAACCGCAGAAGGACGCGCTAAAAACAGGCGAACAGAAATAATTCTGTCACCCAGATTAGATAAACTTTTCCAAATGCTTAACGAGCATCAACAATAGTTTTATCTTTGCATCATTTGTTGACCCTAAAAATATAAACATATAATGAATAGAATGACGATATGGCTACTGTTTGTTGTCTGTTCAGTCAGCGCACAAACGGGAACGCCCAATTACGATTGGTATGATGCCAGCCCGACGGCTGAAATCTTCTATATTGGCTCCGCAGATGAACTTGCTGGGCTTGCGAACCTTGTAAACGGGAGCGATGGCAGAACAGCCTTTAACTTTATAGACAAAACCGTTATTTTGACTGATAACATTGACCTTTCTGTATATGGCGAGGGAACATCGTTTAATAACGGCAGAGGTTGGATACCTATTGGAAATTCTCATAATAGGTCGTTTAGAGGCAGCTTTGACGGCAATGGAAAAATAATTACCGGACTTTATATGAACGATAGTAATATTGGGTTGCAGTATTATGGATTGTTCGGCGTTGTTCAAACCGGCACATTACAAAATTTAGGAGTTGTAGATGTTAAGATAACAGGACGAAGCTCTGTTGGCGCCATAGCCGGTCTTGTCGAGGTACAAGGAACATTAGGTCAATTAAATGGCGTAATATTAAATTGTTATTCTACGGGTATAGTCAACGGCAACGAGAGAGTTGGCGGGATAGCGGGGACGGTTGCTAACAGAGGTAAAATTGTCAATAGCTACTCTACGTGCTCTGTTAACGGTAACAATTTTGCAGGCGGAATAGCAGGAAGTTCTTTTTCCGGCAGTATTGTCAATAGCGTAGCGCTAAATTCGAAGGTAACCGGCGAAACAAATACAGGACGCGTGTCAGGCTATCATTCCAACGTCAATAATATTAACTATGCGCTAAACATGAATTATGCCTTTTCGCTTATAGAAGATAAAAACGGACAAACTACAACGTGGGCTAAAAAAAGGCATGATGAGATTGACGGTAAGAACATTAACGTCAATCAAATACTGAATGTCGATTTTTGGACTAATGACGAAAATTGGAACGACGGCGGTTGGGACAACAGTATTTGGAAATTTGAAGACGGCAAGTTGCCGGTTCTCAAGAACGGCGGAGAAACACAACCAAACGAACCGGGAGTTTATCTGCAAAAAATCGTAGATATTGCCTCTGCATCGGTCACAGCAAACCCGAGTATTTACTTACATACAGGCAATTCTATTTTTCCCGCCTTCATAATGTGGGGCGCCGGTTTGTTGGAAGAGAACACTGATTATACTATGACAATTACAAGTGTGGATGGCGCGGAAACCAGTGCAGGAATAAATACAGGAATTGCTACTGTTACCGTTGTCGGTACAGGCAACTACACCGGAACAACTGCCGTAAATTACGAGATACGTCAAATGGAGGGCTTGGGAACTGCAAACAGTCCTTTCACAATTAAAACGCCGGAACAATTAGCATTGCTGTCTGAACTTGTAAACAAAAAAGTGCCTCCCTACGCAAACGCAGACTTGTTTTACCAGTTAGGCGACGACATCGACCTTTCCGGCTATGGAGCAACGTTTAACGATGGCAAGGGCTGGATGCCAATAGGATCGCGAGCCAACCAATTCAAGGCGAATTTCAACGGCAACGGTAAAGTCATTACCGGATTGTATATTGAAGATGGTAATCTTGATGATGTAGGACTTTTTGGAAATATTGACGGCGGTACGTTACAAAATTTTAGTATTATCGATGCAAATATAACAGGTAGAAGCAATGTTGGCGTTCTTGTGGGTACTGCTATTTCCGGCGTAATCATCAACTGTTGCACTACCGGCGAAGTAAGCGGCAATTCAGATATTGGCGGGGTGGCGGGTATTTTTGATAGGTGCAATGTTCAAAACTGTTATTCTATCTGTGCTGTGAGCGGTGTTTATAGGGTTGGCGGCGTGGTAGGTAGAATGAGCGGTAATCGACTTGTTAACAGCGCGGCGTTAAATCCAAGTATAACAAGACTTTCCGGCACATATACTGAGTTCGGACGAGTAGCAGGTAGCGCTTTAAGTAATACATTGACAGGTAACATCGCTTTCAGCGGCATGATTGCAGAAGGAGTATCGTTCAGCGACGTTAATTTGCACAATAATTTAAATGGAGAAAGCAAAACCGCGTCAGAAATACAAATTGAAAGTGGTTTCCCCGAAGTTTTTACTCAAGCCCCATGGATATATGAAGAAGGAATGTTACCCGGTTTGGCTGCTGCAATAGAGATGCCGGAACATCTTTTATTTGAAGGAGATGGTACAGAAGACGACCCTTACATTATAGTAGTAGCAAAGCAATTGGCAAAACTGTCAGAACTTGTTAACGCTCCCAACACTAATACTGTTTGGGCTGACAAACACTATCAATTATCAAATGATATCAATTTGGATGTGTCGCCATACAACGAAGGCGCAGGATGGACACCTATCGGGATGTCATTCTCTTATCCATTCAGAGGAAAATTTGACGGCAACGGCAAAAAAATAACAGGATTGTATATAAACAATAGCAATAGCGATGACATGGGCTTGTTCGGAAATATTAGTAGCAGCGGTATTGTTAAAAATTTGGGAATTGAAAATGTTAATATCACCGGTAAAGACTTTGTAGGCGGCGTTGCTGGATGGATTGGCGGCAGTGTGGTCAATTGCTACACTACAGGTACAATAACAGGCGTTAACAGAGTAGGCGGTATTGTTGGTTGCATTAACGGCGTTGCAATTACCGGTTGTTATTCTACGTGCGCTATCAGAGGCAATTATGCTGTTGGCGGCATTGTGGGACATATTGTTGACGGTAACGTTTCGGGTTGCGCTGCGCTAAATCCAAGTATAATCAGAACTTCAGGCGGTTCTGCCGATTTTGGACGTGTGGCGGGAATTAACGCCGGCACCTTAACCGGCAACATAGCATTCAACGGGATGACCGCTTATTATCTGAACACCACAAACAACGCAAACGGTATAGGCGGCGAAAGTAAGACATTGCAAGAATTGCACACAGCAAACGGTTTTCCGGAAGCCTTAAAACAGGCGCCATGGACTTACGAAGAAGAAATGCTGCCAAGATTGGATGCAGTAGTTCAGATACCCGAACACTTGTTGTTAAGCTTGTCAGGAGCTATTGTAGCAGTGGAGCCGGGTAGCGCTTATACCGGCGAGCCTATAGAACCGGAGGTAACAGTTACTTTGAATACCAACATATTAGACCCTTCCAAATACGAAATATCTTATACTGATAACACTAATGCAGGTATCGCTACAGTCAAAATAACCGGCGCAAGCAACTACGAGGGCGAGGTTTCGCAAACTTTTACAATACTCCCAAAATCTGTTGCAATCAGCGACTTGACTGTAGCTGACAAAACTTATGACGGCTCTTACAATGCTACACCTGTCGGAACAGCGACTATTGACGGAAAAATTGAAGGCGATGACCTTATTGTTGTTGCAGGCTCCGCCATGTTTACAGACAAGAACGTTGCCAACAATATAATTGTTACATTCACCGGCTATACCATTGAAGGTTTGGCTGTTGACAATTATATACTTTCTGAACAACCCCAAAGCGTAACGGCAAACATCACACCCAAAGAGCTTACCATCACCGGATTTAACATTACAAAAGACTACGATGGCGCTACTGCCGTTACAGGCGGCTTGGGCTCTTTGGAGTTTGTTGGTCTTGTTGACGACGAAACAGCTACTGTTAACTCATCCGGAGTAACGGCAACCTACGCTTCAGCTGATGTTGGCTTACAACACGCCATTATTTTTAACGGAAACTTCAGCATGACGCCCGGCACAGCAACGCCAAGTAATTATACCATAATGCAACCAAACGGAGTAACCGGCGCTATTACTGCCGCAGCAACTACAATAACTAACAGTATAGAACTCGAGCCTGTAAATTTGCTGAACGCTTGGATAAAAAACGGAATACTGCACGTACAAGGCTTAACCAAAGGTAATACTATAAACGTATACAGCGCAAGCGGAGCGTTAGTGTATCGCAGCATTGCAACGGGTGAAGAGGCTAATATACATTTGACAATGCAAGGAGTTTACATTGTGCAATCGGACAATAGAACGGTAAAGGTAATTTTCGAATAAAAAAAATTAAAAAATTTGCAAAAAAATTTGCAAAACTAAAACAATAATATTATCTTTGTGCCGTTTTTATTTTGAATAAACAGTCAGTCAAAAAAAACAGTTTTAATAATTTAGTAATATAATATAATGTATAAATATGCCAAGGACAAAAGAACAAAACAGGGCTATACGCGAAGAGCGTAAGCAATCCATAATGGATGCGGCGTTGCACCTCTTCGCCGAGAACGGCTTCGAAAACACGAGCATCGACAGCATAGCAAGTCATGCCGGAATTTCGAAAGGGTTAGTGTATTCCTACTTCAAATGCAAGGACGACCTGCTGTACCAGATTTTAGACACGGGAATGCAGTTGATTTCGGATTTTCTTCATCCTGATATGACTGTGGAAGAATTTTTGTCAAAAATTGAAGCGCTTTTCAACTCAATGTCAGAAAATATAGATTTTTGGAAACTTTACACTATAATCACTGTTCAGCCAACGGTAACGAAAAAACTCGAAGAAATAAGAAATGAATATGCCGGTATGCGCAATGATGTGATAAACTTTTTTACAAAACATTTCGGCAAGGAGCGAGTTTTAGAGGAATTAGTAATGTATACGGTTATTATGAAGGGTTTTACGATACTGTATGTGTTCAGCGACAAGCAAAGCACATTTTCCAACGATATGCTTAAAAAAGTGGTAATCAATTCGATTAGAGAGCGATTTGAGAAAGTTTCAGGTTTCAGTTTTCAGGTTTCAGGAAATAATTAAAAATATAATAAAATTTAAAATTTGTAATCATGTATAAAATAAAATGTATTTTGTTGATTTTATGCCTGTTGGCATGTAGAGACGTGGCATGCCGCGTCTCTGATACCGGCGTCTCAAACGAAAAAAACGTAGCGCAAACGCCCAGTGCAACGGAAATAGTTAGACGCGCCGACCAAAACAGGCGAGGAAACAGTTCGTATTCCGAACTTACGATGACCATAGTGCGCCCCACGTGGACACGCGAAATAGGCATCAAAGCGTGGAGTAAGGGAACTGATTTTTCCCTAACGCTAATCACAGCGCCGGCAAGGGACAGAGGACAAACGTTCCTCAAGCGCGGCAGGGACCTGTGGAACTGGCAGCCAAGCATCAACCGGATGATTAGAATGTCATCGTCGGTAATGGGTCAATCGTGGATGGGCAGCGATTTTACAAACGACGATATGGTGCGCGAATCGTCCACAGTGAACGATTACACCCACCAGTTAGCAGGAAATGAACGCGTGCGTGAGTTCGACTGCTATAAGATTATCCTCACGCCCAAAGAAGACGCCGCCGTAGTCTGGGGAAAGTTGATAACGTGGATTTGCATCAGAGATTTTGTTGAAATAAAGACAGAATCCTACGATGAAGACGGCGAGTTGGTAAACACCATGAACGCCTACGATGTAAGAGCGTGGGGCAACCGCAGATTGCCGGCGAGAATGGAGATAATCCCCGCCGAAAGACCAAACCAAAGAACCGTGATGACGGTCACCAAGTACGAGTTCGATATTGCGATTGAAGACAGTTTTTTTTCACAACAAAATATGCAGAGAGTTCAATAGGTTTCAGGGGTCAGGTTTCAGGTTTCAGGGGTCAGAAAAGACCGAAGTCTGAAAACTGAAAACTGAAAACTAAAAAAAGAATAATAAAATGGAAAAATCAAGTTATAGAGGATTGATAGTGTGGCAAAAGTCAATGGATTTGACAGCAATTATATATAGATTGGTCAAAAAACTGCCAAAAGAAGAACTGTATGGATTGAGCGACCAAATGCGCAGAGCGGTTGTTTCAATTGCAACTAATATTGCAGAAGGACACGATAGAAAGACCGACAAGGAGTTTGCTCATTTTTTGACCATTGCTCGCGGGTCAAAAGCAGAATTGGAAACGCTGCTGTTGATTTGCGTGAAGGTTGGTTATTTCGCTGAAGCAGATATTTCAGAAGCAATGAGCTTATTTGCTGAAATAGGCAGAATGCTTACATCATTGATTAACAAAACGCATAAAGTTGTCAGTGTACCTAAAGTTTCCAATGATAACGACAGTAATAACCGAAGTCTGAAACCTGAAAACTGAAACCTGAAAACTGAAACCTGAAAACTATGTTAAAACTAATCTGGAGAAACATTTGGCGCAACCGCCGCCGTACTTTGATTACGATGTCATCGGTATTTTTTGCCGTGATTTTCTGCATCTTCTACTCAAGTTACGAGAGAGGAATGTGGGGAAATATGATTGAAAACATGCTAATCACGCAGTCTGGTCATATTCAAATACATGCAAAAGAATATTGGGACGACAAGGTTGTTGATAACTTCATGTTCATGGATGCGGCTACCATCGCCCAACTTGAGCGCATTGACAACGTCGTAAACGTATCGCCTC
>Ga0099364_10000591_pt1 | contig 62158 bp, 49 predicted proteins | sample TergutTh196P3_FD_73070 | JGI IMG/M metagenome (GOLD analysis project Ga0099364, IMG submission 73070) | Microcerotermes parvus P3 segment gut microbial communities from Pointe-Noire, Republic of the Congo - Th196 P3 | ecosystem: Host-associated > Arthropoda: Insects > Digestive system > Gut ... | reverse complement strand
TTAAAGGAAGGGTGCAAAAAGTCTTTTTTAGGTTTTTCATAATAAGTTTCCTTTCAGAATTGTGGTGTCGGATTTTCTCGTAATGAAAATTATACATATTTATATGTATTACGCAAGGATTTTCGGGATGGATAGTTACAATATACTCATATCTTTTGAAGTATGCGCCTTGAAGATTTTTCGCTAGCACGGGTCTTGTCGCAACCTCTCAGAAAGTTCTGAGAGGATACATACGCGAAAAATTCAATTCGCACACTTCAAAAAGATATTTACACACAGCGAACGGTCGCTCCACCTAACCGCTCAAAAATAATATTCTCTGAACAGTCGCCAAACGCTCTTAACATATCCATCTCCCGCTTTTTTAGACAAATTAAACAAATTCTTAACACTTTTATAACAAATCATTGACAACTTATAAAAATTCCTGTAATATTCCATTTATAGTCGAAAAGCGACTAAATGCTTAAATTTTGTAAAAAACAGAAAGGTGGAAGAACATGAAGAAAATCCTTGCATTATTACTTGCGGCGGTTATGTGCCTTGCTTTCGTAGCGGCGTGTAACAACGATGCGCCCCCTGCACCACCCCCACCACCTCCCGGCGGCGGCGGAGATGAACCCGGCGGAGGCGGCGGCGACCCCGGCACAGGCGAAAAATCCTCAAGACAGCTTCTCGCAGAGCAGTACGGACTGCCTTGGGCTGACGAAATGGAATCTTGGGAGCCGATTACACTCACTTATTTTGACAGAAATGCGGGTACACCCCCTGCGGACACCAACCCAATCATCAAAATAATTGAAGAAATCACCAACGTAAAAATTGAATGGCAAATGAACATGGGCGACCTTGAAATTTCAATGGGTAATATGCTCTCCACAGGCGACGTGCCCGACATCGCATTCTTCGGCGGAGCTGTCGGTCCTGCTATTGCATCAGGCTATTTCATACCGATTGATGAGCTTATTGAGGCTCATGCGCCCAGACTGCGCGCTCACTACGAGCCTTGGTGGGACCTTATGAAGTACGCAGACGACGGTCGTATTTATACTGCTGAGATTTGGACAACCTATGTCGGCGAATCTGTCAGCTTGTGGGCGAACCAGTCAGCTTTCTGGATTCAGAAAGCCGTGCTTGAATATTTCGAAAGAGCACCTGCTGACCTTGATGAATACTTTGATTTCCTCAGAGAATATGCTGACGTTTTCCCCGAAATCGACGGATTAAAGACAGTCCCGTTCTCGATTCTCAATCACGGTGTCAACGGTAAGTTCTCCTTAGAGAACGGCGGTGCGTTCCTCAACGGTCACGCAAACTGGGGTATGGCACTCAACACAGAGGGCGAGTATATGGGCGACGGCATTGGAGTCGATGTCTACAACCGCTGGATTGGCGACTTCCAGTATGACTGGTATAAGAAGCTCAACGAAGAATATCATTTAGGAACATTCTCACGCGAAGAGCTGACCCAAACTAAAGACATGTATCTCGCACAGCTTTCTACAGGTGTTGTTCTCGGCGTACATGACCAGCTTTGGAACTTTAACGACGGAACGATGTCTGTTTTGGAAGCTGAAGGTCGCTTTGAGCGTACCATGCTGCCACTTGGTTTGACATACGAAGGCAAAAGCCCGAACTATCTTGACGAACCCGAATTTACGGGCAGTAATGGTATCAATATCAGCACAAACAACCCTGACCCCATCAGAACCATTAAATTTATGGATTATCTGATTGACGAGAGCGTACAGCGTTTACTTCACTGGGGTATTGAGGGCGAGCATTACTTCTATAACGAAAACGGGCGTATTGAAAGACCGCAGGAACAACGCGAGCTCCAACAAGACCAAAGATGGAACACAGACAATCTCGGACGTTTCCTCCGCAACGCATTCCCGAAAATGCAAGGCACATATCCGTCTGACGGTAACGGAGCGGATATTGACCAGTCTGAAGAAGAATACTTCGCAGGCTTGTCGGATTATGACAAGGAGTTGTTTGAAAAACTCGGTATAATGTCCCAGACCGGTTTTTACGGCGGACGTAAGGCAAGACCGTTACACTATCCGTTCTGGAGCTTCTCACCGGGTGACGGTACTCCTGAGAGAATGGTCAGAACATCAATCGAAGATGTTTTCACAAATCACGTTGCCGCTATGGTAATTGGTCCCGCATCTGAATTTGATGCCAGATGGGAAGCGTATAAGGCTGCCATACTTGACATTGATGTTCAGCCGCTCGTGGACTTCTTCCAAACAAGCGCGGAAGCTAAGGTATCGGCGAAACTCGGAGGTTAGATTATCATGCGTGAAGCCGGAGGCTGAAAATTATTCAGCCCCGGCTTCTCCCCCTTACAAAATTACTGTTGATAGGTGATGTTGATATGAGTAATGTTGAAATTAGTGCCGCTGACAGACCCGGCTTCTTGAAATTACCCAAAACATTCTGGGTTGTTTTAACAGGCTTCGTGGGTATGTTGGCTTTTTCGCTGTTCAAATGGGTTAGTATTGAGATTAACCCGATTATGTACGGAAGAATGACCGTCAGCTTCAGCTTCTCAAATCTGTTTAAGGATTTTAGCCATACAGGTTTGTACTATTTGTTTGACGAGAGCATGACTAAGTACAACGCTTTTAGAATCATAGCTTTTGCGGTCATGGGAATACTTCTTATTTCCTTTGCCATACTGATATACGCTATGGTTGCGCATCGCAAGAAGGCTATCGTAAAGCTCGCAATGATAGGCTTTAGTATTGGCTCTTTTGCCGCGCTTTTATTCTCTGCGGTGATGATGATTTTTACCAAAGCTGTTTTAGCTTCGGGGTTGACACTTCTCCCGATTGCCGTGTTTGTAATCCCCTTGGCGACAATGCCGTTTTTATTAGACCCCACGCAGGTCGAAAGCAAAAGATTGAGCAGATTCTTACACCAAAAGGCGTTTTTCTACATGATAATTCCTGTAATGGTGTATGTTTTTATATTTTCGTATTTGCCGCTCTCAGGCTGGCAAATGGCTTTCCAGAATTTCAAACCCGGTGCTTCCGAGCAGGAGTGGGTGGGACTTCAACAGTTTAAGTTCCTGTTTACCGGCGGCGATTTTTGGCGCATTATGGCAAACACGCTTGGCATGAGCGTTATCAGGCTCGTGCTTGACTTTTGTACCGCAATTTTCCTTGCACTTATGATAAATGAGCTGAGGCAAAGGCATTTCAAGCGAGTGGTGCAGACGATTTCTTATCTTCCGCACTTCCTCTCATGGGTTATCGCCGCTTCTATTATTACCCAGTTTCTCTCCAGTTCGGGTATGATAAATCAGCTTATGGTTTGGCTTGGGGTATATGACGAGCCGAGAATCATTCTTGCCGAGCCCGACAGCTTTTGGTGGGTCGTCGGTTGGAGTAATGTCTGGAAGAGCGTTGGTTGGAACACAATCATCTATCTTGCCGCAATAACCTCAATTGACCCTGAGCTTTACGAAAGCGCGGAGCTTGACGGTGCGGGGCGTTTTGCAAAGATGTGGTTTATCACGCTTCCGGGTATCAAATCCACGATTCTTGTACTTCTCATTATGAGCATAGGTTGGATATTAAACGCAGGTTACGAGGTGCAATACTTACTCGGCAATGACTTAACGTGGAGCCGCGCCGAAACTATCGACGTGTTTGTCATACGCTACGGTATTTCACTACGAAACTATTCATTGGCGACTGCGCTTGGAATGTTTAAGACGGTAGTCAGCATTATCCTGATAGCCGGAGCGAACTTCCTTTCGAGAAATCTCGCCAAAGAAAGCTTAGTTTAGGGGGGTGCAGAGATATGAAAAAGATGAAAAAAATGTTATTTACAATTTTAATCCTTGCATTTCTTCTGAACATTTCGGGAACCTTTTTAGCAAGCGCAAGTGACGGCGGTGATGCCGAGTTTGAGTTTGTGCTGACCCCTGCGGAGATTGACAAATTTATCGCAGATGCCGAGAACCCCGACATAAATTGGAACAGAGGGTCACAGGGGCATGGTTACATTCGTCCGTCATATCAAGGCGGTACTTCGGTGTACACTAAAGCACCTGACGGCGGTATAACGGTATCAAACAGGGATGAATACTGGCACGCCCTTGATATTCGCCATGAGTGGATGGAGGCAGACTATACCTACGAAATTGAAGTAGATTTTGTTTCCGACGAGCCGACTATTTTCATTATTTCAAACATACCCGGCGTTGAAGCGTATGGCACGGAAATTCTTGCGATTTCGCAGGACGTTTCCACAAGCGCGACGCTGAAATACGAAATGAGTAATGAGAACAGAACCGACGGGCAAAGGGGTGTCCGCCTAATCGCGCAAAACGCCGATATTGACTTTACGGTTGCCGCTATACGAATCTATGAGGGCGAGATTTTCATATTCCCGTGGTGGACTGTTCAGGTCGGGCTTGGCGCACTTGCTCTCGCGTTTGCTCTGTACTTGATAATTCGTTCTATCAAGGACGAGAAGTTTAAGCAGAAGCTACCCGACCGCACGTTCATTGTGTGTAACGGGATTTTTATGTGCTTTGTCGTTATCATCATGCTCTATCCGTTCTTGAACATACTGGCAATTTCGTTTAATAATGCGCAGGACAGTATTAGGGGCAATATCTATGTTTGGCCGCGTATATTTACGCTCGATAACTATGAGCAGGTGTTTAAGAATCCAAGACTTATAACCGCGTTTAGAAATTCGGTTTTAAGGACTGTTTTCTCAACTGTCGGCGGGCTTTTCGTTTGCTCGATGGCGGCATATGTACTCGCTCGCAAAGAGTTTATGTGGAATAAGTTCGTTACAGTTTTCTTCTTAATGACTATGTATGTCAGCGCGGGCTTGATTCCGACACTGTTCCTGTTCCGTGATTTGGGCTTGATAAATCATTTCAATGTGTATTGGGTACCGGGTTTGTTCGGCGCGTTTAATGTTATCGTTATCCGTACCTATATGCAGGGGTTACCCGACAGCCTTGTTGAGGCGGGGCGGCTTGACGGCGCAGGTGAGTTTCGCATTTTCGCACAAATTATCTTACCTATTTGTAAGCCTGTTCTCGCAACGGTTGGACTCTGGATTGCCGTTGGTAACTGGAACGACTGGTTTACCTCGTTTGTGTTCGCTCCGTTTGACGATTCGCTCACAACTCTGCAATATGAGTTGATGAAAGAGCTGTCTAATGTTATGGCAATGATGGGTTCGCAAGCATCTGAGCATTTGGCGGCGCAGGGTAATATTGAGGATATGGTAGGGCTCACACCCGTTGCGATTCGCAGTGCGATTACCATTGTCGCTACTGTGCCTATCCTTTGCGTATACCCGTTCTTGCAGAAGTATTTCGTCAAGGGTGTCCACGTCGGCAGCGTAAAGGGGTAAGGGCGCGGGTAAAGGCACAAACTTCTAAAGACAAAAGTAAACATAGCATATTTAAGGGGCAGACCTTGTGTCTGCCCTTTGGTTTGTGTTACAATACATTTGAGGTGAGATGTTATGAGTACTTTTATTGATTACGACTTTCTGCTTGATAATAAAACCGCAAGTACGCTGTACCACGAACATGCGGCAAAAATGCCGATTATTGACTATCATTGCCACATAGATGCCGCCGAGATTTACAATAACAGGCAATTTGCTGATTTGTCCGAGCTGTGGTTAGCAGGCGACCACTACAAATGGCGGCTTATGCGAGCCTATGGGGTAGGGGAGGAGCTTATTACGGGAGAAACGTCCGGTTGGGAAAAGTTTCAGGCGTTTGCAAAGGTGCTTCCGCTTGCGATTGCAAATCCTGTCTACCATTGGGCGCACCTTGAGCTTCAACGCTTTTTTAATGTTTATATGCCATTGTCAACCGAAACCGCAGAAGCGATTTGGGAAAAAACATGCTCGAAGCTGTCTGAGGAGAGCTCACTCAGCGCGAGGGGCATAATTAAGCGTATGAATGTTGAGGTTATTGTCACAACCGACGACCCGATTGACAGCTTGGAGTGGCACTCTTTACTTGCATCCGACGACAGCTTTAAGACAAAGGTTTTACCGTGCTTCCGCCCCGATATGGCGATGAACATTGAGGGCAAGGGTTTTGTAGATTATATGACGGAGCTTTTTAACTCGTCGGATATTCACATAACAAGCTACGACGATTTGAAAGCCGCGTTATTAAACCGTATTGAGCATTTTGACAGCTGCGGGTGCAGAGCTGCCGACCACGGTATGTTCAGGCTTACTTTCTCCCCGTCATCTGAAAATGAGGTGCGCGAGATATTTTTGAAAGGTTTACACGGCAAGCCTGTTGATGCTGAAAGCGCAGACAAGTACAGATACTCGCTCTTTACATTTCTGGCGGAGGAGTATGCTCGCCGTGACTGGGTAATGGAACTGCATTTGGGTGTAATGCGTGATGTAAACACCCCGATGTATGACAAGCTCGGAGCAAACACGGGATTTGACACAATCGGCGTTTCTATAGATATTCCGCATCTTGCAAGGGTGCTTAATTCCTTGAATATGCACGGGAATTTGCCGAAAACGATTATTTTCCCGATTAACCCGAATGACAATGCCGCAGTAAATACCTTGGCGGCGTGTTTTAGCGCAGAGGGTGTAAGGGGCAAGGTACAGCAGGGGTCGGCGTGGTGGTTTAATGATACGCTTGGCGGGATTAAAAAACAGCTTCAAGATTTTGCGGAGTACGGTGTGCTGAGTAACTTCGTCGGTATGCTGACGGATTCTCGGAGCTTTACAAGCTATACCCGACATGAGTATTTCAGACGTATTCTTTGCGGTTTTATCGGTGATATGGTGGATAAGGGCTTATATCCCGATGATTTTAATTATTTGAGTTTGATAGCAAAGGATATAAGCTGTGACAACGCAAAGCGGTACTTCGGGTTTTGAGATTGGGTTGCGCTTTTTACAGACGGGGCAATGACAAACGGGGCAATGACAAACGGGGCAATGACAAACGGGGCAATGACGGTGAGAAAGGCTCAAATTATGAAACTAAATGACACTAATTTGCAGGACAAAATATTTTGGGAGAGCAAAGGTTATGCACTGCCGCAGTTTGACCGTGGGGCTGTGCGGAAGCGCACCACTCAAACCCCCGTGTGGCTTCATTTCGGGGCGGGGAATATCTTTCGGGCGTTTATCGCTATGTTACAACAGCGGCTACTTAACGACGGCTTGCAGGACACAGGTATAATTGCGGCAGAGGGTTATGACTATGAAATTATTGACACTGCCTATAAGCCATTTGACAATCTGTCCATATCTGTGACGTTAATCCCCGACGGGAGCACAAAAAAAGACGTTGTCGGCAGTATTTTGGAATGTGTCAAGGCGGACGACGACGGAATGAATCGGCTAAAGGAGATTTTTGCCGCCGAGAGCTTGCAAATGGTTAGCCTGACGATAACGGAAAAAGGGTATGATATACTTCGCGGCGACGGGACTTTGCAAGAGGTGGTTGCAAAGGACTTTACCGCAAAGCCCGAAGCGGCGCAGTCTTTTCTCGGCAAGCTGTCGGCGCTTTGTCTGCATCGCTACAAAAGCTCCGCCGCTCCGCTCGCGCTTGTGAGCATGGATAACTGCTCCAATAACGGTGTTTTACTGCATAATGCCGTACAGAGCTTTGCCGCAGAGTGGGTAAAGAACGGTTTTGCCGACAGCGGATTTTCAGATTATATCAGCAGTCCCGACAAGCTCTCTTTCCCGAACACAATGATTGATAAAATAACTCCGTACCCCGACGAAAGTGTCGCAAAAAAACTCGCTGACGACGGGGTTGAGGGTATGGTGAGCATTAAAACGGAAAAAAACTCCGTGACAGCTCCATATGTCAATGCGGAAGAACCCGAATATCTCGTAATTGAGGATGTTTTTCCAAACGGCAGACCGCCGCTCCAGAGGGTTGGTGTATTTTTTACAGACCGTGAAACGGTAAGCAAGGTCGAAAAGATGAAGGTCAGCACTTGCTTAAATCCGCTTCATACCGCCATTTCCGTGTTTGCCTGTATGCTCTCTCCCAAAGGCTCAAACGCCCGTTATACACGTATCAGCGATGCTATGAATGACCCTGATTTGCTTGACTTAGTTAAGTCAGTCGCGGAGGAGGGTTTGCCTGTCGTGGTTGACCCAAAGATTATTTCGCCGTCGGAGTTTATTGATACCGTTATAAATGTACGTTTGCCGAACCCTTATATACCAGACACGCCGCAGAGGATTGCTACGGACACTTCAAGAAAATTGGCAGTCCGTTTCGGGGAAACAATCAAGGCGTATATGCAAAGCGACAGTCTTGATGTTTGCTCGCTTCGTGCCGTTCCTATGGTGCTTGCGGGTTGGTGTCGTTACCTTGTCGGTATTGATGATAACGGTAAACCCTTTGAGCTTGACCCCGACCCCATGCTCTCCGAGCTTCGCCCGATTTTAGCTGATATTTTACTCGGAGCTGACATCAACTCAACTTTATCCAACAAATTTCCTATGGATTGCAGTAAGCTGCTTGAACCGATACTTTCTAACAGCAAGATTTTCGGCGTTGACCTATATAAAGCGGGTATCGCTGATTTAGTTACACATTATTTCAGAATGATGATTAAAAGCAACGGGGCGGTAAGGAATACATTATGTTCATTGAAAACGAAGTAGACGGAATCGGCGCACCGCAGATAAGAGAAAGTCTTGTTTCTGCGCTACAGGGGCGTAAATTAAAAAAGGTGCTTCTTATACCGCCTGACATTACCCGCCTTAACTCAGGCGCGGGGCTTATTACGGCTATGTATTATGAGCTTCTTTCGCCGAATACGACGGTTGACATACTGCCCGCGCTTGGCACTCATGCTCCGATGACGAGGGAGGAGGAGATAGAGTTTTTTGGCGAAAACATTCCCGCAGACAGATTTTTGACGCATAACTGGCGCGACGGTGTTAAGGTAGTTGGCGAAGTGCCGCGTGAGTTTGTCCGTGAGGTTTCTGAGGGGCTTATGGACGAGCCTATGCAGGTTGAGGTTTCCGACTATTTGCTTGACCCGTCCTATGATTTGATTTTGTCTATTGGTCAGGTTGTGCCGCACGAGGTTGTCGGAATGGCAAACTACACGAAAAATATTGTGGTTGGTTGCGGCGGGAGCAGATTCATCAATCAGTCGCATATGCTTGGAGCGTTTTACGGCATGGAACGCATTATGGGTAAGGATTTTTCACCTGTGCGTAAGGTGTTTGACTTCGCAGAGGAGCATTTTATTTCAAAGCTGAATGTAGAGTATGTTTTGACCGTTACTGTCACAGAGGGTTCGGACACGAAGATTATCGGGTTGTACATAGATAGTACCCGCGAGGGATTCAACCGCGCAGTAAAGCTGAGTCAGAAGCACAACCTGAACCGAGTGGAAAAGCCTATAAAGCTCTGTGTTGTTTGGCTTGACGAGAGGGAATATCATTCAACTTGGCTTGGAAACAAGGCTATTTACCGCACTCGCATGGCAATGGCGGACGGCGGCAGGCTTATAATTCTCGCGCCCGGAGTTAAGCGTTTTGGTGAGGATGCGGAAAATGACCGCCTGATTCGCAAGTATGGTTATGTCGGGCGGGAGAACATTTTGAGCTTGTGCAAGTCCGAGGCGGAGCTTAAAAACAATTTGTCTGCGGCGGCGCACCTTATACACGGTTCGTCGGACGGGCGTTTTGAGGTGACTTACGCAACGCGGCTTTTGAGCAGAGATGAGGTTGAGGGTGTTGCGTTTAACTATTTACCCTTTGACAAGGCTGTGTCTTTGTATAATCCCGACACGCTAAAGCAGGGTGTTAATGCTTCACGCTCAAATCTGAGCGTTCCGAGCGGCGATGAGGTGTTTTTTATCGAAAACCCCGCACTCGGTCTTTGGTCGTTGTAAGTTAGGATATTTTCGACTCATAAAAGCCTATGTCTTGCCAACCGCTGTAAATGGTAAATATAATAGGCGTAATAGGCAATATAATGGTTGTAATCGCTTGCATTTTTACCTGTTTTTGGTGTATACTGTATTTACACAAATGAAAGGTTAAGCACTATGTTTCAAATTGGGGATATGATTGCTCACCCCATGCACGGAGCCGGAGTAATTGACAGTATCGAAGAACGAAAAATGAATGGTAGTACAAGACAGTACTACATTCTGAAGATGCCTACAGGTGGCATGGTCGTGATGATACCTACCGAGAGCACTGAACAGATTGGTGTTCGACCTATTGTGGACTCAAAAAAAGCCGATGCTTTAATGGAATCCATTGCCGTTATTGATGCGGAGATGACCTCTAACTGGAACAGGCGTTACCGTGAGAATATGGAGCGTATCAAAAGCGGTGATTTGACTGAGGTTGTGCGTGTCGTTAAGGGGCTTATGGCGCGGGACGTGGAGAAGGGGCTTTCCACAGGAGAGCGTAAAATGCTTCATTCGGCAAAGCAGATATTCATTTCTGAGATAGTGCTGTCAAAGAGTATTTCCTACGAGGAAGTTGAAAGCAGGATAAACGCTTCACTTGCTTAATGAAGTGCGGCGATGAGGTATACGCATATGTCGCCTTTTAAGATACTTAGTATGTTTACGCCAAAGAAACCTCCCGTTTGCAGTGCGGTAATCGCCGCGGCAGGCACTTCACAAAGGTGCAAGGGGGCGGATAAGCTGTTGTATGAAATCTGCGGTAAGCCCGTTTTGGCGCACACGGTTCAGGTTTTTCAAAACTGCGATGCCGTGCAAGAGATTGTTGTCGTGACAAAGGTGGAACAGCTTACAGTAGTTTCAGATATGTGCCGTGAGCTTGGGTTTACAAAGGTTTCTAAGGTTATTGTCGGCGGCTCGACACGAACGGAGTCTGTGTTAAACGGGGTTTTTGCCGTTTCCGACAAGGCGGATTTTATCGCAATCCACGACGGTGCAAGACCTTTTATTGATTGCGGGCTAATTAAAAACACATTAGAAACGGCGGTAAAATACCATGCCGCCGCTCCGGGTGTTCCCGTGATTTCAACCCTCAAAAGGGCGGACAAATCAAGTATTCGCAACTATGGCACGGGTTCTCGCGCGGTAATTTCGGAAACTGTTGACAGAAGTGGGCTGTATGAGATTCAAACTCCGCAGGTTTTCAAAGCCGTGATTATTAAAGCCGCTTTGACAAACGCTGTCAAAAAGCAGATTCCGCTCACGGATGATTGTATGGCGGTCGAGCTGATAGGTATGCCCGTGCATATTGTAGAGGGCGGCAGGCGCAATTTCAAGATTACAGAGTCGGATGACTTAAAAATCGCGGAGGTAATGTTATCATCAGGCAGTCTTTCACCTGCGTACACAAGTGAAAAGTCAAAAGAGGATGTACTGTAATATGAGAATCGGGCATGGTTATGATGTTCACAGGTTAAAAAAGGGGCGTAAATGTGTCCTGTGCGGGGTAACAGTTCCGCACGAGTCAGGGCCTGACGGTCATTCTGATGCTGATGTGCCTGTTCACGCGCTGATAGATGCTATGCTTGGTGCTGCCGCTTTGGGCGATATAGGAAAGTTTTATCCGCCGTCCGATATGAAGTGGAAGGATGCTGACAGCACAAGGCTTCTTGCCGATACCTACAGCCTTATCCGCAAAAACGGGTACACTCTCGGCAACGCGGATATTACCATTGTGCTTGAAGCACCGCGTTTATCGGGATATATTCAGCAGATGAGAGAAAGGCTTGCTGAGGTTTTAGACGTTGATGCGGGCATTATAAGCGTTAAGGCGACAACTGAGGAGGGGCTTGGTTTTACGGGCGAAAATGCGGGGATTTCCGCAACGGCGGTTGTAATTTTGCTTTAATTTTGATTTTGTGATATAATACTAAGTTGTGGATATTGTAGTGCAATTGTGGCATAATACTAACTTGAATGTACATCTTAACGTGATGACTGCGTAATCGTTATTCAAAGCACAAGATACAAAGAGGTTATACATTGGAAGCTGTCAGAGAGATATTTTATCAAGTAATAAATGTTATAGCATCATTGGGACATACCATTAGAATTTGGGATATTGTTGACATTCTTGTTATTGCGTTTATTATATACAGGGTTTTGAGCTTCATGCACAAAACCAGTGCCAGCAGTATTATTAAAGGTCTTTTAATACTTCTCGGCGTTGCGTGGCTTGCTAACGTCCTCACAATGAATGTTGTGTCCTTTTTAATCAGGCAGGTATTACAATTAGGTATTATCGTGGTTGTCGTGCTTTTTCAGCCCGAAATCCGCAAGCTGTTTGAGCGCATGGGGACGACCAGAATTAACTATTCATTTTTCAGCAAACGCGGAAAATATGATGATGTTGAGCTTGTGATAAATGATGTTGTCGCATCCTGTCAATCAATGTCAAGTAACCAAACAGGCGCGCTCATTGTTTTTGAGCGAAAGGTGGGGCTCAATGATTTTGCCGATACGGGCGTGAGTATAAACGCGGAGGTTTCCGTCGAGCTTATACAAAGCATCTTCTTTGAAAACAGTCCTATGCACGACGGCGCGCTTATTATACGCGACTCTAAAATACTTGCCGCCGCGTGTATGCTGCCGTTATCGACCAATTACAACATCAGCAAGGAGCTTGGTATGCGGCACAGGGCAGGTATTGGAATCAGCGAGCGTTCTGATGCTGTTGTTGTTTTGGTTTCTGAGGAAACAGGCGATATATCCGTCGCCATTGACGGAATGTTAAAGCGTAATCTCGACGGTGAAACGCTCGAAAAACTGCTCATTAACGAGGTGTTGATTTATGACGATGCCAAGGAACGGGCAAGAAGGGAAAAAATCGCAAAAAAGGTAAACGCTCATGAAGGATAAGCTCAAAAATATATCGAGAAGGGTCTTTTACATCCTGTTTTCTATCGCAATTTCAATTGCGCTGTGGGTGTTTGTTGAGATTGCCGAAAACGAACTACAGGTCCGCATGATTGATGTAGCCCATGAGAATATAATATTAAAGAATCAAGAGCTGCTCAACAGCAGAGGATTGTTGGTATCAGATATACTTACCGACAATTTGACACTTACATTTGAAGGGTCGCGTTCCGATATAAGCAGACTTTTAGCGGATACGGTTTATGTTGAGGTTGACCTTGAAAACGTGCGTTCCCAAGGTACGGTAGCGTTAAATTATGCAGAGATATTACCGGAATCAGTCAACGCAAATGCGGTCAACGTCATAAGAAGCTCTACCTCTCAGGTAATTCTTGTCATTGACAGATTGCTGATGAAGGAAATTCCTGTTGAGGTATATTATACAGGGGGGACTTTATCCGACGATATTATTGCGGAACAGGCAGAGGTTGAGCCCCGTATGATAACTGTAAGCGGACCGGAGGAAATTGTATCTCAAATTGCTCATGTTTATGTGCCGATATTAGCTGAAAATCTCTTTACAACGTACTCTGATGAGCTTTACTTTTTGCTTGTTGATGCAAACGGAGAGGAGCTTGATTACGATTTACGCAATTCCGACACGCTTACTTTCAGCCAAGAAACGGTGCGTGTAACCGTTCCCGTGCGGCATCTTAAAAAAGTGACCTTGCAGGCTATAGTTTCGCATGGGGAAACAACCTCGGATGCCATTACCGCACTTCATATCTCCCCGTCGGAGATAACTGTCGCGGGGGATGCCGATGCCGTAAGAGATTTCAACAGTATTATGCTCGGAACTATTGATATGACGAGCTTCTCCAATTCTACCACAAGAACATTTCCCATAACGCTTCCCAATAATGTGTCAAATGTATCGGGCGAAACAGAGGCTACAATTGCAGTTGAAATCTTAGCGTTATCGGGGCTTACAACGGAGTTCAGAAGCGTTTCAAGCCTGTTTGTGGATAATGTCCCTGTCGGACATACCGCGACTATACTTACACAGAGCCTTGATGTCAGAGTTCGCGGCACGCCCCAAGCTCTTGCGGAAATATCGGCGGAGAATATATGGATTGTCGCCGACCTCACCGACTTGGGTACAGGGACATCTTATGTGAACGCCAGAGCTTCTTTGGTTGGAACTGAAGCTGAGGTCGATATAATCAAACCGAGGGTCGATTCTGATTACAGAATTGTCGTTACGATTACCGAAGATAACGGCGGTGTGCCATGATAAAGAGTATGACAGGCTTTGGCAGCGCGAAAGGGCAGTCGGGAAAGCTCTTAATTTCCGTAGAGGTCAAGAGCGTAAACAACAGACATTTTGACTGTGCGGTAAAGCTCCCCCGTATGTTCGTATTCATGGAGGAAGCTCTCAAATCAATTGCCGCAAGCAGTATCTCACGCGGGAAGATTGACATTTTTGTGTATATCGACTCGTCAAACGCCGACGATATTGAGGTAAAGGTCAATCACTCGCTTGCTGAGGAATATATCTCCGCGCTTAGGGAGATTGCCCGTGAAAATAACCTCGGCGGTGAAATTAACGTCACAGACCTTACAAGATACCCCGATATTTTGCAAGCGACAAAGCGCGAGGTTGACACAAAGCGGCTTGAAGCCGATATTGGTGAGATTTTGAGCAAGGCTCTCAGCGGGTTTAATCAAATGCGAGCGAGTGAGGGCGAAAAGCTCCGCGCTGACATAAGCTCCCGCCTTGAAGAGATTGAACGGCTTACAGAGCTTGTTGAGAAGGCTTCTCCCAAAACTGTTGCTGATTACAGAGAAAAGCTCGAAGCCCGAATGAAAGAGGTATTGCAGGCAACGGATATTGACGAAGCGCGGATTCTCACAGAGGCGGCGATATTTGCTGACAGAGTGGCTGTGAATGAGGAAACGGTCAGACTGCGCAGTCATGTGAATCAAGTGCGAGAGCTTTTATTGAAATCCGAGCCTGTCGGCAGGAAGATAGATTTTTTTGCGCAGGAGTTTAATCGAGAGGCAAACACAATCGGTTCAAAGTGTAATGATACACAAATGTCAAGGGTTGTCGTCGATTTGAAAGCCGAGATTGAAAAAATCCGCGAGCAGGCGCAGAATGTAGAGTAGGAAAACGTTTATGAATCTAATCAACATTGGTTTTGGAAATATCGCGGTTGCTGACAGAATTGTAGCGATTGTCACCCCTGAATCGTCGCCGATTAAGCGGGCGATTACAGAGGCCCGTGACAAGGGGGTGCTTGTTGATGTAACGTGCGGGCGGCGCACCCGCTCCGCAATTTTGACCGACAACGGTTCTTTGATATTATCGGCACTACAGCCGGAAACACTCGCCGCAAGAATTGAGCAGGGAGAAAAGGTCACAAATGGGTAATGATGATGTAGGTGCGAAAATCAAATCAAAAGGAAAGCTCGTGGTCATATCCGCCCCGTCAGGCACGGGAAAAAGTACCGTTATCAAGGAAATACTGCGCCGCCGCCCTGAGTTTGCGTTTTCCGTATCTGCCACCACGCGCCCTAAAAGACAGCACGAACAGGAAGGCAAGGATTATTTTTTCTTAGAGAAACAGAAGTTTGAAGAAATGATAGAGAACGATGAGTTTTTTGAGTGGGCGGAGTATGTCGGAAACTACTACGGTACACCGATAGGCCCGATTATGGAACATATAGACAAGGGTAATACCGTTTTGTTAGATATAGAGGTTCAGGGTGCGTGTCAGGTTATGAACAAAGCACCGTACGCCATTACAATATTCATTGTTCCGCCCGATACGGAAGAGCTTGAACGCCGTCTGCGGGGCAGGGGAACGGATAATGAGGAAAAGCTCCTCGCCCGTCTGGAGCGCGCCAAGCTCGAACAAACCGAAAGCCACAACTATAAGCATATTGTTGTCAACGATGCGGTAGCCCGCGCTACCGAAGAAATATTGCAAATAATCGAAAGGAATGAACCTTAATATGTTATACCCATCTCTTGCAAGTCTTCTAAAGCAAATAAACAGCCGATACCTGCTCGTCAACATCATTGCGCGCCGCGCCAGGGATATTACCCTGACAAGTGACGGCTATGAGGAAGAAAGATACGAGAAATCCGTGTCGAGAGCAATAGACGAAATCGCCGCAGGTGAGCTAATGGTCACAGTTCCCGACGACCTTTAACTTTGCGATATGAGCCAACGAATTGCAAAGGTTGCTGTTTCTGCCGCGACTTATCACATAGATAAGTTGTATGACTATTTGATTCCCGAACATCTACAGCCCCTTGCGGGGCAGGGTATGAGGGTGTTAGTTCCGTTTGGCAGGGGCGGTAAGTCAGTCGAGGGTGTTATTCTTTCTGTAGCTTCGGAAAGCCGAGTTGAGAAGCTGAAATCAATAGATTCGTTTCTTGATGATGACCCGATTTTTGATGAAGAAAGTATTAAGCTCGCACTTTGGATGCACGACAGATTCTTTTGTAGTGTTTATGATGCTCTGCGGTGTATGTTGCCTGTCAAGGTGAATTTCAAGCAAAAGGTTAAGGAAAGAAAATCCTTGCCGTTTGGCGGCGCGGCAGAAGTGCCGCAGTCAAGGCTCAGTAGTGAGCAAACGGCGGTTATTGATGAGATTATACCGCTCCTTGACAGCGATTCGCCCAAAGCCGCGCTTCTCTACGGGGTTACGGGCAGCGGTAAAACAATCGTTTATATCGAGCTTATTAAGGCGGCGTTGGAGCGCGGCAGGACGGCTATCGTGCTTGTGCCTGAGATAGCCCTCACTCCGCAGGCTGTCAGTATTTTTGAATCGTACTTTGGTGAATCCGTTGCCGTACTGCATAGCGCGTTGGGCGACGGCGAGCGGTATTCGGAGTGGAAGCGTATTCGTGACGGTAGTGTCAGCGTTGTCGTAGGAACAAGGAGCGCGATTTTTGCTCCGTTGAAAAATATAGGCATTATAGTCATAGATGAAGAGCAGGAGCACACATATAAATCTGACAAATCTCCACGCTACCACGCCAGAGAGGTTGCGAAATACAGGGTGACACATTCTTCGGGGTTACTGCTTCTGTCGTCCGCAACCCCGTCAATCGACAGTATGTATGCGGCAAAAAACGGGAAATACAAGCTGCTCAGGCTCAACCTCAGATTTAACGAGAAGGACTTGCCGTCTGTAATTATCGCCGACATGAAGGAAGAGCTCAAGGACGGCAATGGAGGTCAAATCAGTCGGGTTTTGCGGGCTGAAATCGAGCGTAATTTAGACAGCGGAGAGCAGAGCATCCTTTTCATCAACCGCAGGGGTGCAAGTCCGATTGTAACCTGCGGTGAGTGCGGTTACACATACAGATGCTGTAATTGCAGTGTGTCCATGACTTATCATATTTCAAACAAGCGGCTTGTGTGCCACTACTGCGGATATTCGATTCCCGTTCCGAATTGTTGTCCCGATTGTAGCGGTAAGCTCAAATTTATCGGAGCAGGTACGCAGAAGGTGGAGCTTGAGCTTGAAGCGTTATTTCCCGGCATTAGTATAATCCGTATGGATGCGGACACGACTACGAAAAAAAACTCCCACCACAGATTGCTTGCCGAGTTTCGGGAGAGTAAAGCAAATATTTTGCTCGGCACGCAAATGGTGACTAAGGGGTTGGATTTTGAGAATGTCACCCTTGTCGGGGTGCTGTGCGCCGATTTGTCGCTGTACATGAGCGATTACCGCGCCTACGAAAGGACGTTCTCGCTTATTACTCAGGTTATAGGTCGGGGTGGGCGCGGAGATAAGGCAGGGCGGGCGGTTATTCAAACATTCACGCCGAAAAATAAGGTTATTGAAATGGCGGCAAGGCAGGATTACGACAGCTTTTACGAAAGCGAAATTGCCGTAAGGCAGGCTCTCGGCAGTCCGCCTGTCCGTGATTTGCTGTCCTTGACCCTCGTGGGGGCTGATGAAAATGCTGTCGTTGTTGCTTGTGATTACTTAAAGTATATGCTACAGAGTTATTTCAGGGAAATGCCGAATGTCAAACTTCTCGGTCCTGCTCCCGCTCCTGTTGCTAAGGTGAAAAATAAGTTTGTGCATAAGCTGATGGTGAACTGCGAAAACAACAAGCGTGTCAGGGAGATTCTCGCGCATGTTGTTCGGGAGTTCGCGGGTAGTAAAAAGAGTAGGGGAGTAGTGGTTTATGCAGATGCGGAGTGATGTTTTTGAGCTAATAATCGTTCAGAGTGTGTCATTTTTTGAGCGGTTAGGTGGAGCGTATTGAATCGCTCTTGGCGAAATTTCGGCATCTCCATAGCCGCGTACTGTTTGAGCGATAGCGAGTTTACGCGGCTGCCGAATGAGCCTTAGAGCGACAATGCGCGGAAACCGTTTAGCGAGAAAAATGATACCTCTGAACGATAAGAATAAACCGAAAAATTGAAAGGAGTTAATTATGGCTTTGCGGAACATCTTAAAGGACGATGATAAGGGACTTTTGAAAATAAGCCGCGCTGTCACGGATTTCAACAAGCGACTGCATATACTCATTGATGATATGCGTGAAACCCTAATAAGTGAAAACGGAATGGGGCTTGCCGCGCCGCAGGTCGGCGTATTACGCAGAGTAGTCTTAATTGTTGATGTATCAACAGAAGCGGAGTCACTTGACGAGAAAATTGTTGAGCTTGTTAATCCTGAGTTAGTATGCACAGAGGGAGAGCAGGAGTGTTCAGAGGGATGTCTTAGTCTTCCCGGACTTTTCGGCATGGTTAAGCGACCCCAAACAGTAAGGGTTAAAGCTCAAGACCGATACGGCAAGGCATTTGAGCTTGAAGCATCTGAGCTTACTGCCCGCGCTATTTGCCATGAAATTGACCACTTAAACGGAATCTTGTTTACATCAATTGCCGAGCGTATGCTCACAGAAGAAGAAATTGAGGAAATGAGAGAAAGTGAAGAGGAAAACGAGTGAGAATTGTATTTATGGGCACACCGGAGATTTCACGGAAATCCTTACAACGCCTGTATGATGAAAAACACGAGATAGTCGGGGTTTTTACGGGGGAGGATAAGCGCAGGGGCAGAGGGATGACCCTTTCTCAAAGCCCCGTAAAGGAACTCGCTTTATCTGAAAGAACGCCCGTTTATCACCCTGCCGACCTGACAAGGGAAACAGTTAGCGGGTTGAAGCCTGATATTATTGCAGTCGTTGCGTTTGGCAAGATTCTCCGCAAGGAAATATTAGATTTACCTCCGCTTGGCTGTGTTAATATCCACGGTTCACTTCTGCCGAAATATCGAGGAGCTGCGCCCATTCAGCACGCCATATTAAACGGTGAGCGTGAAAGCGGAGTTACATCAATGTATATGGCGGAGGGTATTGACGACGGGGATATGATTTTCATGCGAAAAACCGCTATTTCTTCGGACGAAACATCAGGCGATTTGTTCAGTCGTCTTGGCGACATGGGGGCAGAGCTACTTGCAGAAACAATCAGCGCGATAGAGCAGGGGACTGCGCCGCGTATTCCCCAAAATCATGATGAAGCGACCTACGCTCCGATGCTCAAAAAGGAAACAGCTCCGATTGATTTTCACAGCAGTATGCGTGAGATTCAGTGCAAGGTGCGGGCGTTTATACCTTGGCCTGTAGCGACAATAGAGCATGGCGGCAGAACCGTTAAGGTTTACGGCGCGGAGGCGACGGATTTTTTCTGCGAAGTGCCGTCGGGTACAATTATATCCGAATCAGAGCGCGGAATTGAGATAGCTTGCTCGGACGGTGCTGTTATTATTACACGGCTTCAAGCTCCGGGCGGAAAGATACTGTCTGCCGCTGATTATTTAAGAGGTTGCCGAAAGGTTTGAAAAAGGACATTGATGTCACGGGCGGATTGAGAGGAGGTCACAGCAATGCTTGATATAAAATCCATGCTGCCTTCGGAGTTGGAGGACTACTTAATTTCAATCGACGAAAAGAAATTTCGAGCATTGCAGATTTTTTCTTGGCTTCACAAAGGGGTACGCTCTTTTGATGAAATGACCGATTTGTCGCTTGATTTGCGTGAAAAACTTTCTCGGCATTTCTATATTACCGTGCCGATAATTCTCGAAAAGCAGGTTTCCGCAAAGGACGGCACGATAAAGTATTTGTGGGGGCTTTGTAGCGGTGGTGGTAATGGCGACGGTAGCGGCAACGACGGCAACAGCGGCAACGGTGGCGAAATCAGCAACAGCGGCGGCTCTTCCAAGACAGACAGCGGCGGGGTAGAAAGTGTGCTGATGGAATATAATCACGGCACGACCATATGTATATCAACACAGCTTGGGTGCAAAATGGGCTGTGCCTTTTGCGCTTCGGCAATCGGCGGCTTTATGCGAAACCTCACAGCATCCGAAATGCTTGACCAGGTGCTTCATTCCATGCTTGATTCAGGGAGAACAATATCAAATATCGTGCTTATGGGGACAGGGGAGCCTCTCGACAATTTTGACAATGTTATGCGATTTGCAGAGCTTACCCGACACCACAAGGGATTGAATATCGGTGCGCGGCATCTGACACTTTCTACTTGCGGTGTGATAGAAAACATTGACAGATTGGCGGATTGTGGTGTACAATTAGGTTTGGCAATTTCGCTTCATGCTCCCGATGATGAAACAAGAACCAAGTTAATTCCTTACAATCGCAAAGCAAACGTAGAAGCTATCTTCAACGCGGCAAAGAGATATACCGATAAAACAGGCAGACGTGTCACATATGAATATGCAATGATTTACGGTATAAACGATTCGCCGCAACAGGCAGAAATGCTCTGTAGGCTTCTTCGCGGCACGGGAAGTCACTTAAATCTGATAATGCTCAGTAGTATACCCGAATGTGAGTTTATTCCAAGCAGTAAGGAAAACCTTGAAGCATTTAACAAGATTTTAACAAAAAACGGAGTGAAATTCACAACAAGGCGCAGCTTAGGCTCCGACATAGAAGCGTCTTGCGGACAACTACGAAGAAAGAGTTTAGCAAATGGATTCATGGGGCATAACTGACAGCGGCAAGGTTAGGAGCATCAATCAGGATGTCTGTAAGATAGTTATAGACGATAAGCGCGGCTTTGCAATATTGGTTGTCTGTGACGGTATGGGCGGAGCAAATGCAGGAAATATAGCCAGCGAGCTTGCCGCCGACGTGTTTTCCGACTATATGAGTGACAATACGGCGATGCTCGGCATAGATGCAACGCTTGACGATATAGCAGATGTAGTTGCCGATGCGGCGGTTGCCGCAAATACGGCGGTATTCAATAAGGGAATGTCCGACATACAATACAGCGGCATGGGTACAACGCTTGTGTCCTTAATATCCTCAAATAACGGGGAGATTGTCGTAAATATCGGCGACAGCCGCGCATATCACATTACCCCTGCGGGGATTTCTCAAATAACAAAGGACCATTCTGTTGTTGAGGATATGGTCGATAGCGGAGAACTGTCACGCACGGAGGCTTTGAATCATCCGAGAAAAAATCTTATAACCCGTGCCGTTGGGGCGGAACGGTTTGTTGAATCAGATATTTATATGCAGACAATAGACAGCGGCGACATCATTTTATTATGCTCTGACGGACTGTCAAATATTGTCAAGGACGACGAAATTCTTGATGTTATGCAAAACAGCACCGCACTTTCAAGCTCTTGTCAGGCTTTAATGGATATAGCACTTACACGCGGAGCTCCCGATAATGTAACTATTGCGGTATTCAAAAAATCTTAGGAGGTTAGAAACCGAATGAGCAACTACGACAGATACATAGGGCGTATACTTGATAACAGGTATGAAATAATCGAGTTAATCGGTGTTGGCGGAATGGCTTATGTTTATAAGGCGCTTTGCCACCGCTTAAACCGTTTGGTCGCAATAAAGATACTCAAAGAGGAGCTTTCGCTTGACGAGGAGTTTCAACGCCGTTTTTATACGGAATCTCAGGCTATAGCAATGCTTTCACATCCGAATATTGTGGCGGTTTATGATGTCAGCCGCAGTGGCAGCACGGAATACATTGTCATGGAGCTTATAGAGGGCATTACTCTAAAGCAGTATATCAGCCGAAAAGGGTTGCTCAACTGGAAGGAAGTGCTGCATTTTACCACGCAGATAGCTAAGGCACTGTCACACGCGCACTCACGCGGGATAATTCACCGCGATATAAAGCCGCACAACATTATGATACTTAAAGACGGGAGTATAAAGGTCGCTGACTTTGGCATTGCAAGGCTTTTGATGGTTCAAAACACCTTGACACAGGATTCTCTCGGCAGTGTTCACTACATTTCGCCTGAGCAGGCGAAGGGCGGTCATGTTGATGCGCGCTCGGATATTTACTCTGTCGGTGTGGTTATGTATGAAATGCTGACAAGCCGCCTGCCGTTTGTCGGGGATACCGCAGTTTCCGTTGCGATTCAACATATCAGCGCGATACCGCTTCAACCTCGTGACATCAATCCCGACATTCCTATAGGGCTTGCCGAGATAACCATGCACGCTATGGAGCCTGATGCGGACACTCGATTTATCACCGCCGAGGATATGCTCTCTGACCTTGAGGAGTTTCGCAAAAATCCTGCGGTTGTATTCAACTATTCAATGTCAAATCCCGCTGACAGGGTTTCCGCAGATATGCAAGCCCCGTATCAAACACGCGTGATTCCGAAGGAAGCAATAACTACTCCGAGAAGCAGTGTTATGCCTACTGTAGCCAAGCGGCAAAAGACGGATTTGTCGCCCGACGAATATCGCGATGCAAAGAGGATGTCAAGGAGTACCGCAACGCTTATCGGAGTTCTGGCTGTGCTTGTCGTTGTTATTTTGCTGTTTCTTTTGGTTGTGTTACCCGGACTTAACGACTGGTTTAACCCGTCCGATGAAATGGTTTCCATACCGAATTTTGTAGACAAGAAATTTGATGAGATTAGGATAAATCCTGATTATATCGCACTCTACGCATTTGACGTAGAGTACATCAGCAGTGCGGAAAAGGCTGAGGGCGTGATAATTTCACAAAATCCGGGTGCTAACACACAGCGTAGGATGCCTTTAGACGGTGACAGAATAAGGGTTACGCTTTATGTGTCAACAGGAGATGAGCCGCCTGTGGAGATGCCGAATTTGATTGGGCTGTTCTGGGTTGATGCGGGAAATGCTTTAGGTAATCTCAGACTTGATTTGATTGTGGATTATCAACAGGTTCAAGATGACAGTAAGGGTAACGGTGAGGTTGTTGACACTATTCCCAAGCACGGCGATGATTTGTCGCGTGGAAACAGAGTAATAATCACCTATGCCATTCCTGAGGATGCAAAGGTAGTCGAAATTCCCGATTTAGTGGGTAGGACTTGGACTTTTGCCAGAGAGCAGCTTGAATCCTTGGACATCATTATTAACAAGACGGACGAATATGACCCTGAGGTTCTTGAGGGCAGCGTTGCCTTTATGCATCCTATTGATGCTACCGTTCCCGCAGGGACGACTGTATACATAATTGTTTCTAAGGGACCGCCGCCCACGCCGACGCCTTCTCCGACACCGGAAGAAACACCGCCACCTCCTCCGACGTTGCCGCCGGAACCACCTCCGACAGACCCGCCTGACCCGCCACCGGAGGGTTGAGTATGCCCGAAGGCATTATTTACAAGGCTCTAAGCGGTTTTTACTATGTAAAGTCCGCAGAGCTTTCAGAGAAAACGTACCGCTGCACAGCACGCGGGCGTTTTCGCGTTGATAAAAGCACTCCGCTTGTCGGCGACAGGGTGGAGTTCACTAAGACGGAACAGGACAGAGGGGTGCTCGTTGATATTTTGCCGCGCAAAAATTCTTTTATCAGACCTCCGATTGCAAATATTGACAAGCTCGTGATTTTTGCTTCTGCGGCTTTGCCGATAACTGACCCGTTTATGATAGACAAGATGACTGTAATTGCGCTATGCGCTGATTGTAGTCCCGTTATTTGCATAAATAAGCAGGATATAAATGAGGCTGACGGTTTATATGATATATATATGTCTACGGGGTTTCCCGTAATACGGACAAGTGCTGTCACAGGAGATGGTATTTCTGACCTTATTGCTGAGGTTAGCGGTTCTTTGTGTGCGTTTTGCGGTAATTCGGGTGTTGGGAAGTCGAGTATTTTGAACGCAATAGAGCCTGATTTTCATATTCAAACAGGGGAGATTAGCCGTAAGCTCAGTCGCGGGCGGCACACAACGCGCCATATTGAGCTGTATGGGCTTTCTTGCGGTGCTCTCGTTGCGGATACTCCGGGGTTCTCGGCGTTTGACACGGGGTTTGTTGCGGCGGCTGACGAGCTGCAATTTCTTTTTCCTGAGTTTGCACCGTTTCTTGGTGAGTGTCGGTTTGATGATTGCGCTCATATTCGTGAGCCTGATTGCGCTGTGCTAAATGCTGTTGAGGGCGGTGCTGTACATTCATCACGCCATACAAGTTATGTTCGTCTGCATGAGCAGGCTTCACAGCACAGGTCTTGGGAGTAGGGGGGGGTGTTGTGAGGGTATACCGTCTTGCAAGCAAGACGGTGCAAATGCTCTTAATCCACAAGGCTTACCCTCTACCCTTAATTGAACAAAATCTTTATTTTGTTCAATTATTGACATTTGTTTTTTTGCGTGTTAATATGTGGGTGTAAACGGATTTCTTACCTTCCCCTGCTTCTTGGCAGTAATTCACAAACGGAGGTTTCTGCATGGATTACAGAACCGCATCACCTGAGATTATTCGTGAGTTCTTGAATTACCACGAAACCATAAAAAACCATTCCAAGAAAACTATTGACGAGTATTTCTTGGACTTGCGGACTTTCTTTCGCTTTCTGAAAATTCATAAAGGATTTGTTTCTCAAAGCACTACCCTTGATGAAATTTCCATTATGGACATTGATTTTGATTTCATCAAGTCTGTTAAAATTTCCGATGTTTATGAGTACCTCTCTTTTCTCTCCCGCGATAAAATAAAGCATCATAACAGCCGCAGAACCGAGTATGGTTTAAGCGCGTCCTCCAGAGCGCGTAAAATTGCCGTAATTCGCTCTTTTTACAAATACTATACTCTAAAATCCCGCAGTGACAGACGGCTTGATGTAAACCCTGTCGCCGACCTTGATTCTCCTAAGCTGCGAAAATCACTCCCCCACTTTCTCAGCCTTGATGAAAGTGTAAGGCTCTTAGACAGCGTTGCGGGGGTTTTTCGTGAGCGTGATATTTGCATTTTGACTATTTTCCTTACCTGCGGACTTCGCATTTCCGAGCTTGCTAATCTTAATCTTAGCGATATTCGCGAGGACTCTATTCGTGTTCTCGGTAAAGGAAATAAGGAACGCATTGTTTATATAAACGATACCTGCGCCGCTTCTATCAACGGTTATCTGCAAGCGCGTAAGAGTGTTAAGCCCATAGATTCGCGGGCACTTTTTCTGTCCGCACGGCGTACAAGAATAAGCACTTCCACCATTCATCATCTTGTGAAGAAGCATATTTTCGCCGCAGGGCTTGACAGAGATAAATATTCTTCACACAAGCTGCGCCATACTGCCGCAACTCTAATGCTCAAAAACGGTGTTGATGTCAGGACTTTGCAGGAGCTATTGGGGCATGAGCATCTTAACACAACACAGATTTACACACACATAGAAAACAGCAGTCTAAAAGAAGCTGCAATGAAATCCCCCCTATCGGGGTATAAACCAAGCAAATAGAAGTACACAGAGCGGCATTTAGCCGCTGTGTTACGCTGTGTTATGTATTCTTATCAAAGACTTCTACGGTTTGGAGTAATAATACCCCTCTTCGCGCAAATCAACCATAACGACACCGACTGTCGACTGACCGCGATCAACGATTGGCCCTTCTTTTGTAGGCGACATACCGCACCAGCTCCTATACCAACGCTCTAACTCCACATACCCTCCATCATCATTCGTCATCCCCACTCCTTCATCATATCTTTTTAAGAAATCATAATACATCACATTGCCTACCACCTCTATCCCAATTGTTTCGTCACGATAGCTAAGGTCCGGCGCACTCTCCATGATTGTTTTCCACACAAATTGCACGGCATCGCCTTGCTCGTCATAGGACACTAAGTAGTAATTGATGCCATAACCCGTATCCCGAAGAACATAATCATCCGTTACAGGATTAAAGAACTCCGCGTCGCCGGGGTTTTCGGGGAAACCGTCCGGCATGGGGATTGTGCCGTAGTCGGCGGGGTCATTGCCGTTGCCGGGGTCGCCCGCGCCGGGGTCATTGTCGCCGTTGCCCTGTGTCGGGTTCGGTAATGGCGTGGACGTATCGGGTGCGGACGGCGTTTCCGACGGTGGAGTGTTGGTGCTGCCGCCCGAATTGTTGCTACCGCTCCCGCAAGCCGCGAGCGTAAATACCATTATCAGCGCAATGGCGAGTGTGAAGATTTTTGTTGTTTTCATGGTTTAACATTCTCCTATATCTTCAATTGTGCTTACGGTTTGGAAATATAATAGACCCAGCTCTTGTTGTCAACAGAATCGTTTTGAAGATAATTTATAATATCGTCTTTTCCGCCAATCCAAGATAGACCACCGTCACTCATCATGTCCGGAGCCTCAGCGGGCGGATTCGGATTCGGATACAGGGCATTATCGATTTGAATAAACGCACTATTCCACCTGTTCTTTTCGGCATCTGCGGTTGTTTCATATACATATTTGAGATGTTCGCTCTCTGCCGACCCATCTTCTAAGAAACTGATTACACGATAGACCGTCGGATTCCCGGAGTGAGAGAAATCAAGAGCGTTAGAGTAATAAGGACTAATACAGACAATATAATCATTGGTAGTCACATAGAAATATCCCTTATCTCCTGCGTGACTTTCAAGCGGCGGTTCTACATACGGCGGTGTGCCGTTATCGGGAATGTCATCGCCGCCGTTCGCGGGGTCGCCGCCATTGCCCTGTGTTTGGTTCGGTGACGACGTGGACGTATCGCCGACATTGCCGCTATTGCCTTGTGTTTCCGATGACGGCGGTGTGTTGGTACTGCCGCCCGAATTGTTGTTGCCGCTCCCGCAGGCCGCTAACGCGAATAGCATTATCAGCATAATGGCGAGTGCGAAGATTTTTGTTGTTCGTTTCACTATTTTAACCTCCGTTATTTAGTATACGGTGTAAATATTACTGTCAATGGTATATTTGTTATATGAACCTTCCTCGACGAATATATCCGCCCACTCAAAGCTCTCGTCGTCAAAATTTATGAGAAAATTTGTATCGGAAGAACCCCCTCTAAAACCATGTTCCCAATATCTTATCTCATCATGCGTTTGACTGTAATACCCGCGTTCCCTGCTGTCATCATAATAGAAATAACTATAGCGGCGAAAATGCTCCATGTCTATTTCATTACCGTCATGATCAAACCATCTGAAATGATAGCTGAGCCATTCGCTGTAGACCATGCCGTCCGGAGCCGGGTTTTCAAAGCTATACCTGAGAAAGCGCAGCACATAGCCGTCCTCCCCGTGATACCAAAGAACTTCCCATTCGTGTTCCGATTGCGTATACTTAGGCCGCGGCAAGAAGCCTTTCACATCTCCGAGAACGCCGCGCACAGAGTAATAATAGCCCTGCCCCGCCGCGCCCTTGTCTATATACATTCTGTGCCATTCTTCGTTGCCGTCGTTTTCGATTGTGTCCACTAAGTACAGGATATTTTCATCAGTGCCGCGATAAAGCTCGATTGTGTCCCACTCGATGTCTTGGGGTTTTTCAAATACAATAAAGACATCGCCGCCCTGCTCCGCAATATAATAAATACTTGCGATTAAACGCCGCTCTTCATCCGAGGGTGAATCGCCTTGAGCCTTGAAGTCAAACGCGCCGTCCGGCAGCGGCGTAGAGCCGCCTGTGCCGGGGTCATTGTCGCCGTTACCCTGTGTCGGGGTCGCTGACGGCGTGGACGCATCGGGCGCGGACGGCGTTTCCGATGACGACGGCGGGTTGCCACCGCCCGAATTGTTGTTGCCGCTCCCGCAAGCCGCTAACGCGAATAGCATTATCAGCATAGTGGCGAGTGCGAAGATTTTTGTTGTTCTCATCTGCGTCACTCCTTATCGTTTTTATTCCATCACATCAGCGCCGTCCAGGGAAAACTTCAACTCCTCCCGGACAAAGCTTTCGCCGTCGGTCGCCGCGTTGACGGAATAGTTTATCTCAACGGCAATGTCCGACAGCTCCGCCGCGCTGTAGCCGTCGTTGACGGGCACTGTCCAGACGAGCGTCAGCCCGCCCGTGTCAACAGTTGCCGACACGACAGGCGGAGGTGTGCCGCCTACATCCGGATCCAGCATCCCATCGCCGGTATGCTCGAACGGCTTAAAGCTGTCCACGATATCGAACAGCATGCCGTCCCACACGTGGTCATCACCGTAGGTCAATTGGGCCATGCCGGTGCTGATAAACGTGTGGAAGACGCTGTAGTTGTTGCCTTGGATGCGCCAGCTGTAACTCAGCCACGCCGCAAAAGATTTGTCTACCCACTCCCACGGATAGATGTATTCCGGCCGGAACGCGCTGTCCGTATACGTCAGCGTCACCGTGCCGTCGCCGTTATCGCGTACGCGCAGGTTGATTGTCGATTGATCGACGGTCAGCTCGGTCAGCGGCGTAGGCGGGTTCAGCGCGGCGGGAGCAACCTCCGCATCAGCTTTGGCTAACGTGTAGTAGTTGTCGAACCCTTCTTCCGTCGTCGGGATGCTCACGTCAAACGCGGCGACGGCATCCCAGTCAAAGTCCGCGTCCTCTGCCACGCGGAACAGTATGGTCACCGCGCCGTCGGTCATCTTGCCGATTAGTTGACACGGTTGCCCGCCGATCGTTGCGCGGAACTGATTGCCCTGCCCGGCGTTCGGGAAAACGTAGATGTTGCTACCCGCGCCAAAGCTGATGCTCATGGACACGCCGCGCTCGTTATAGTCCACCGCCATCAGTTCATCCAGCCCCGGCACGGTCAGCACAAACATATAGTCCCGCTCCCCCAACTGCGCAACGGCCAGCGTCGGGTCACCGACAGACGCCGACGGCATCGGCGGTGCGTCCGCTTGCCCCTGCGCCGCCCCGTTCTCATTGTTTTGCGGCGGTGAGTTGCCGTCCGAATTGTTGCTACCGCCCCCGCAAGCCGCAAGCGTAAATACCATTATCAGCATAATGGCGAGTGCGAAGATTTTTGTTGTTTTCATGGTTTACATTCTCCTATCTCTTCATTTGAAGAGTTTTTATGATTGCACGGGTTCTTTCGCGTTTGACGATACGCCCCTACTTTACAATCAAATTAACTAATCTGTTTTTTACTACAATTGTGCGGATTATTTCCTTGCCCTCAATTTGGCGGGCGATTTTTTCATCCGCTTTTGCGGCATTTATAATAACATCATCGTCAGAATCTAACGGCACTTTAACAGAACCGCGCAACTTACCCAGAATTTGGACGGCAACCTCAATCTCCGAGTCAAGCGTTTTGCTCTCGTCGTAGCAGGGCCACTCCTGCGCCGCCGCAGTCCCGCCGAACCCCTGTATTTCCCACAACTCCTCCGCTATATGCGGGGCAAACGGTGAGAGTAATGTCAAAAGAATTTTTATATCATCGCGTGTCGGCGGTGTTGCGTAAAAATCATTTACAAGCGACATCAGCGATGCAATGGCAGTATTAAACTTTAACTGCTCTATGTCATTTCCGACCTTTTTGATTGTGCGGTGGATTGCTGTTTCGTGAACCGACGTATTATCGGAAACCGAGCCGCTACCCGAAGCCGAACCTTCCGCAGAACCAACGCCGCTACCCAAGCCGCCGTCCGCACTGCCGACGCTCTCGGCAAGATTCCACACACGGTCGAGAAACCTCTTACAGCCCTTAACCGCCTTACTTGACCAAGGAGCGGCTTTCTCAAAGTCACCGATGAACATAATATAAAGCCGCACGGTGTCCGCCCCATAAAGCGCGATATAATCGTCGGGGTTTACGACATTACCGCGTGACTTGCTCATCTTTACGCCGTCCTCACCGAGAATAAAACCGTGACTTGTGCGCTTCATATAAGGCTCTGACGTAGGAACGACACCAATATCGTACAAAAACTTGTGCCAGAAACGTGAATAGAGCAAATGCAAGGTGGTATGCTCCATTCCTCCGTTATACCAGTCAACAGGTGTCCAGTATTTCAAAGCCTCAGAGGAAGCTAAAGCATCAGAATTGTGAGCATCGGTATAACGCAGGAAATACCAGCTTGACCCCGCCCATTGCGGCATTGTGTCCGTTTCCCTTTGCGCCGCGCCCCCGCACTTGGGACAGCTCGTTGAAATCCAGTCCGTCATTGCGGCAAGCGGGCTCTCGCCTGTTTCGGTGGTTTCATAGTTTTCAACGTCAGGCAGTACCAACGGAAGCTCGGATTCAGGAAGCGGAACATAACCGCACTTATCACAATGAACAATAGGTATCGGCTCACCCCAGTACCTCTGGCGCGAGAACACCCAGTCGCGGAGCTTGAAGTTGACCTTTTCTTCCCCTACCCCCTGCTCCGTCAGCCACTTAGTAATCTTAACCTTAGCATCGTCCACGCTTAAACCGTCAATCATACCTGAGTTGACCATAATCCCGCTGTCGCAGTCAACGTAGGCTTCCTTTTCGATGTCGCCGCCTGAAACAACCTCAATAATCGGCAGTCCGAACTTCTTCGCAAACTCCCAGTCGCGTGTATCGTGACCGGGAACTGCCATTATAGCACCTGTGCCGTACGTTGCAAGCACGTAGTCGGAAATGAATATCGGGATTTCCTTACCTGTGACGGGATTTATTGCACGAACGCCCTTAACCTCTACGCCTGTTTTGTCGCGTACAAGCTCCGTGCGTTCAAAGTCGGATTTCTTCGCGGCATCCGTCTGATACTTTGAAATTTCATCTGTATTTTCCAAAACCCCAAGAGCCCATTTTCGGAGCAGTGAATGCTCGGGCGACATAACCATGTAAGTTGCGCCGTACAGCGTGTCGGGGCGAGTTGTAAACACACGCATAATGTCCCCTGTAGTGGTCTTAAAATCGACCTCAGCACCGACAGAGCGGCCTATCCAGTTACGTTGCTGAACCTTTACGCGCTCAACATAATCAACAGTATCTAAGTCGTCTACAAGTCTTTGCGCGTACTTTGTTATTCTCAGCATCCACTGGCTTTTCTCACGTCTAACCACAGCAGAGCCGCAACGCTCGCACACACCCTCAACAACCTCTTCATTTGCAAGCACGCATTTACAGGACGTACACCAATTGACAGGGATTAACGCCTTATAAGCCAATCCATGCTCGTACATTTTAAGGAAAATCCACTGTGTCCACTTGTAATACTTAGGGTCGGTGGTGTCCACGCATCTATCCCAGTCAAAGCTGTACCCAAGCTGTTTAAGCTGGTTGGTGAATCTTGCTATGTTGTCGCGGGTTACGACAGCGGGATGAATCTTATTTGCAATCGCATAATTCTCCGTCGGCAGACCAAAAGCATCAAAGCCTATCGGATAAAGGACATTATACCCTTGCATACGTTTCTTCCTCGCGACAATATCCATCGCCGTAAACGGGCGCGGGTGACCTATGTGAAGCCCCACCCCCGACGGGTACGGAAACTCTATGAGGATATACATCTTGGGCTTCTCGTTTTCATTAAACGCAGTGAAAGGCTTCTCAGCCTCCCACCTACCCTGCCATTTATTTTCAATGCTCTTAAAATCGTACATCATTGCTCTCGTCCTCTATTTGGGTAATTTAGATTTTTGTGCTTGTCCTTTTTCCAATATTTCGGTAATATCCATGCTCTCGGCATCGCTCCAGAGATGCTCTAACTTGTAAAACTCGCGGCAATTCTCAAGAAATATATGCACTACAAGACAACCATAGTCAATCAGCATCCATTCGTTGCTTTTGTCCCCCTCACGGCGATGCGGGTTTTCGCTGACCTTTTTCAACTCAACCTCAAGATTGTCCGACAGGGTTTTTAAGTGCGCTCTTGAGCTTGCGGTGCAAATCGCGAAATAATCCGCAAGCACCGTAACATCAGAGGTTCGGAGTAGCTTTATATCCTGCGCTTTTTTGTCGTCAAGTGCGGTCACAGCGAGGCTTGCTAATTCATAAGGCGTCAACATATTACTTTATCCTTTTTCTTTACACTTGTTTCAGTCGTCGGCATTTTTATCTGCCCCAATTTTTACTACCCTGCCAATTATCGTCAGTAACGTAGAAGTTACCTCTTTCATCAAGCGTAAGTATGCTTACATACTCTTTTGTGATTTCGTGATACCATGGGTTGAGCTTATCATTTACGAGCTTTAACCACTCGTCAAGATGAATGTATACATAAGAGCCTGCCCCAACACCTCTGACTGTGTATACCGTGGTTTCCATTGCAGAGAACCCTATGTTCTCAGGGCGTAATTTAATCATCTCCCGTGCAATTCTTGTCAAGTAGTTCAAGTCCATATCAGTATTAACATACTTTATAAAGACCTCTAAGTAAGTGGTGAGCTGACTTGCGGTTAGTGACTGTGACAGTAATTGCGTAGCTACCGCCATTAAAAACTTTTGCTGTACGTCTACCCTGCCGAAGTCACCATTGTTGTAACCTCTGTATCGAACAACCGCCATTGCCTGCTTCCCGTTAAGCGTTTGCGTACCCGGAGATAAAACAACATTTAGCCCAATATCAGGGTCTTGCAGGCGTATGGTACTCGGCACGTTAAACACAACACCGCCGCCCGGCATGGCGTTTACAAGGCTTTCAAACCCCGCTAAATCCAGCGTAATCCAGTGGTCAATATTAAATCCGAGAATATTGGCAAAATGCTCTTTTGTTTCTTCCATAGCAAGCTCAAGAGCATTATTTCCCTGATGCCTTGCTCTCATCGCGGCATAAATAGAGTTTACTTTCCTTACATTCCAAGGGACATTTACAATGGTGTCACGCGGAATACTGGCAACCTCCATTGTCAGATTTTCCATATCAAACGTGGCAATCATAATCGCATCGGTGTTTGCCCCGCCTTCACTGCGCATACCCTTGTACCCGTCAATACCGAGCACTAAGAACGTAATTTTGTTCATGTTGCGTTGTTCTTCAAGAGGTATTTGCGGTGTGGGACTGGGAGGAACATTCGGGTCATTTACATCCCCATTATTGGGATTTTCCGGATTACTCGGAGCTCGCGGTGTCCTTATAGGTGAAAGAATAGTTTCGTCGGGTCCCGGGAAGAATATGTCATAAAATGGCTGTACCTCCCAGCGGAGTATAACAAAGGTCGCGCCCAAGAGCAGGGCGATAACTCCGAGAATAGAGCAAGCTATTATCAGGAGCTTCTTTGATGCGGACATTTTTTTCTTGCCGTTTTTATTACCTTTACCGCTTGCCGCCGTACTTTGAGTAGTCGGAGCGGCTGTGGAACGCTCTGCATCGGGCTTTTGCCCTTTTATAGCGCGTTTTCCTTTACTTGAACCTACTAATTTCATTTACGAGTTCCCCTGTCTGTTTTTATGTATTGTACCTCGCGGAATCGGTTAAATCTCTAAGTGCATCATATGTCGATTTATCTACAGGTATACCTCTTGATATTAAATCATTAACGGTCATTTGAAGCCCCATTATCATGGCTTCGTCTATATTCTCAAAAGCCAAACGCCTAAGCTCTTTAACTCCCGGAAAATCTCTCGTTTCTTCGATGTAATCGGCAATGTAAACGATTTTTTGAAGCAACGTCATGTTAGCCACGCCTGTTGTGTGAAGTCTTATCGCTGTGGCTACTTTGTCTGACACTCCAAAGACGGATTTTGCTGTAATCGCCCCTGTTATGGAGTGAAGTAATTTTTCATCGCCTTTTTTGTAACTATTTGTAACCAATCCACTCTCGGTTATTATACACATATTCTCGGAAAAATCAAGTCTTTTTGTAATATCATGTAAAATTGCCGCTTCACGCGCATCATCAACATTCTCACCCCAGTGCTCCGCGAGCTTGATAGCCGCTGTTTCACAGCCTTCGACGTGCGCCACACGCCGCGAATCAAGCATGGCATACGCTTTTTTTCGCAGCCAATCCCAGCTTGGCAGAGCGTTATATAGTCTATGCTTAATTATAAGTGAGTAGTTTTTGTCGTCGAGATACTCTACGCCCTTACGCTCAGGAAGCAGTGCGCGAATTTGCGTTGAAGAAATATCTATGACATCACGCGGCAGTAATATTGGTGTAACTATATCTAAAAGCTCCGCGCTGTTTTTCCATGTATCCAAGCTGTCATACATATCGTTTCCGACAAGCAGATACAGCTCTGCGCCCGCGTACTCTTTTTGAAGTGTCCTTATTGTGTCTATGGTGTAGTTATTTTCCTTGCTGTATATCTCCAATTCTGAAATGCGTATGCTCGGCACAAGTCCGCAGAATGCGTTTTTTGTCATTTCAAGGCGCACCTTCGGGGGCGGGGTGTCGGGCGGCATTTCTTTATACGGCGGTATGCCTGTCGGAATCACAATAAGCAGGTCAAGCCGTTTTTCGTTTACAACGGTTTTTGCCGCGTTTGTGTGCCCTATGTGCGGCGGATTAAAAGCTCCGCCGAATATTCCTATTTTTTTTGGTTTACATTTCATAGTTTGATGTTTCCCTGTGCGCTTTTTAAGTTTTCCTGTATGCTTTTGAAGTGTGCGCCTAACATTTTCGCGTATGTAACCTCTCAAAAGCGTGAATAACTTTAATACTAAGCATAATATTCCCTCAGCACTTTCGCAAACTCTCGCAATGACTTTCCTCTATGTGAAACTGCGTTTTTTTCATCGGGGTTCAGCTCACTCATAGTTTTTGTACTGCCCGCAGGGATAAACACAGGGTCATATCCAAAACCGCCTGTTCCTCGCTGCTCGGTTGCTATCGTGCCTTGACACTCCCCTACTGCGGAGATTAAATCACCGTTCGGAAACGCACACACAATAGTACTGACGAATTTTGCGGCTCGATGTTCCGTGTTTTTCATTTTGGACAGTAAAAACAGATTATGCTCCGATGCTGTCAGCTCTTCGCCGCCGTAAGAGCTTGTATAAACACCGGGTTCACCGCCTAAAGCCTCAACAGTAAGCCCCGAATCGTCCGCTATGGCGGGCATACCCGACTCGCGGCATATCGCCCTTGCCTTCAGCGTTGCGTTTTCAAGAAATGTATCGCCTGTTTCCTCGACATCAATACCTATCCCAAGCGCGTCCCGAGTGACAAAATCGAAGCCAAGCTCTGACAGCATTTTACTCATTTCCGCAACTTTTCCCGGATTCGTTGTAGCGAGAACATATTTCATAGTTTGTGACCTGTCTTTCTATCCGCTTGTAATCGCATCGGAAGTACCCTAAGCATCGGAACTGCCCTAAGCATAGGAATTGCCCGAATGCCCTAAGCCCCCGAAACGATACATTTTGAAAATTCCGAAGCATCAAAATCGAGCAAATCCTCCGTTTTTTCCCCAACGCCGATATACTTAACGGGAAGGTTAAGCTCCTCCGCAATTGCGTACACAATGCCGCCCTTTGCCGTACCGTCGAGCTTTGTCAGTACAATCCCCGTTACACCTGCGTACTCAACAAACTGCCGCGCCTGAATAAGCCCGTTTTGCCCCGTTCCCGCATCGAGCACGAGTAATACCTCCTTGGCGGCATTTTGCATTTCCTTGTCTATTATACGGGAAATCTTATTAAGCTCATTCATAAGATTTGACTTGTTGTGAAGCCGCCCCGCTGTATCAAAGATAACAACGTCACTCCCCCGTGACTTGGCGGCGGTCATAGCATCAAACACGACCGAACCGGGGTCAGCCCCCTCGTCGCGGCGTATTATGTCACAGCCTGCGCGTTTTGCCCACAAAGCTAACTGCTCGCCTGCGGCGGCACGAAAGGTATCCCCTGCGCACAGCAGTACATTTTTGCCCTGCGCTGTATATCTTGCGGCAATCTTGCCAATTGTCGTCGTTTTTCCTACTCCGTTTACGCCTATGACGAGAATCACTTTCGGATATTCCTCCGCTTGCGGCGCACCGTCGGGCAATGCGAGCTTACTTTCTAATATTGAAGCCAGCGCGTCTTTTATTTCCTCCGAGCCTCGAAGCCCCTCCGCAATTACCGTATCGCGCAAATTGCTTACGATGAGTGCGGATGCTCCCGCTCCTACGTCCGCCATTATCAATGTTTCTTCAAGCGAGTCGTAAAAATCGTCGTCAATTCCCGTAAAGGATGCAAATATCGCGCCGATTTGACGTGATGTTTTCGTAAGTCCGTTTTTTAGTCTGTCAAATAATTCCATTAGCTTAACCCATTAGTTGTTTGCCTTACTGACAATATGTTTTTCAGCTTCACTCAGGTCAATACTCAGTATGTTAGAAACTCCGAGCTCCTGCATTGTTATACCGTATAATACATCCGCTTCCTCCATTGTGCCGCGTTTATGCGTAATTACAATCATTTGCGTATTTTCGGACATATAGCGCATATATTCGGAGAACCTCACAACATTGGCATCGTCAAGTGCGGCATCAATCTCGTCCATGACGACAAACGGGGGCGGCCGCACAGACAGTATCGCAAAGTAAATAGCAATGGCGACAAAGGCTTTCTCACCGCCCGAAAGAAGCGTGATTGTTTTGAGTGACTTGCCGGGCGGCTGAACTTGAATTTCAATGCCGCAACCAAGCACATCCTCAGGGTCTTCAAGTATCAGCGAGGCTTGACCGCCTCGGAACAGTCTTTTGAATGTTTCCTTAAAGCTCTCGTTGATAATGTCAAACTCTCGGACGAAAATCTCTTTCATGCGTGAGGTCACTTCCTCAATGATTTTTATGAGGTCCTCTTTTGCTTTATTAACGTCGTCACGCTGGGTCGTGTAGTCCTCGTATCGCTCACTGACGCGTTCATACTCTTTAATCGCGCCCAAGTTCGGGACACCTAAATCGTCCAACTCCCTTTTAATAACATTCAGACGTTTTTTTGCATTGCCGACATTGTCAATGGGTGTTCCGTGATTTACGGCGGCGCTTCGCGACAGCTCGTAGGTACTCCACAGCCTGTCCAAAATCAATGTTTCTTCGCCCTTAATGCCTTCGAGCTTAATTTCAAGCGCGGAAACCTTACGCTGTTTATCGTTGTACTTATCGGTTATCGCTTTGATTTCATTGTTTATCTCATTGCGCTTTGCCTCAACCTCAAGTTTGCCGGAATCTATTGCGGACAGGCGTTCCTTTTGCGCCCCAATCTTCAAGTCAAGCTCCTGCGCCTCACGTTGCTTCTCAAGTATCTGAGCGCGTATCTGCGTGTTATCCGCTTCCAAACTGTTGATTGTGTCAAGCTGTAATTGTCTGCTTCCCGACATCTCCTCACGCAAATTACGGAGCTGTGTGAGTGCCTTAGAAATAGATTCCTTTTCGGCATCGAGTGCCGCTATCTCGGCGCGAAGCTCACTGCGCCCCGCTGTGGTGCGCTCACGCTCCGTTTGAAGCTGTTCGTTGCCGATTATCGCTTCATCTATCTCTGCTTTTATTTTTGTCAGTTCGGTTTCGAGTTCAGATATTTTATTTTTTAAGGAATCCGTATCAACCGAGTTTTGCTTCATTCTGTTTTCCAAAGTGCTGACATCTGAAAGCAAGGCGGCAATCGCTTCTTTTGCCGTGTTCAAATTCTGCTCGCAATGTGTTTGCTCAAGCTCTTTCATCTTTACGTCTTCTCTGGCTATGCGAAGCTCGTCCGCCGCTGTGTCACGCTCGTATTCCGCCGCTGTCTTTTCGCGGACTAACTCGGCGTGCTCGCGCTGTACTTTTTCAAGCTCATTTCCGCACGCCTCAATGCGCGTTGCTAAACGCGCCAGCTCGTTTGCACGCGAAAGCATACCCGTACCGCCTGCCGAGCTGCCGCCCGTCATTGAGCCGCCTGAGTTCATTACCTGCCCGTCAAGCGTGACAATCTTGTATCTGTGATTATGCCGTCTTGCAATGTTAATTGCATCGGTTAAAGATTCGCAGACAACTACCCGTCCGAGAAGATATGTGTAGATACCTGTATACTTTTTGTCATACCGAACAAGATTACAGGCAAGCCCCACAAACCCGTCGTCCTTTTGAAATTCTGATTCATCAAGAGCATTGCCCTTTACAGTCGAAATCGGTTGAAATGTAGCCCTGCCCGCATCGCGGCGTTTCAAAAGGTTTACCGCCGCCTTGCCGTCTTCCTCCGTGTCCACAATTATGTTTTGCAACGCGCCGCCGAGCGCGGTTTCAATAGATAACGTATAGGTGTCGTCCGTTTTTACAAGACTGCCGACAGTTCCGTGAATGTTTTTCAAAACACCTCTGGAATGTTCCTGCATGACCGTTTTTACGGATTTCGCATAGCCTTGAAATTCCTTTTCCATGTCGGCAAGCAGTGTTTGTCTTGATTTTAATGTTTCATACTCTGAGGATAGGCGCGAAAGATTCTCGCCTGATGCTTCGGCTTTTTTTGTGCGGCTGTCTACCTTTAGGGCAAGCCCTTTGAGTATATTATCGAGTGACGTTACCTGCTCCCGCGCTTTTTGAAGCTCGGCATTGCCTCGCTTTTGTTCTTCCTCTAAGGTATTTAAGTCAGCTTTTGAATCAGCTAATTTTTGCTTGTATGATTCTTCGAGGTCATACAGCTCCTGCGCTCCCGCCGCAAGCGCGGAAAGCTCTGCCCGTTTCTCGCTGTAATCCGATTGCATTTGCTGTTCGCCGCTGATAAGCTCCTTGTGCTTTAGAATACTGCGGTCTGATGAGTCGATAATATCGCGCAGCTCCTTGTCGAGCATTTCTATCCGCTCGTCTTTCTCGCTTTTTTGGTTTGAAATCTCCTCTAATCTTTTTTCACTGTCACTTATTTGCACGCCAACGCCGTCATGCTGTTCCTCATGGCTGTCAAGTCCTTTTTTGAGATTCTCAATCTGACTTGTATTGCCTTCAAGCTGTGACAAAAACACGGCAATGTTGCTGTCAACCGCGCTTTTTTCTCTCTCTGTGCCCGAAATCGTGTCACGCATTTCCTGTGCGTCTATATCACCCTTTGCGGTCATTTCCGAAAGAGCCTCCGACTTTTCAAACACCTCGTCATATTCTATCTTGGCGGCATCCATATCACGGATTGCCGCAAGGTGGTCGCTTTCGGCTTTTTCCGTCCGCGCCGCAACGGTTTCAAGGTCGCGAAGCCAGAGGGAAATCTCCACGCCCCTCTGCTCGCCTTTTAACAGATTGTACTTTTTTGCTATCTCGGCTTGCTCGCGCAAAGGCCCAACCTGCAAATCCAACTCGGAAATTCTGTCCCCGATACGGACAAGGTTCTCCTCTGTATATTGGAGCTTGCGTTCGGCTTCGTCCTTTTTATGCCTAAAACGGGATATTCCCGCCGCTTCTTCAAATATGTCCCGCCTGTCCTTGCTCTTTAGGGATAGAATCTCTGAAATTCTCCCCTGCCCTATGACAGAATATCCCTCTCTGCCAAGCCCCGTATCCATGAGAAGCTCCGTGATTTCTTTAAGGCGCACAAGGGATTGATTGATGTAAAACTCGCTTTCCCCTGCGCGGTAATAACGTCTTGTGAGCATGACCTCAGTGGTGTCAAGGTTTAAGCACCCGTCGGAGTTGTCAAATATCAATGACACTTCGGCATAATTTTGTTGCGGCCGCCTGAGTGTACCGCCGAATATGACATCCTCCATTTTTCCACTACGAAGCATTTTTGTGGATTGCTCGCCCATTACCCACAGCACCGCATCGGAAATGTTGGACTTTCCGCTTCCGTTCGGCCCGACTATTGCTGTTACGGGCTTGTCAAATGTGAGCTTAGTTTGTGTGGGAAAGGATTTGAAGCCTTGTATTTCTATTGATTTCAGATACAGAGTAAACACCAGCCTTTTTTCTTTTTGAAGAAGTCGTAAAATAGATTTTGTACATTATATATAATCGTGCCGCAGATTTCAATAAGATAATTCACAAAATAATGCACAGAAATACAAATTATTGTGTTTGCATTTCTGTGCATATACTACATTTTGATTGCTAAGGCACTACAGCGTGTCCAATCAAGGGCTTTCTACAGCTTTGCAAGGGTTTGGAAGCCTTCCTTCATGCCGGGGTATATGTCGCAGAACAGCTTATAATAGTCTGCGTACTTTTTGGAGTTTTTCGCTATCGGGCTTTGCGCAGGATTTACCATTATGATATTTTCACAGGCTTTCGGAACGCTTGAATAGACACCTGCGGCGACCCCTGCGAGAATTGCCGCTCCGAGCGCGGGTCCTTCTCTGTTTTGTATTGTGGTGACAGGCAGCTCAAACACATCAGCAATCATCTGCCGCCACAGTGGGCTTGTTCCGCCGCCGCCCGTAGCATAAATCTCATCAAACTCAACGCCCATGTCACGCAGAACATCCAAAGACTGCCTGAGCGCGTAAATTACACCCTCCATGACTGCGCGGAGCATATCGTATTTGTTGTGAATCGCGGAAAGACCGAAGAACACACCGCGAGCATTCGGGTCGAGTATGGGACTGCGCTCTCCCATGAGATACGGCAGGAATAATAAGCGGTTAGCTCCGATTGGTACACGCTCCGCCTGTGCCGTCATAAGGTTGTAGCAATCCTGCCCCAACCCTTCCGCAACCTTCATTTCAGAACGGAAGAAATTGTTGCGCAGCCATTGGAGCGACATTCCCGCAGAGAGAATACACCCGAACACAGCCCAACCGTCGGGAACTGCACTGCAAAATGTGTTGACGCGACCCTTTAAGTCAACCGCCACGCTGTCCGCGTGAGCAAATAACACGCCTGATGTACCTATGGTGACAAATGCCTTACCGGGTGTAACAACGCCTGTTCCGATTGCCGCCGAAGCATTGTCGCCGCCGCCAAACGCAACGGGAGTTCCTTCCTTTAAGCCTGTCAATAACGCCGCTTCCGCTGTTATGTGACCCGCAAGGTCGCACGCTTCCTTTACATCGGGAAGCATGGATTTGTCAATCTCCAGCTTGCTCAACACCTCGTCTGACCAATCACGCGTGTTGATGTCCAACATATTCATTCCCGAAGCATCGCTCGCTTCCAACCCATATTCACCTGTCAGCTTGTAGCGTATGTAATCCTTTGGCAAAAGGATTTTGCGGCATCTCTTAAATATTTCGGGTTCATTCTCTCTTACCCACAAGATTTTACCCGCAGTAAAGCTCGTAAGAGCGGGATTCGCGGTAAGCTCAATAAGCCGAAACTCTCCGACGCGCTCTGTTATCTCGGCGCATTGCTCCGCAGTACGACCGTCGCACCAAATAAGGCTCTTTCTCAGCACCTCGCCGTTTTCGTCCAACATAACAAGCCCGTGCATCTGTCCTGAAAATCCGACCCCTGCTATGTCGGCGGGCTTTACACCTGATTGTTCCAAAATAATTTTTATCGAACGTACACATGCGTCCCACCAATCCGCGGGGTCTTGCTCCGCCCATCCGTTTTGCGGCTGATAAAGCGGGTATTCAATGGTTGCCGAGGTGACAGCCAGACCGCTTTTCTCAAATAAAACTGTTTTTGTGCCTGATGTGCCGATGTCAATGCCTATTAAGTATCTCATAATTAACTAACCCTTTCCGACTCAGAAAGATTGCGTTTATGGTCTTCTGAGCCGAAAAGACCAACGCTGTGCTAAACTCTGCACTAAAATTTTCACATCTTGTAAACTACATCTTGCAAACGACATCAACTGCCGTGTTTGCGGGCGCGGGTGGAATTATATTGCCTTTCAGTTGCTTGCCGTCAGCCCAAAGCCCCTTTTCCTCCGAGCGAATGAACTTAATGTTGTAAACAGCTCCGCGATATACTCGTTTTATTTCAACATTGTCAAACCTTGCGGGTAAGCATGGATTAACACAAAGACCGTCAGGCATCGGACGAATACCGAGTAAAAACTGACTGACATTAACAAAAGTCCATGCGGCTGTGCCCGTGAGCCAGCTGTTCTTAGCCTCGCCCGGTGTCTGCGCTTCCTTTCCTGCCACCATTTGGCTGTATACATAAGGCTCTGTGCGGTGAATGTCGCTTATTTCCTCCAAATACGCGGGACATATGCGCCGATAAACCTCAAATGCCTCGTCGGGATTTTCGACAACGGCTTCCGCTATGCTTATCCATGGGTTGTTGTGGCAGAATACAGCTCCGTTTTCCTTATATCCGGGCGGATAGCTGCTAACCTCACCGAGATTCAAATGATATTCCCTATACGCGGGAGAGAGCAGGCATGTTCCGTATTCAAATGTAAGGCGGTCTTTTGTGCTTTTGAGTGCCCTCTGTGCTTCACCTGTCTTTGTTCCGATGCCCGCCATGACACACATACCCTGCGGCTCAATGTATATCTTGCCGTCATCACATTCATGACTGCCAACCTTGTCGCCGTTTGAATCATAGGCGCGTATGAACCATTCTCCGTCCCAACCGTCCTTTAATACGGCACTTGTCATTGCCTTGACGGCTTTACGCACCCTTGCCGCTTCGTCCGTTTCTCCCCTTTTGTCGCAAAGCTCGGCAAACTCATTACCGTAAAGCACAAACATTCCGCCGATAAATACGCTTTCGGCATCGCTTTCAATGTTTCCGCAGGTTTGGAAGCTCTCGCCGGGTTCTTCGGAGAAACAGTTGAGGTTAAGGCAGTCGTTCCAGTCAGCACGTCCGATGAGCGGCAGCTTGTGCGGCCCTAAATTGTTTAAGGTGTAATTGAAGCTGGCTCGCAGATGCTCAAAGAGCGGTTTTTCCGAGCCTTCCTTATTGTCAAACTGCACAGGCTCGTCGAGTATGGAATAATCCCCTGTTTCGGAAATATAAGCATATACGCAGGCTATGAGCCACAGCGGGTCGTCGTTGAAGCCCATGCCGACCTCCGCGTTGCCGCGTTTCGTGAGCGGCTGATATTGGTGATACGCCGCGCCGTTTTCAAATTGTATCGCGGCTATGTCAAGTATGCGCTCACGCGCCCTTTCGGGAACCATATGCACAAAGCCCAAAAGGTCTTGACACGAATCACGGAAGCCCATTCCCCTGCCTGTTCCGCTCTCATAAAAGCTCGCACTGCGGCTCATATTGAAGGTCGTCATACATTGATATTGATTCCATATATTAACCATACGGTCGAGCTTTTCGTCCCCTGATTTGACAAAATACTTGCCAAGCAGCTCATTCCAATTTGCCTTGAGCTTGCTTAATTCCTCTGTCACAGCGGTACTGTTGCCGTAGCGTTTGATAAGCTCCTTTGCGGGGCGTTTGTTGATTATTCCGTCCGCCGCAGGGCCGTCCCATTTGTCGGCTTTCGGAAGCTCAACGTAGCCGAGTATAAATATGTACTCAACTGATTGCTCAGGCACGAGCGCGATTTCAAGGCGGTGACTGCCAATCGGCGACCAGCCGTGCGCTATTGTATCGCCGCATTTATTATTCAGCACTACATCGGGCGCGTCAAATCCGTTGAACTTGCCGACAAAGCTATCCAAATCCGTATCAAAGCCCGCAATCTTCTCATTTACCGAATAAAACGCATAGTGGTCACGGCGTTCGCGGTATTCGGTCTTGTGATATATTACACTATCCTCTACCTCAACCTCACCGATACTGTAGTTTCGCTGAAAGTTAGCGGCATCGTCTACCGCGTTCCAAAGGCAAAACTCAATCGCCGAGGTAATGCTCACGTTCTTTAATGCGGCGGACTCATTTTTGAGTACAAGGCGATGTATTTCAACATTGGCATCAAGCGGCACAAAGCAAGTAAGCTCCGCCGACAGCTTGTTTTTTACGGATTCAAATGTCGTATAGCCCATACCATGTCTGCATCGGTAGGTGTCGAGCGGTGTTTTCAGAGGGCGGTACGTCGGATTCCACATAACACCGTCGTCGTTAATATAGTACATTCTGCCGCCCGTATCGCGGGGTACGGAGTTGTACCTGTAGCGCGTCAGTCGGCGCAGCTTCGCATCACGGTAGAATGTGTACCCGCCTCCCGTGTTTGAGATTAAACCGAAGAACTCTTGTGAACCCAAATAGTTTATCCATGGAAGCGGTGTTTCCGGTGTGTCGATTATGTATTCGCGCTTGGAATCGTCAAAATGCCCGTATTTCATTGGTTATCCCCCTTTATAATAATTTCTGTCTACAAAGCCGATAGACTGCAATATTGCGGTTACATAGTGATTACAATGTTGTTTTCCGTTTCTAAAACCGATTCGGGTATAAACGTACCGTCAAGTTTGTTACCGTTTACGGTGACGGCTTTAACCCCGTGCTGACTGCCCGACGGGTTTTCTACCGTGATGTTCAAGGTTTTGCCTCGTAGCTTCTTAACCATGCTCCAGCTTGTCCATGCTGACGGTATGGACGGGTCTATCTCAATGCCGTCGGGCGACGGTTTTAATCCGAGTATGCCCTCTGTCATTGCAACCATTGAGGTTGTTGCGGCACCTGTCAGCCAGTGGACGTGCGCTCGCCCGCCAAACGGACTGTCCTTAGCTTCTACCGTCTGACTGTGTGCGTAAGGCTCCATAACGCGGCGGTCGGCATCCTCATTCATGTACGCGGGACAGCACTCACGCAGATATTCATATGCCCTGTCGCCGCGACCGAGCAGTGCTTCGGCGAGTATTGCCCATCCTTGTGAATGGCAGAATATACCCGCATTTTCCTTAACGCCTTTGTTAAAGCAAACGGCTAACGCTCCGTCAAACGCATGGTTTTGGTAAGCGGGGTACATCAGCATCATACCGTATGGGGTGTTAAGCTCACGATAGACGGAATCCATGGTAACAATTCCGCGCTCCTTGCCTGAATGACCTGATATAACGCCCCATGATTGCGGGTTAAGCCACATAGAAGCCTCAGGGTCGCCTTTTTTGCCGATTGTTTCGCCTTTTTCGGTGAAACCGCGAATCCACCTATCCTCATTCCATATGAGCTTATCAGTTTTCTCGGACATCTCCGCAATCATCTTGTCGAGCCATTTAATATATTCAGCATCATTTTTTACTGCGGCGTATTCCTTGATAATCCGCAGTGCGTATATGAACTGGAACAGCACAAAGGTTGACTCGCCTTTTTTCCCAAGCCGCAGACAGTCATTCCAGTCGGCGTGAAGCCCTGCGGGCATACCGTGCGGCCCGAGGTTGTTCATGGAAAACTCAATGGCGCGTTTTAGGTGCTCGTACACGGGCACTTTCTCATTCTTATCGGCAAATACTATTTCATAATCTAAAAAGCCAATCTCACCTGACTCGTCGATGTATTTCTTAACCGTCGGGAACAGCCACAAAGCATCATCTGCACGATAGCTCGGATGGTCTGTTTCTTTGACATAAGATTCGTCATCAGGTGTATTCTCAAATCCTGCATTGTGATTATATTTGACGAGCGGCAATCCTGCTCCGTTTGAAACCTGTGCCGAAAGCATAAACTCGATTTGCTTCCTTGCCATATCCGGCGCAAGATGAATTATGCCTTGAATGTCCTGCACGGTGTCGCGATAACCGTACCCGTTCCGTAATCCGCAATATTGGAAGGATGCGGCGCGTGACCAAATAAACGTAATAAAGCATTGGTAAGCGTTCCAAACATTTACCATGTTGTTAAACTTATCGTCCGGTGTCTTTACCTGCAAGTTGTTCAGCTTGCCGTGCCAGTATGACTTCAACTGTGCAAGCTCCGCTTCGACCTTTCCGTCTTTTTTGTACTCGCTTAAAAGTGCCGCTGATTTATCCTTTGACCTGTTACCCATTAAGTATATTATTTCTTTTTCTTCACCGGGAGCGAGCATTATATCGGATTGCAACGCACCGCACGAGTTTCCGCAATAATTCAAGTCATTACCGAGCCCGTTTGCTATGCCGACGGGATTTGCGTAGCTGCGATAGTTCCCGACGAACTTTTCTCTATCTCCGCAGTATGCAGTGACATCAGCACCGACAACGCCGAGAAAGCGGTCTTTTTTCGGGTCATTATAATTCTCATTGATACGCTGTAGGATAAAATTATCGTGGAAGTATGTGCGGCTGATAAACAGCGTGTACTGCAAGTTGACTTGGTCTTGTTCATAAAACGATTCATTCGTAAACTCAACGAAGCCCGTGACCGACAGCTTACGCGGCTTATTGCCCGCGTTTTTAACCTTTAGTCGCCAGACTTCGTATGTTGCATCAAAAGGAACGTAATATAATGCTTCGGTCTTAATATCCTTGTACTCTGAGGAAATGCTCGTGTACGCAGTTCCGTGCCGACATTCGGATTTGTACGTGTCAAGCGGTTTGCCGACGGGCATCCAAGATGCCGACCAAAAATCGTTATCCTCATTGTCTTTAATGTAGATGTATCTGCCCGGTTGGTCTGCGGTAACGGAATTAAACCTGTAGCGTGTAAGTCGTCCGCTTGCTCCCGACTTAACAAAGCTGTAGCCCCCTGCATTGTTTGATATGATTGCGCCATATTCAGGGCTGCCGAGATAATTTGCCCATGCGGAGGGGGTCGCGGGGTTTGTGATAACATATTCCTTGTTCGCCTCGTCAAAGTATCCGTATTGCATTTGTGACCTTTCCTTTCTGTTGCTTATGAGCTTTCTGTTAAATTTGATAACGCTTTCTTTGCCGCAGCCTGCTCTGCCGCTTTTTTGCTTTTTCCTGTACCTATGCCTTTTATCGCTCCGTTAACCTCCGCTTTTACGGTAAATGTCTTGTTATGGTCGGGGCCCTTCTCATAAAGTAGCGTATAAACCAAGTGTACCCCCGCGCTTCGTTGAATAAATTCTTGCAACATTGTTTTGTAATCGGTGTTGCCCCCTGCCGTTTTACTTATATACGGGGTAAATACCTTCTCGACAAAGCGTATGACCGCTTCTATGTCTGAGTCAAGGTATATAGCCGCTATGACTGCTTCATAAGCATCTGCGAGTATAGAAGGGCGGGTTCTTCCTCCTGCGCTGTCCTCGCCGTGTCCGAGCAACAGACAGCTGCCTAACCCTATCTCAATCGCCAATTTGCTGAGGGATTTTTCACAAACGAGTCGGGCGCGTATCTTTGACATTTCACCTTCCGTAAAGGTCGGATTATGGTGAAACAACAACTGCGATACTGCCATTCCGAGTAATGAATCTCCGAGAAATTCCAATCTCTCATTTCCGGCAGCTCGCTCAAGTCCTTTCTCATTTATATATGAGCTATGTGTCAAAGCCTGACACAGTAATTCTTTGTCGGCGAAGCGATATTCTAAGTTCTTTTCCAAGTCTGAAATATCGTTTTTATTCATATAAGAATTTTATGTGTTATTGCGTGTTATGTCAAGTGGAAACTTAAAAAGTTTCCACCGTAAAAATTTTCAATTTTATACGGTGCAAAACCGCTAAGTTTTCATTTTGTCGATATTCTCGCGAAGCCGTGATGCGACATCACAGTTAACCTCGTTTACGGCTCGCTCTATCGCGCTTGAAATCGCCTCGGCGTTTGACGAGCCGTGTGCCTTTAATACAGGCTTTGAGATGCCGAGAAGCGCAGTCCCGCCGATAGCATCAGGATTCATCTTGTCTTTTAGCGTGGACATTTTACTTTTTATGAGAAGTGCCGAAAGCTTTGTAATAATCCCGCTCATGTAGACAGCCTTCAGCTCTGACATAATAAACGAAGCAGTTCCCTCTATTGATTTAAGCACGGCATTACCCGTGAAGCCGTCGCAGACAAGGACATCGCACACGCCTTGGAGTGCTTCCTTTGCTTCAATGTTGCCGATAAAATTCAGGCTTGTGTTTTTCAGCAAAGCATATGCTTCCTGTTGCAGTGAAGTACCCTTAGTGCTTTCCGTGCCGTTATTCAGAAGTCCTATACGTGGCGACTTAATCTCAAGCACATTTTCTGCGTAAAAAGACCCCATAAAGGCAAACTGCAACAAATACTCCGCCGTACACTCCGCATTTGCGCCGCAGTCAATGAGAATGAACCTACCTGTTTTGCTCGGCAGTACCGGAGCAAGCGCGGCTCTCCTTATCCCGCGCACACGACCGACAATGAGCGTAGCTCCCGATAAAAGCGCGCCTGTATTCCCTGCCGATACAAAGGCATCACCCCGTCCGTCGCGCAAAAGTCTACAGCCGACTGCCATTGAAGAATCCTTTTTTTCTTGGATTGCTTTTACAGGGTCATCGTCAAACTCGATAACCTCTGTTGCGTTTACAATCTTTACTCCGTCGGGTAAATCATCCATGCCGATTTTTTGCAAAGCGCGTAAAATTTCCTCTCCTTTGCCGACAAGTCTTACCTTTACCCCAAGCCTTGCCGCCGCGTTCACAGCTCCGCGCACTATTTCATCGGGTGCGTTATCTCCACCCATTGCATCTACAATAATTTTCATGTTTATGACCTGTCCTTTCAATCCGTTGTCGTCTTCTTTCTATATCCCCGTTTGTCCTCAGGCAGGAACTCTTTGCATTTCTCATTTACACAAAACGGCTTTCTTGCGCCCTTGCCCGACAGCTTGAACATTGTATGGTCGCAGCTTGGGCAAGTATCGGCGACGGGTATATCCCATGTCATAAACCCACATTCCCTGTTTTCGCAAGCATAGTACGGATAACCTTTTTTAGATGTCCTTTTCAGAATCCTCGTGCCGCATTTGGGGCATTTACCCGGCATTTCAATAACAATGGGTTTTGTGAATGAACATTCGGGATAACCCGGACAGGCGAGAAACCGCCCGAAACGTCCTGATTTTATCACCATTTGCTTTCCGCAAAGGTCGCACATCTCGTCTGACAGCTCGTCGGGAACCTTAATGCGCTCGCCCTCTAACGCGCTTTCGGCGACCGTCAGAGTTTTACTGAAATCTTTGTAGAATACATCCAAAACATTCAGCCAATCATCCTTGCCTTTTTCGATATTGTCAAGCTGTTCCTCCATACGCGCCGTAAAGCCCAAATCCACAATATCGGTAAAATTATCCTTCATCAGGTTAACTACAACCTCGCCGAGCGGTGTCGGGCGAAGGAATTTTCCTTCTTTTACGATGTATTCACGGCTTAAAATGGTTGAGATTGTGGGGGCGTATGTGCTTGGTCTGCCGACTCCTGTTTCCTCCATTGCTCTGACAAGCGTGGCTTCTGTGTAACGAGATGGGGGCGCGGTAAACTTTTGCTCCTTGTTTATAGACTTCATTTTTAACGAATCATTTTCTTTCAGCTTGGCAAGTGCCGCCTGCTTTCCCTCTTTTTCGTCGTCACTGTGTTCCTCATAAACTGCGGTAAATCCGGGGAATACAACAACGGAGCTGTTTGCGCGAAACATATGCCCTGCTGATATTACATCTACCGTAATACTGTCGTATATGGCGGGTGACATCTGACTTGCCACAAAACGGCTCCAAATCAAGCGGTATAGGCGGTATTGGTCAGACCTAAGGCTATTCTTCACGGACTCGGGTGTAAGAAACACACTGCTTGGGCGTATTGCTTCGTGCGCATCCTGCGCCGCGTTTTTTGATTTGTAGACATTCGGGGTTTCGGGATATGACTCCGCTCCGTAGGTTTGCGTTATAAACGTCTTAGCTTCGCTGACCGCTTCGTCGGATATGCGCACGGAGTCTGTTCTCATGTATGTAATAAGCCCGATTGTGCCTTTTCCCGTTATGTCTACGCCCTCGTAGAGCTGTTGCGCTATCATCATAGTCTGGCGCGGTGTCATGTTAAGCCTGCGCGAAGCCTCCTGCTGTAATGTAGAGGTTATGAAAGCCGGAGATGCAGACCGTTTCTTGTTTACTCTTTTTATGCTGTCTACCGCAAACGGGGCGGCACTCACGGCTTCGATAACCGCGTTTACATCGGTTTCACTCGTCAGCTCCAGCTTCTTACCTTTGATTCCATAATAAGCGGCAGTAAACAAACCGTCTTTTAACGACTTTTGGAGGTCTACGTTTAACAGCCAGTATTCTTCGGGAACAAAGGCTCGAATGTCGGCTTCCTTATCGACAACCATTCTTGAAGCGACCGACTGAACCCTGCCCGCTGACAGTCCTCTGCGTATCTTACTCCATAAGAACGGACTGAGCTTGTAGCCTACAATTCTGTCCAAAATCCGCCTTGCCTGCTGGGCGTTCACTAATCCCATGTCGATTGGGCGGGGATTGTTTATCGCATCGCACACAACCTTTTTTGTAATCTCATTAAAGCTGATTCTAAACACACGCTCGTCGGGCAGCTTAAAAAGCTCCTTCAAGTGCCAGGATATAGCCTCCCCCTCGCGGTCGGGGTCGGTCGCGAGATAAATATTTTTGCTTTTCTTTACTGTGGCTCTCAGTTCCTTGATATTGCTTTCCCGTGCTTTAACAGGCTGATAGTCGGGCTTGAAATTGTTTTCAAAATCAATCCCGATTTTGCTTTTCGGCAAATCCCTCATGTGTCCCATTGAGGCGGCAACCTTAAAATCCGAACCAAGATATTTACTTATTGTTTTAACCTTTGCGGGGGACTCAACAATTACTAAATTAGCTTCCTTTGCCATATTTTGTCTGCGCCTTTCATTTGGTTTTTCAATTGACGACGATATGCGGTTTGTTCCGCCTAAGAAACGGCTATTTCCCATCTTCCACTGTTGTCGCGCTTTATGTGTCCGTCAAGCTCTAAGGCTGTGAGTGATGCAAGCACTAATTGCGCGGCGATTTTGGTTTTCGAGATAATTTCCTCAATAAACTGCGGGGTATGCGCCATTGTTCTGACTATCGCCCTTTCGTTCTCGTCGAGCTTACTTGCAAGCTGTTCTAAGTCAATATAGTCTAACGGCGTTTCATTGTCAATCGGTTTTTTAATTGTGTCGAACAAATCAACATATTCATCTATAATATCTTCAGCCGTCATAAAGGGTATTGCCCCTTCGCGGAGTAGCTTGTTTGACCCTGCACACGCTCTTGCATCAACATTTCCGGGTAAGACAAATATGTCGCGGCTTTGCTCTAATGCTCGCTGTGCTGTTATGAGCGCACCGCTTTTGAGCGGAGCTTCAATTACCGCGACACCCAACGACAAACCGCTGATAATTCTGTTGCGAGGCGGGAAAAACTCCGGTCTTGCTTCCGTGCCGAATGGATATTCGCTTATAATCGCTCCGTGCGCAGATACATTTTCAAAAAGTGTCTTGTTTCGTGGCGGGTATACAATATCAACTCCGCAACCGACAACGCCTACTACAGGCATTTCACCTTGCAACGCACCGTTTGCCGCCGCTGTGTCAATGCCCTTAGCAAGCCCTGTTGTGACAATTATTCCGTGCTGTGACAGTGCGCGCCCGACATTTTCGGCGTTTCTGACTCCGTATGGAGTACACCATCTTGTGCCGACAATTCCCACTACCGGAAAATCGTCAATGCTTGGCAGCTTGCCCTTGATATAAAGGACAGTAGGCGGGTCATAAATGTTGCGAAGTCTGCTCGGATAATTCTTATCCGATATGGTAAGCAAGCTACACCCTTTTTCCTCGCACTCGGACAGGAGCTTGTTTGCTCCCGATAAATCCTTATTCATCAGCTCTCTAATCATCTTCGCGCTGATGCCTTCAATGTCCGACAGCTCGTGTGTGTCTGCTTTGTACACTTTTTCTGCCGACCCGAAGTAATCTACCAAGAGCTTTGCTCGGATGTTACCGATGTTTTCACACATGGACAGCCATATATCGTATCTGCTTTCAAATTTTTCTTTATTCATGCCTGACATATTTGTTTTCCTCCATAAAAAACTACTTGCGGGGGTGTGTCTTCGGGGTTTGTGTTTTATGTCCCCGCTTCGGGGTTTCGTGTGCCGCTTTGGGTTTTGCTATACAGCTTTGCTGGTCTTACTGCGGTAAAATGATACTTTTTCTACATTTATCCTCTGTTTTTCCACACGTTTTCTACATTTTACCCTACATACTCCTAAAAGCCACGCAATGGTGGCTTTTAGACAGCAAAGTGAGGTATTTACTTATCGGCGTAAATGCTGAATCAAATCGGTTTCATAGTCGGGAAGAAAATAACGTCCCTTATCGAAGAACTGCCTGTCAACATCATAACACATCTGTCAATGCCTATACCCATACCACCCGTGGGGGGCATACCGTACTCCAAAGCGTTTATATAATCGTCGTCCATCATGCCCGCTTCCTCGTCGCCCGCCTCGCGCAGCTTAACCTGCGCCAAGAATCTTTGCTTCTGGTCAATCGGGTCATTGAGCTCGCTGAACGCGTTACCCATCTCATTGCCGCAGATAAAAAGCTCAAAACGCTCCGTCAGTCTTGGGTCGGAAGCCTTACGCTTGGCAAGCGGAGAAATCTCGACGGGGTGGTCGGTAATAAACGTCGGCTGAATCAGCTTTTCCTCAGCCCTTTTGTCAAAACACTCATACAATAAATCACCCCAAGAAGCCTGCTTACCGTCGGGCATTTTCACGCCGATACTCGCCGCCGCGGCGAGGGCATCCTCTGTGCTCGTAAAGGACATAAAATCCACGCCTGTATGCGCTTTGACAGCCTCCGCCATTGAAATACGCGGCCAGCCTGTTGCGAGATTTATTTCGCAGTCATGCCATGTAACCTTATAACTCCCCGTAATATCAAGCGCGGCGGAGGAAAGAAGCTCCTCAAACAAATCCATCATGTCATTGTAGTCGGCATACGCTTCATAAAGCTCAACCATTGTAAATTCGGGATTGTGGCGTGTGCTTATTCCCTCATTGCGGAATACACGCCCGATTTCATACACGCGCTCAATCCCCCCGACAATCAGCCGTTTCAGGTGCAGTTCAAGCGCGATACGCAGATACATTTGCAAATCCAACGTATTATGGTGGGTTATGAACGGTCTTGCGGTTGCTCCGCCTGAAATCGTGTTAAGTACGGGGGTTTCGACCTCAATATAACCGCGATTGTTGAGGAATGTGCGGATATGTGTAATAAACGCACTGCGAATCTCAAAATTTTTGCGAACCTGCGGATTCATAATAAGGTCAACATATCTTTGACGGTATCTTAACTCTTGGTCTGTCAGCCCGTGATACTTCTCCGGTAGCGGGCGCAATGATTTGGCAAGCAAGGAAACGGCAGTACAGTGGATTGAGATTTCGCCCATTCTGGTGCGAAATACAGTGCCTGTAACACCGATTATGTCGCCAATATCCCAGCGTTTGACATCCTCAAAGCTCGCTTCTCCGACATCGTTTTGCTTGATATAAAGCTGAATACGTCCTTTGCCGTCGAGAATATCAGCAAAAATCGCCTTTCCCATTCCGCGCTTTGCCATGATTCTCCCCGCAAGCGAGAACTCCTTACCGTCACAAGCATCAAAATCATTTAAGATGTCCGACGAATACGCCGTGCGGTTAAATTTTGTCACACGAAAAGGGTCACGATTATCGGCTTGCAGGCTTTCAAGTTTGCTTCTTCTAATCTGCAAGAGCTCTGATAGGTCTTGCACCTCATCTGCGATTGCTGTTGTGTTGTTTTCCATAATTTTACTCAATATTCAGAATTTGAAATTTCAGGACACCAATGGGGGCATCGACATCAACGGTATCATCCTTTTTCTTGTCCATCAATGCCTTGCCGAGCGGCGAGTCGTCAGAGATACGATACAGCGCGGGGTCTGCATCCTGTGACCCGACAATCTCGTATACCACATCCTCATTGCGCTCAATGTCACGTAAAGTCACCTTGCTGCCCATGCCGACGGCATCGGTTTTGTCTGTGGCTTTTACAATTTCGGCATTTTCAATAAGGTTTTTGATTTCGGCAATCTTAGTATACAGCTTGCCTTGTTCGGTTTTAGCTTCATCGTACTCGCTGTTCTCGGTAAGGTCGCCAAATGACCTTGCGGCTTTAATTTGTTGCGCTACTTCCTTTTCACGAACAGTTTGAAGATAAACCAGTTCCTCCATTAACTGATGAAGACGTTCCTGACTCATCTTGTATTTTGCCTCTTTAATCAAAACAAAACACCCTTTCTATAATTTACTAAAATCACAAAGTTCCCAACCTGTCTGTTTACAGACAGGCTCCTGTCAGTAGACAGGCTTCTACAAAAAGAAAAGCACAGCACCAACGCTTGCTACTTTTCTAATTATATGACCGCCGTTGTCGTTTGTCAATAATATTTTAACAAAATCAATAGCCAAAATCAGTAGTGAGTGCAAGCCCCGACTGATTTTGTTAAAAACATCACACGCCTTGCGTGGGATGCAAACGCATAGCGTTTGGGAGCCGAGCCGAATTCATTTCGGCGAAGGCGATATATTAAATTGTTGTGCGCTGCCCTTGTGCAATAGCCTATCTTGCTATCATCACGTAAGTACGCGCTATCCTATCAGCTCTAACGCTTTTTGCATTTGCGGGTCGTCCTCGTGTGCGAGCTCGCCCCTGTAATACAGGTTCATTTCATCCTCTGTGAGCGTTACAATATGGTCGGGTGTGTAGCCGCCTGAATCGTACAAGCTGACCCGATTTGGTGTCAGATACATACCGACCGAAACGTGTAGTGCTCCGCCGTCGGACAGAGGGAATGTGTTTTGCATTCTGTTCTTTCCTGTGGTCTGCTGCCCTACGGTCACAGCATAGTCATATTCGCTGAGAACTGCCGCGAAATACTCCGCTCCGCTGTATGAATGTTCATTGACAAGGACGACTGCGGGCAAGTCGATAAAGTCCGCATCAGACCTTGTTATGCTCTCATTGCCGTTGTAATCTACAGCAATAAAAACATCACACTCAGGGAGCAGAAAATCTAATATTCTCGTCACCTCGACAGCCCTGCCGCCGTTATTGAAGCGAACGTCATATATAAATCTCGTCGCGCCTTGTGCTATGAGATTACTTACCGCGTTGACGAATCGAACGGCAGACTCAGCTTCAAAGTTTCTAATCAAGACATAGCCTATATTGTCCTCAAGCATTTCATAAGATACAGGGTCAGTAAAAATGACGTTATACTCGACTAAAAGCTCGTGATACTGCCCGTCGGAGCGAAGTACGGTCAAGGTTGCCGTTTCGCCTAACGGACGGCGCAAGACATTTCTTATCTCAAAAAAAGTCAAATCGCGCAGGCTTTCTCCGTCAACTGCCGTAATTATATCACCTATCATAATACCGGCAAGCTGCGCTCCTGAGTTGGGATAAATATTCTCTACCTCTATGCCCCCGTGTTCCTCGTTATAAAGCACCTCAACGCCAATTCCCTGATATTCATTGTCCGAGCTTTCCATATATTGCTTAAACTCTTCAGGCGACATATAAAACGACCATTCATCATCTAATGCTTCAACAATGGCTCGCTTTGCTTCAAGGACAAGCTCGTCGGTGTCGGCATCCCCTATATATCTTTTGGATATAATCGAAAGCAGTTCCTCAAAACCGTATCTATCCTCAGTATTAAAGTTCGACAGTTCATCTTTAGTGTTACTTATTGTGTCGCGCATGGAGTCTTGCACAAATCGAAGCATACCGCAAGACGAGGACGTTAAAAGAACGCAAATCAGCGCCGACGTAATAAATACAGATTTCATTATTGATTTTAATGTGAATTTCTTTTTCATACCAAACACTACCTTGAAAAACCTTGAAAATTTCAGCGAAGCTACAGCCTATTTAGAGGAAAACCGCTGCCTGTCAACAGACAGGCTTCTGTCAGCAGACAGGCGTACTTGAGCATTTCAGCGAAGCTACAGCCTATTGAGCGGGTTGATTCTTGAACCGTTGACAGACACTTCAAAATGTAAATGCGGTCCGGTTGAAACACCCGTTGAGCCTACAAGACCAAGCTGCTGCCCCTTTGTGACGGATGTGCCGACAGAAACAGAACGCGAGCTCATATGTGCATATAAGGTCGTAACCCCGCCCCCATGACTGACTACGACATAATTTCCATAGCCGGAATCATAAGATGATGTCAGCACAACGCCGCTGTCGGCAGCCACAATAACCGTACCGTGACTGGCGGCTATGTCAATGCCGGTGTGCATCCTGTTGTCGCCGTAAACAGGGTGTCTGCGAATACCGAAATAGCTCGTGACTCTGCCGTTTACGGGCCACATCAGCTCGCCTGTTCCCGATATATACTGTGTTGAGGTGGTTGTCTGATTAGCTCTTTGCGCGGCTAAAAGTCTTTGTCGCTCTAATTCACGCTGTTTACGAAGCTCCTCTTCCAGCGCGTTTATTTCTTTTTGCACACGGTTTTCGCTTTCAATTACCTGGTCGCGCAGTTGACGTTGCAGCTCAAGGTCAGCCTCCATTTTCAAGATTAAGGCGTGCGCTTCTTCGAGCTGAACCTCAATCTCCGCTTTCAGAATCTCCAAATTTTCAAGCTCTTCATTAAGCTCTGCTTTTGTGACCTCAAGAGCTTCCTTAGCGTAAACCGTAATCTGCTGCGCCTGCTGTAGAGCGTTATAGACGTTTTCGTCCGCTCTCATTATGTCGTTAACAAAATCCAACCTTGCAAGCAGGTCTGAAAAACTTGTGGAGTCAAAAAGTATTTCAAAGTAGGAAATTATCCCCTTTTCTTCCATGTCACGGACACGCGCTTTATATTTTGCGAGCTGCTCCTCTTCCCTGTTTTGAGCAATTATTATCTCATACTCTTTCTCGGTGATAAGCATATTATATTGATTGATTGTTTCGTTAATATTGTCGATTTCGCGGCCTGTCAGCGATATGCGTTCGTCAAGGACTTGCTTTCTGTCCATTTCCGCCATACGTTCAAATTCGATTGTGTTAATTCTCGAATTGATTTCACGCTTTTCACTCTCGTACTCTTTTTTCTCTTCTCTAAGTCTTCTTATCTGGTCTTGTGTGACACTGGCAGAGGCACGAGTGCCTGCAAGTGCATCAATAGCTATCATTACAATGGAAAAAAGCATAATGATTGCCAGTATGATTGCTATCATTCTCACGACTTTTTTACTGTTCATAATACTGTTCCTCCTGTCTGCCTTTTTTTACTGCTAAACCTTCAAATATCTGTTGAGCGCGATACCGCTGCCACCGACACCGACACCGAACCCGATGCCTACAAACATAAGCAAAATCGGTACCGAAACTGTTGAGGTGAGCGGAATTAGCTGAAATAGCCCTCCGAATATACCTACTGTCGATTGTGACAGTAATCCGTATATGACAAACGTAACCGCATATGAAATCAAAGAACCCGCCTGACCCAAAATAAATCCTTCAACAACAAACGGCCAGCGAATAAAGGCGTTTGTCGCTCCAACCATTTTCATAATCGCTATTTCCTCGCGCCGCTCATATGTGGCGAGTTTTATTGTGTTTTGAATAACAAAGAGTGCGATTATGAGAAGTATCGCGATTATGCTTACCGAAATCCAGCTTATTGCTGTTCTTATATTTACAAAAACTGCCGCAATCGTCAGATTGGCACTGACTGATGCAATCTCGCGTATGTAACGCAATGCCTGTTGCGTGTCCGCAATATAGGCGACATCATTCACATACACGGCGTATCTGTGTCTGAACCATTCGGCCTCAACATCAGAAAATCGGTCTGTATCGTCATATCTGCCTATGAAGCTCTCCATAGCCTCCTCGCGTGATATAAAAACAACACTTGAAACATTCGGGATAGCAAGTAACCTCGGTTCGAGAGACCTTGCATCATTCTCATTTTGGTTTTCATGGACATAGGCAAGAATGATGTTTTCGTCTTCCAACTCCCCGACTATCGAGTTGATGTTTACGGCAAGAAGCGTAAACAGTCCCATAATCAGCAAGAACGCGACTATTATACATATCGAAGCGAAGGACATGAGGCTATGCGCAAAAATACTCAATATTCCCTCTTTTATGTAATATAAGGCTTGACTTTTATTGACTTTCATAATTGTAGTACCTATACAAAGCATCGCTGACAATTCTTCCGCCGTCTATGGCTATAACGCGCTGTGAAAATTGGTCAACTAACGGTTTTTCGTGTGTAACAACAAGAACGGTTGTTCCCAAATCGTTGATTTTCTTTAGCAGTAACAGTATTTCCAAGCTACGGGCGGGGTCTAAGTTACCCGTCGGCTCATCGGCGATAATAAGTCTTGGGTTGTTGACAAGAGCCCTTGCGATTGCTACCCTTTGCTGCTCACCGCCGGACAGCTCAAGCGGTTTTGCGTTTGCTTTGAATTCAAGACCGACAAGCTCCAATACATAGGGCACGCGCTGGCGAATGTCTTTATTCGATGCCCCGATTACACGCATTGCAAATGCGACATTCTCATACACAGACTTATAATCCATAAGACGAAAGTCTTGGAATATACAGCCAATTGTCCGCCTGAGATAAGGCATCCTCCGCATTTTTATGTTATCCATATCCTGACCGTTGACAATTACCAAGCCGTCTGTCGGGGCAATCTCACCGACTAACAACTTAATTATTGTTGTTTTACCCGAACCGGAAGGCCCGACCAAAAAGGCAAACTCGCCGTCGGTAAGCTCAAATGTAACGCCCTTTAGGGCTTTTGTTCCATTTGCGTATTCTTTGAATACATCTGTCATTCTAATCATAAGAATTTAGGCTCCTGTGAATTTAGGTACAGCTTAACCATTTGGGCAACCTTGAAAACAATGGCGTGTTCAAGCTCACGCAGGTCAAGTCCTGTAATTCTCTTTATTTTATCCAATCTGTAAACAAGCGTGTTTCTGTGAATGTAGAGCTTCCTCGACGTTTCGGAAACATTCAGGCTGTTTTCAAAGAACGTATCTATAGTGAGGATTGTTTCCGCATCTAAGGCTTCTATTGGGTTTCTCTTAAACACCTCGGATAGAAATATCTCACAAAGTGTCGTAGGCAGTTGATATATGAGCCTGCTGATTCCGAGGTTTTCGTAGCTGATGATTGTTCCGCCGATTTCAAACACCCTGCCTATGTCTATCGCTGTAAGTGCTTGCTTGTATTTATCAGCAAGCTCACGTAAATGATATGCGGGCGAGCCGATACCGATAGTCGCGGTTTGGCTTAATTGTGCTTCAATACTGTCTTGAAGCGTTTTTGCAAGGCTCATCAGATAATCGGTGTCGCTGTTTTGCGGCATTTCTTTAATAACGGCAATGTCAGTATCGTCAACAGAGATTACATAGTCACTTTGCTTGTCAGGAAGAAGGTCTTGTATTATATCTATCGCGGGGAGAACCGACGACACATTCAGCCTGACTACAAGCACTCCCCTTGCCGTATCAGGGATAAGGTTCAGTTCTTTGGCTCTTACATATATATCTCCGGGCATAATGTTCTCGGATATTATGTTTTTTACAAATGCGCGTTTGTCGTGATTTTCTTCAAAGTATATGCCTGCTTCGTTAATCGCAATCGCCGCCATAATACACACGGTTCTTGCCAAATCGTCGTCGCCGGAAACAAATACCACATAGTCCTCTATACTGCCCTGCCCTAAGGCTTTGAATGTATTGCCGTTATTTATCACGGTAAAGGATTCGGATTTTTCTATAAGGCTTGCAATATCTCCCATGCTCAGCCCGATTAGCGATAAATCACTGCTCGCAACAATAACCCCGTCAGGTGAGGCGACTCCGATTGCACGGCTTGTCGCTTCCTGCATATGCGCTATAACATTTTGAAAAATTCTGCTTGACAATGCTTGTCCTCCGACTCGGTATGTCCACCCCAATATGTCATTTTTAACATATTTTTAATATGCTAAGTGTGCATTATACACTAATAATATTAAAATTACAATACATAATTCGTAACTTTCTGTAAATATTTGTTTTATTTTATATGAACATGTAACGCTTATAACGCTCTTTTGAAGTTTGCGCAAACGAAATGCTATGTTGTAAAAGGGTGGCAAAGAACCCTACTAAAACAACATGGCATTGATTCGTATGACGAACTGCGCAAAAGTCCGACACGCATCCACGGAATTTCAAACGTCTGTGGTGAATATATTTTATACTTTAACATATTTTTGATTGCGGCTGTTCGGTTTATCGGGAATGGTCATCCGCAGTTGACCGGATTCAAGTAATGGCTTCAAAATATTTTCCGCAAAAAATCTACGGCTTGATATTCCAATGAAATCTTGAATATCATTTCTCGACTTCGCCGTTTCGCAATACAACAAAACTTTTGCAAGCCGTTCATCTTGTTCACCGACTTGCTCACTAACTTGTTCACTTGCGCTGTTCAAGTCATAATTCATATTACGAAAAACCACATGGAACGCGGTCGGCGTGGAGCGGAACTTCGGCGCGTGTTCTTCTGTGTACCCATGCAAATAAGATGTTTCCAGCCGAATCTTTTTCAATCCGCTGCCGCGACGCTCGATATAATCAAGCCGATGAAAAATCTCCGCGATAATCGGATTGCGGCGCGTCGAAGGAACTGCGTCAATATCGCGCTCCTGTATCAGCGTTCCGTCTGCCATACCGCCGGGGGAATATATTTCCAAGCGGTCATCAAACATATCCACATGAACCTCACTCCCAATCACATCGTAGTCACGGTGCATGAGCGAATTTGCCAGAGCTTCAAAAACGGCGCGGTCGGCGTAATCGGGTTTGTTGATTCTGTGGTTGGACATCTTTTTCCAACGCACTTTTGAATTTGTCTTTACAAAATCATGGCTCTTATGAAGCTGTGTAATAAGGTCGCCTTCATACTCTTTATCGTCAAGGGCGTCGTCTGTCCCGCCGCTCTTGTCGAGTCCGTCCCAACGAGTGCAGAATACGCGCGATTGTAACAGTGGGCACTCATCGGAAAACATCAGCCCCGCGTATGTCATCGTGCCGTCCGTCTTGCACAAGCCAAACGAAATATAATCGTTCTTTGTGAGAATCTGTTTCTTTTCTCTTTTGAACGTGGCATCAAGAATCGTAAAGGTCAAATCGTCAACATTATGCTCCGTCGGCATGGCGTCGGCGGTAAGGTTCATGCCGCACATGACAAGTTGACGCAGACGGTTGGGCGGCGCGGGTACGCTGTCGCTCCCGACACGGACATACGCAATGAGGTTGCCGTCAGCCGAATAGAAGTACGGCGTTTCATTCCCTGCCGTGACCTCAACGATTAAAATATCCTTTCCCTCGTCCGTCTGATACGCACGAAAGTCAACGGTCGGCAATGGAGTAATCTTCTCTTTGATTTGCTTGCTGATGATGTCAATGTCGCGTTTAATATCGGCAAGCCCGACGACCTCTTTATCGTCAGTCATGCCGAATATCAAACCACCGCCGCGCTCGTTGGCGAACGCGCTGACGGACTTCAGCCAGCTCTTAGGTTTTTTGGTTTCGAGCATCTCTTTGAAATCGCAATCAGTTAATTCCGCGAGAAGTTTTTGAACACTTGACATTAGCATCATCCACCTAACTATCTTATAATTATAGTCAATTATTTATTTGCTTATCGTAATTAACTCATATATTATTATTATGAATTTGTATATCAACAGCTTCTTCCTCGCTTCTTATCTCGTAGCGTCGTTCGGGTTCGCCGTATACATTAACAGTTTGGTGACTCGTTGAGAATGAATTATCCTCGATAAAGGTTTTGTTACCCCAAATAATGTTTTCTATGTCGTTGGCTTGGAAGAAAGCAAAATCGTTATCCATTATCAATTGTTCAACGTGCTTTACAAGTATGAGATTTTCAACCATTTCCGTATCGTCGTCGGGCATAATAATAAACAAATAATCCCTTGCACGGCTTATCGAAACATTTATGATGTTTCGTTTGTTCAGAAACATATCCGGCGATGAAGATATGGACGGCGGCGGGTTGAATATTGAAATAATTATATCGCACTCGTCACCTTGAAATCCGTGTATCGTTCCGACCTGAACATCTACATTCTGCGGCAGCGTAATTGATATCATAAGTTTGTCAATTAAATCGGATTGTGCGCGGTATGGCGCGATAATGCCAATCTTGATTGATTCAATCTCGTTCGCGTTGCTTATCAATTCGGATAAATGTTTCGCAAATTCAAAAGTGAGAATAGCCGAATACACTTGATAATTACTCTTTCCTTTTAGCCGCTTACAACGATATATGCTCTCGTATTTACTTACAGGAAAGTGAATTATATTTAACGGTTTTAATTCGATTGTGTCGTTTATACCGAGGTCTATACGGCTTCCCTCAAAACGGTCATGCTCCAACACGCCGCC
>Ga0099364_10000114_pt2 | contig 62162 bp, 48 predicted proteins | sample TergutTh196P3_FD_73070 | JGI IMG/M metagenome (GOLD analysis project Ga0099364, IMG submission 73070) | Microcerotermes parvus P3 segment gut microbial communities from Pointe-Noire, Republic of the Congo - Th196 P3 | ecosystem: Host-associated > Arthropoda: Insects > Digestive system > Gut ... | reverse complement strand
TTTTGTTCTCGTTCTCTGAACGCTGAGACGATTCTTCTGTACAGGAGGAACGGGAACAAAAGAACCGGCCCCCCGTTCACTCAAAAGAACCGTCCCCCGTTCACTCACGTCCCCCCGTTCACCTTCACAGACATCCGTCACCTAATTCACAGGAGTGCTGAGTGCATTCCTGTGTTTTTTTTGTTTATGGCTAATGTTATGTAGAAAACTACCCTATATATATACAAACAAAGGGTGAACAACCTAAAGTTTGAAAATCACTTCCCGCTGGGGATTATAGAGGTATATCATGAGCAGCACAGCTGAAACATTGTTTGAATATATGCGCAAAATACTTTATCCAGCAAATGAAAACGACCACCAGTTAGACCTTGAGAACCTTGAAGATGAATATGAAATGCTTGGAAAAGGCTTAATATATCTGGCACAATGCGTTTCTGAAACTCGTAGTTTTGCCAAATCATTGGCAAAGGGTGACCTGAGCGTAATGATGCCTCCGGTGGACAACGAACTGGCGGCTCCGCTGAAAAACTTACAAGCTAGTTTAAAGCATTTGACTTGGCAGTCTCAGCAAGTTGCAAAGGGCGACTATAAACAGCGAGTGGATTTTATGGGTGACTTCGCAGATGCTTTCAACACGATGGTGGAGCAACTGGCGGACAGACAAAAAAAGCTGGAGGATGAGATTAGTCTCAGCCGAAAGCATGCCCAAGCGATGGAACAAAGCAATTTGCTTTTGAGCAAGCTTGTCCAGAATGTACCCGGACAGATATTTGTCATCTCTGCCGTTGATTATGAGGTTTTACTTGCCAATGATTCTGCAAGGCTCATTTTGAGTCAGGAACCTGATTATATCGCTAAACTGATGAAGCTACTTCCCAAGGTGGAATCTCTGGTGAATAGCCATTATCACGAGCTACAATTCACAAAGGCTTCTTTAGAACATTATTTAACCATTAACACTTATCAGATAGAGTGGGATGATGAAAACGCCATTGCTCTGGTTATTAACGATGTGAGTGTGGAGAGAAGGCAGTTAAAGGATTTGGAAGACTGCGCTTATAAGGACGCATTAACCGGAGTATATAACCGATATTTTGGGATGCTCACTTTAGATGAGTGGTTGGTGAATAATAGACAATTTGCGTTGATTTTTATCGATTTGGATAATTTGAAATATGTGAACGACCGCTTTGGACATGGCGATGGAGATGAATACATCAAAAGAGTGGCAAAGCATCTCCAGTCATATTCGCCAGAAACTGTAGTGTGTAGATTGGGCGGAGATGAGTACATGCTCCTAGCTCCCCATCAAGGTTTCGGCGATGCTTGTGACCGCATGGAAAGCATCCAGTATTATATCCAAAATGATGAATATCTGAGAGACAAGGATTATGTTTACTCAATCAGCATTGGCATAGTGTCCGTGGAACCCGATAACAACATGGTATCCAGCGAGATACTCAGTCTTGCCGACGAAAGGATGTATGAACATAAAAGATCAAAGAAAATGCGAAGCAGAATTTCAAAGGTATGATAGCATACGGCAGCTGCACAAACAGCTTGGTATATTGAATCAATTGATGTTTCTGCTCCAGAACCAATTAAAGCTTCTTGATGAGCTAAAATCACAGTTACAAAATCAAATCGATACGCATTGATGCTCGCTTGCTTCACTCTTCAATTAGTCATTGCGCCCGTAGATCCGCATTCCTTGGTTTTCCATGAGTTTGCGGATCGGGACGCAATGGCAATGGCATGAGTGGGCTTTATGATATTGATAAACCACCTAGCCCGAGCCCCCGCAGCTCGAATAAAGCAAGGTGGTTTTTCTTTTGTTATGTTGCAAATCCGCAGCGGGCGGGTGGTGTAATGTTTGTTATAGATGAATGTTAAGGGGCAGGTCGCTGCGGATGGGTATTTATATATGTGTTAGTAGCCTTCGTTCTCGTCTAGAAAAAGAATCAGAGTCTTTTATAATTTCACCACACATCTCTCTGTTTAGAATATTTACTGTTGCTTGTGTCTCTCGTTTGATTATATCACTTAAATGCTTTACTACATCATTGTCGTCAGACAATAAGTATTCAAAATCGAAAAAGACACATAACGCTGCTGTATGTACTTCGCCCAAGTTCATACCACGCCTCCAGGTGTTAAACACATCTTCGTCTGGGTATTGTTTACCGACAAAAGCACTGTAAATTTGAGTAACCATGTTTTCATACATGAGTTTGCCTCCAGTTTTTGCACTTAAAATATCATTCATATCAGGTACAAGAATTATATTTTCATCAAAAAGCTTATCAAATATGATGTTTGATATGGGACTTTTTTCATGCATAAATACAAGGGGATGCATATAAATAATAAAATCAAGTTCCTTAAAAAACCTAACAATCAACTCATATACGTTGGAATGGTTTTTTATATCAATTAAATGGTTTAGAAAATCAGTATCTATTGCAACAGTTTTAGGCATCTGATTCTCCTTCTAAAATTATATCTTCAGGGAGTGATGCTTTAAATTCTTCGCTTTCTATGTTTATGTCAAAGTCAAAAAGTATATAAAATGAATCAATCCATTTTTCGGGGAGCATATCATTGTTCTTGGCTTTATCGAGCATTTCTTTTAGTCCGATTATCCATTTTTGCTTATCAGGGTTACGATAAATACGATTATAACCGAATGCTTGTGCTATTGCTATCGATTGAGTTTCAAGGTTTTTGTCATCACTAAGCAATATTTCCGTAGTTTGTTCTTGGATTATATTTAATTCATATAATCTATAAACAACTGATTTAAATGGGCATAAAAACTCGTTCATTAATGCGGTAACAAGCTGGATCATGTTGCCGATTGTGAAAGAGTTTTTATTGTTGGTATCTCTTATGTTATTCAATGTCTTCCGTAAAGAATGATTAAATTCTTTTTCTGGCATGAGTAGTTCAGCAGCGAATCTATTAATGACTTTTTCATTCCATGCATCGGAACCAGAACCTGTGAACCCCTCTTTCTCCATCCATGATAATATATTCCAAATATGACCTAATTCATGCGCAGCAGTAAATACTTGCTTTTCTTTATATTGAGCAGTATTTATGTATACAAAATGCTTTACTTCATTATTAAAATAGTATTTAACATTGAAACCATTGTTGTCTTCGTCTTCTTTTGGAAAATATATGATAATGCAATAGTTTTCAAGTAGCACGAATACATCATCTCGAAGAATTTTGTTGAAAGATATTTGTTCGATTTCAGTATTTTTGCTATTGATAAAATTGCGTATAGCTATAACTTCAGATTCAGAAAGGTTGGGGATGATGTTGTTTTTCAAAATTTCTCCAAAATATAAGAGACACAGATGAACTATGTCTCTTATGTTGTTATTTAAGTATTTGAATTTATAATTGATACGAGCTTGACATAATTTTCGATAATATCAAGTATATCTTCTCGCGCTTGAGGATTTTTAAACTCGTTCATACAGTGAACAACAGTAGATTCGTAATGGCTTTTATCTCCAGCTAACAAAATTTCAGGAGTAGTACTAAAAATATTTGATAATACTTCTAATTCGTTGAAAGTTGGTATTGTAATACCATTCAGTAAGGAGTATAAGCGTTCTTCGGTACAATTTAGTTCCTTACCTATATAATCTAAAGTTATGTTCATATCGTTGCTCAATTTACTAATCATGTTTCCGAATAAACGCATTCTATCCATTCTTACACCTCCTCGTATATAAGAACATTTCGTTTTTATGTACTGTATTTGTGTACAGTATATTATACACCATATTCATACCCAGTCAATGAATTTTATGTTACATTTTAGGTAGTTTCTTATTCTGGTAATATATTTTTTGCAATAAAACAGCAGCGACCTGCGGGCGGGTGGGGTGGTGTAATGTTTGTTATAGACAAATGATAAGGGGAGCAGGTCGCTGCGGATGGGTTGCTTGTTTACAGCTGGTTTCTTTGGATTTTTCCGTTGATGGTTTTTGGTAGGCTGTCGCGAAATACTACGACACGGGGGTATTTATATGGTGCGGTGTTTGTTTTAACGTATTCCTGGATTTCCTTTATAAGGTCATCTGTAGGTTCTGTGCCTTTTACCAGGACTACGCTGGCTTTGACTATTTGTCCGCGAATGTCATCAGGTACAGCGGAAACGCCACATTCTACCACATAGGGAAGCTCCATTATGACGCTTTCAATCTCAAAAGGACCGATGCGATAACCGGAGGATTTTATTAAATCGTCTGTGCGGCCCACATACCAGAAGTAGCCATCTTCATCTCTCCAAGCTGTATCTCCTGTGCGATAAAAGCCGTCGAACCAAGTGGCTTGGGTTTTTTCTTCATCGCGATAATAACCTTGATACAGACCGCAGGATATTTGCTTATCTGTGCGAATGCAGATTTCACCAACTTCACCAACTCCTGCTTCATTGCCATCGTTATCTAGTATGGTAACATCATATAAGGGGCTTGGTTTACCCATGGAACCGACTTTCGGCGACATACCGATGAAATTTCCTAAAACGAGGGTTGTTTCTGTTTGACCGAAGCCTTCCATGATAGATAAACCAGTAGCAAGCTTGAATTGGTTGAACACTTCGGGGTTGAGAGCTTCGCCAGCGGTTGTGGCATGCTTGATTCCGCTGAGGTCGTACTTGCTCAAGTCTTCGCGAATCATATATCTGTATATGGTTGGTGGAGCGCAAAATGTGGTTATTTTATGTTGTGCAAACATTTCTAAAAGCTCATTTGCATCAAAACGGTCGTAATCGTATGTGAATACAGCTGCTTCGCAGAGCCATTGTCCATAAAGTTTGCCCCAGAGGGATTTGCCCCAGCCTGTGTCTGATACTGTGAAATGAATACCATCTGGGTCAACGCAATGCCAATATTTCGCAGTTATGAAATGACCTAAGGGGTATGTATGGGAGTGGGATGCCAGCTTTGGATATCCCGTTGTGCCAGAGGAAAAGAACATAACCATGGGGTCTTCGCCTGCGGCGGTGTCATCATTTCGTGGGAAATCGCTGCTGAAAGTGGCGTATTCACTGTCGAAATCCAACCAGCCTTCCCTTTTGCCATTTGCCATCATTTTCACTTTGACCATTGGGCATCTTTCCATTGCTTTTTCCGCTTCTTCTGCAGCTGTACTCTGTCCTGTGATTAGTATAGCTGTGACCTCACCCAGGTTAAACCTGTATTCAAAGTCTTTTTCCATGAGCTGGTCAGTAGCAGGTATGGCGATTGCTCCCAGTTTGTGCAGTGCCAATATGGCAATCCAGAATTGGTAATTGCGCTTTAGGACTAGCATGACTTTATCGCCTTTTTTTATGCCCAAAGATTGGAAGTAATTGGCTGCTCGAGCGGACATTTTTGACATGTCATCAAAGGAAAACCTACGCTCTGCCATATGAAGGTCAATGTGGAGCATGGCAAGTTTATCAGGGTTCTTTTGTGCCACTGCATCAACAACGTCGAATGCAAAGTTGAATGTGTCGGTGTTTTTAAAGGAAATGGATTTCAAAGCACCGATTTCGTCTTCATCGCAGACGGCATAATTTTCATATACATATGAGCCTTTTGTGACAATGGGAGATAGCATTTCCGGTTCCCTATGTGCTGTTTCCGTTTCTCCTGGGATTACAACCGCTAAAAAGACACAGTCTTCTCCGCCAACGGCTATCATACCATGGGGTGTTGTGCTGTTGTAATATATGCTGTCGCCTTCGGCGAGCACCTCCACGTGTTCACCAATTTGCACTTTTAGCTGACCGCTTATGATGATGTTGAACTCGTGTCCGTTATGCACCATTAGTGGGATGGGTTCATTTTGCTGTTCTTCGCAATAATTGTATGTGACCCAATAGGGCTCTGCTGCTTTGTTTCTAAAACGAGGTGCCAAATCACGGACTTCAATGTTGGTTTCCTTTGATGTGACACGTCCTTTTCCTTTTCGCATGACAGAGTAGGCTGTCAGTTGAGGTCCTGATTCACCTTCTAGAAGGTCTCCCAATTCCACGCCGAAGAGGAGAGCGCAATTGTGGATAAAGGAAAAGGGTAAGTCTTCTTCGCCGGATTCGTATCTGTCGTATGTTTCAACGCTCAGTCCCAGCTTTTGGGCAGCATCTTCCCTTTTTAGCCCGGATATTTCCCGCAATTCCCATATGCGAAGGGCTACATCCATTAGTTTTGTTGAGGTTTCTGCTTGTTTCGTCATTTTGTATTCTCCATTTCTTTTCTTTGCTGCAACAAGCTGTTATTTGTCTGCTGTCGTGTTATTTGTATTTTCGGGTCTGGATTGCTCTGCATTGCTCGTAATGACGAGGGTGTTATTTTTTAAGTGAGACAGTTGCAGATTTTGATGAAGCTTTGTAGCAGTTGGGTTTTCCTTGGAGCGTTGTGGAATGAAAAACTCCCGCCCCAAAGACTTATCTTTGAGACGGGAGAAACATAGCTCTTCCCGCGGTACCACTCAAATTGCGCTTTCGCACCACTCATCGGACTTCGCCTTGCTTTAAAATGCATTATAAATCAAGGGAAAGTCTCCGGCTTTAACGCAGCCGCTACGGGTAACGTCTACTTGCAAAACTGGGATGTGAATCTTGCCACATGGCGTTTATTAAATAGGAGATGTGGTTTGATTTATGTGGAGCGTAGTTGGACATCGCTCCGCCATATCCTCTGTGTTGCTTTCGGGCTCCGGCTCGGAAGTGATGGGCTTTTTGGTTTTTGTTGGAATCTGGCTTGCAACTACCGCCAGCTCTCTGTATTCCTTTTGAAAAAACCTTGCCGTCTTCGTCATTGCCTTTATTGCGATACTTTAGCATATCAATAGAAGCTTTGTCAATAACAAATTTTAGAAATTATTTTTTATGCGTGGATGGAGGGTTTGAACGCGGGGACGGTTCTTTCTGAACGGGGGGACGGAGCGTGAACGGGGGGACGGAGCGTGAATGAACGCGGGGACGGTTCTTTTGTTCACGTTCCTCCTGTACAAAAGAATTGGTCTAGCGTTCAGTGAACGTGAACAAAAGAACCGTCCCCGCGTTCATTCATTCAGTGAACGTGAACAAAAGAACCGTCCCCGCGTTCACACAAAAGAACCGTCCCCCCGTTCACGCTCCGTCCCCCCGTTCAGAAAGAACCGTCCCGCGTTCAAACTCCCGCGCTCTGAACAAAAGAACCGTCCCCACGTTCAAAAGGGGAGTTGCGGATTTTTGTTTTGGGTGTTACACTATTGTTGAAGCTGAATAAATAAGGAGATTTTTTATGAATGTTTTGTTGACTGGGGGAGCGGGGTATATTGGGTCTCATATTGCTGTGGAATTGTTGGAGAGTGGGTATGATGTTGTCATTGCTGATAATTTTTCCAATAGCGATAAGGGAGTTATTACAGCTATTGAGAAAATCACTGGGAAAAGGATTGATTTGTTTGAAATTGATGTTGCTGATAAAGTAAAACTAAATGAGGTTTTTGAGCAAACAAAACCTGAGGCTGTGATTCATTTAGCTGGATTCAAAGCAGTGGGAGAATCCGTTAGCAAACCATTGATGTATTATAGAAACAACATCGATTGCACATTATCACTCCTTGAAATTATGGAAGCTCATAATGTGAATAAGCTAGTTTTCAGTTCTTCTGCAACCGTGTATGGCATTGGGGAGCGGTTACCTTATACTGAAGAGATGCTTTTGGGAGAGGCATCGAATCCTTATGGTGCTACGAAGCAAATGATTGAGCGTATTATAATGGATACTGTTTCTTGCGGGTGGCTCTCGGCTGTGATATTACGTTATTTCAATCCCGTGGGAGCTCATCAGAGTGCTTTGATAGGTGAGAAGCCCCAGGGAATTCCCAATAATTTGATGCCATATATCATGCAAGTTGCAAATGGCTCTTTGCCTGAACTACGTGTTTATGGCAACGATTATCCCACCAGGGATGGCACTGGAGTTCGAGACTATATTCATGTTATGGACTTGGCAAAGGGTCATGTTGATGCTCTGAAGTATTTCCAGGATAATGATGGAGTGGAAGTTTTTAACTTGGGAACTGGTGTTGGATACAGCGTCCTTGAGATTGTTGCAGCTTTTGAAAAAGCTAATGGGGTGAAGATTCCATATAGCATCGTGGGTAGGCGAGATGGCGACCTGGCGGAGGTTTATGCGGATGTAAAAAAAGCGAAAAATCTGCTGGGTTGGAATGCAAAATTGACCATTGAAGATATGTGTAAAGACTCTTATGCCTTTGCATTAATCGAAAAGACTTGACAAGTGGGGTAAAATAGTGCAAAGTGCTATATAAACTGTGGGTGTGAGTACATCAATAGAACGTTTTCCCATTAAATTAACATTAAAGTGGAGAAACACCCATAAAATTGATGTGTATTGGAGGTGATGATAGGTGTCCAATCGAAGCAATGGATCTTCCAGGTCTGCTCGAAGCAGACAGGGGCGATTGCGTGCTCCAATGGTTTCAGTTTTCGTTGCCGCTGGGCTTATCATCGCCGGTTTAATCGTCATAGCTGTCAGGTATAAAATGAATGATGATGAAGAGAACATTGTCGTTGTCAGCGAAAGCGGTGTCGATTTGGATGTTTCCAGTAGCGATGACGAAAATAGCTCAATCGACGATACACCTTCAATCATTTACATTGATAACAATCCCGTTGGTACCCAAAGTAGCTTAGTTCCAAAAGGTCCTGCTGTTTCTGTGCGGGGGATGTATATTGACCCCTGGACTGCTGGTGCTAAGGATGAATTGCCATGGATTCTCGAAATTTGCGACAGCTCACAAATAAACGCAATTGTAATTGATATCAAAGAAGACAATGGAAGCATTACATATCTCAGCGACAATGAGCGCTTGTCGGATGTATGCATCAATGTTCTTTCTGACATTGATGAGCTCATGGAACAGCTTAAAGAGCATGGAATATACACCATTGCTCGCCTTGTATGTTTCAAAGACCCGAAAAGGGCGATTTTGAATCCTGAGCTTGCCATTAGCAACGCTAGAGGTGAGATATGGTACGACAATAGTGGTGTTGCTTGGCTAGACCCATATAATAAAGATGCTTGGGAGTATATAGCGGTGATTGCCAAGGAAGCTGCGAGGATTGGCTTTGACGAAGTTCAACTGGATTATGTGAGATTTCCCACTGAGGGGAATCTAAGCCAAATCGATTATGGGAGCATCGCCGAGGAAAAAACAAAGGCGATGGTAATCAGCGAGTTTATTTCCTATATTAGGGAAGAACTCGGTGGTACCAGCGCCAGATTGTCTGCTGATGTCTTTGGTATTATCGCCGTGGGAAAAGGGGATTTCGAAGGAATCGGTCAGGATTTAGAACTCATGTGGGATGTTGTAGATGCTGTTTCTCCCATGATATATCCATCTCATTTTTCCAATGTAAATCAAAATGGCATTGGTCAGGTTATCAATGGCATCCTTTTTCCACGTCCGGATTTGAATCCTTATGGTGTTGTGTATAATATATTGTTAATGACAAAGGAACGTCTACCTGAAGATGAGGGTGATTATGCGGTGGTGAGACCCTATTTGCAAGCTTTCACCGCTTCTTATCTTGGGAGCGGAAATTATCAAGTATATGGTGCCAGCCAAGTCATGGAGCAAATAAACGCTGTTTATGATGCTGGCTTTGATGAATGGATACTTTGGAATCATTCAGGTAGATATGAGGTTTATAGGAGTTTAGCTTCGCTTCTAGTGGAAGTAGAGGTTGATGATGTTGAAGTTGAATTTGAAGTTGATGATTTTGGCGTAGATGACATTGATGAGCTAGTGGAGCAAGAGAGAGATACTGCGGTAGAGTAAGAGCGGAGCGTTATTATGAAAATGTCAACTCGCTGATCAGTTCGGAAAACCCTGCGGGGTCTTCCAGGGGAACTCCTTGGGTGAGCAGGGCTTGTCCGTAAAGGAGCTTGGCATATTTTGCTGCTTTATCTTTGTCTGTATCATATGCCTGCTTAATTGTTGAAAATGAGCTGTGGCTTGGGTTTAGTTCCAGCACTCGCTCGGCGCGTATATCGCCCATCACATTATCGGATCTGCTTTGCATTGATTTGAAATATTTTTCCATTTCCAAACTGATTCCACCTTGTGCCGAAAGGCTAACGGGGTGGCTTTTTAGTTTAGATGAAATTTTCACAGATTCCACTTTTCCTTCCAAGGCTTCTTTTATGAAATCCAGCACTTCTCTGTTTTCATCTTCTTGGCGGGAAATTTCTTCTTTGTCTTCATCATCTTCCAACTCTAAATCATCATCATTTACTGAACGGAAAGTTACTTCATTAAAACTCCCCAGTGAGCGGACAACAAATTCGTCTATTTCCTCTGTGAGATATAAAATATCATAGCCCATATCACGCAATTGCTCTCCTTGGGGTAGCTTATCTAAAAGAGCAATGCTTTCGCCGCTGGCATAATAAATATATTTTTGTTCAGTGGACATACTTTCCACATATTCGCCTATTGATATAAGCTTTTCGTTTTTCGACGAATAGAGCATAATCAAATCGGAAAGCAGCTCAGTATTTGTACCATAACTTCCTGCAATTCCATATTTCAGAACAACGCCGAAACTGTTATAGAAGCTTTCATATTTTTCTCGCTCTTCGTCCATAAGTCTTTTCAACTCTGTTTTGATTTTTTTCTCCACATTGGTTGAAATAACCTTCAATTGGCGATCGTGTTGTAGAAGCTCACGGGAAATATTCAAAGAGAAATCTTGGGAATCCACTACACCTCGGACAAAACGGAAGTATTCTGGAAGTATATCTGCACAATGCTCCATTATCATCACTCCAGAGGAATAGAGCTGGAGTCCTGCTTTATATTCACGGGTGAAATAATCAAATGGTGCAACAGAGGGGATAAATAGCATTGCTTGATAGCTAACTGTTCCCTCGGCAGACACTCGTATCACAGAAGCAGGGTCAGTATAATCAGAAAATTTTTCTTTGTAAAACTCGGCACAATCTTCATCGGATACTTCGCTTTTACTACGCTGCCATATGGGGATACGGCTATTTATTGTTTCACTTTGTGTATAGCTTTCCCATATCATTTCCTCGTTGCCTTCATCATCGAGTTCGCCACTTTCCACTTGGCGACTCTTTGTTAAGTCCATGACAATGGGCCAGCGTATATAGTCGGAATATTTTTTTATAATACTTTGAAGTTTATATTCTTCCAAATAATCGCTGTATTTTTCATCATCTGTGTCCTCTTTCAGGGAGATGATTATTTCTGTGCCAATTGTTTCCTTTTCACAAGGAGAAATACTATATCCATCAGAGCCTTGGGAAACCCATTGGTTAGCATCATCATTGCCATAGGAGCGAGATTTGACGATTACCTCTCGAGCAACCATAAAAGCAGAATAGAAGCCAACGCCAAATTGTCCGATTATATCGATGTCTTCAACGTCTTCTTCCATTTCATCACGAAATTTGAGAGAGCCACTCCTGGCGATAACACCCAAATTGGATTCCAGTTCTTGCGCTGTCATACCGACTCCATTGTCGCTGATGGTTAGGGTTCTGGCTTCTTTGTCTGTGCTGATGGTGATATTGTAGTCTTCGCGGGTCATGGGAACTTTATCGTCTGTCAAGGAAATATAGCACAGCTTGTCGATGGCATCGGAAGCATTGGAAATTAGTTCGCGCAAAAAAATCTCCTTATGTGTGTAAATCGAGTTGATCATAAGGTCTAATAAGCGCTTTGATTCTGATTTAAATTGTTTCTTCGCCATATTCGGGTATATACCTCCTTTTGGATTTTACTGTTTTGTTGCTTTGGTGGAGCTTTATAGATTGATTATGTGGTGGTCTGGTGGAATGAGATTCTTTGCTGACGCTCTTAAATGACACGGGGGGGATATTTTGTGTGTTTTAGGGTGCTTATATTCTCATTTGTTTTCTTCTTGATAGGTTTATGGGACCTTCTGTCATTTCGCCTACCCAGGCTAGGGCTTTGCCTAAGCCGTTGGCAACGCAGAGGTCAGCATCGTCTGCACTGTGAGTTGTAATGTTTGTTCGGCTGGAGATTAGTCTGTCGAAACCCCAGAGTAGACTATTTCCTCCTGTGAGAATGATACCGTTTTGTGAAATATCAGCTACCAATTCCGGAGGAGTCGCTTCAAGTACGCTGTGGACGGCTTCGATGATGCGCTCTGTCACTTCCTCAAAGGCTTCAAATGTGTCTGTGGAACTGACGGCAACGACTCTGGGTAAACCGGTGAGCAGGCAACGTCCTTTCACTTCAACAGCTACGGCTTCTGCTCTGGGGAATACGCAACCAATGCCCTTTTTTAGCTCCTCTGCTGTGGTTTCGCCGATGAGTACATTGTGCTTGCGTCTGATATATTTTATGAGAGCATCGTCAAAGGCATCGCCACCAGCTTTGAGGGATTCGGATTCCACAACTCCTGATAAAGACAAAACAGCTATGTCTGTGGTGCCTCCGCCAATGTCGATAACCATATGGCCATCTGGTTTTGTTATATCGAGTCCTGCCCCAATGGCAGCTGCCAAGGGAGCTTCCATGAGATAGACCTTTCTGGCTCCAGCTGCTATGCCAGCGTCGATGACGGCACGCTCTTCCACTTCGGTGATTCCTGTGGGAACGGAAATTATTATTCTTGGTTTCAGCAATGAAAATGACTGTACTTTTCTGACTATTTCTTTGAGCATTCTCTCTGTCATATCATAATCACAGATAGCCCCATCTCGCATGGGGCGTATTGCTACGATATTTCCAGGGGTTCTACCCAACATTCGCTGTGCAGCCATGCCGACATTGAGCAGTCTTCCGGTGTTTTTGTCCATGGAAACAACTGTCGGCTCGCGTAATATGACTCCTTTATTTCTCGTGGACACGAGTACAGTTGCTGTTCCCAGATCAATACCAATGTCTCTACCGAATATCATATGTTTTAACCCCTTTTTGCGTATATTGTGGTAATTTTTTGTTTGTTTGGTGTTTTGGTGTTGCGTTCTTTGGGTGGGTGTTTTGATGTTAGTGCCATTGGGCGGGCGGCGCGTCAGGGATGCCGCGCCCTACGGGTGGGTGGTTCGTGGGCGGCGCGTCAGGGATGCCGCGCCCTACGGGTGGGTTTTTACAATATATACAAAATATTGATTATTTCCAAATGTAATTGTTTCATTGGCCTCGGGCTAGGGCGGCGCAGATTATACGGTTGGCGCCGGCTTCTTGGAGGACTTTTGCACATTCTGAAAGAGTTGAGCCTGTTGTTATTATATCATCTATGAGAAGTATTCTTTTACCCTCGATGAGCTCAGGGTCGGTGACTTTATAAGCACCGCTGATGTTGGCGATTCGAGCATCTAGTCCTTTTATCTCCGATTGAGCGCGCACATCAACGGGTTTGTGTAATGTCTCCACGGCAACATCGTCAAGATGCAATGCAGTTGCCAAAGCTAGAAGCATTGCTTGGTCATAACCTCGAGAACGCTCCCGTGTGCCGCTGAGTGGTACCCAAGATATTATATCATATTCAATGTCTGGATTTTCCAGAATGCAATCAGCCAAAACCTTCCCATATACATTGGCAAATTCCGATGAGCCTCTAAATTTATACTTATGAATGGATTTTTGCACATTACCAGCATAATAAAATGGTGCAATCGAAAAGTCGTAATTTACACCTTCTTGTCGTCCGCTGTCCAATGTGAATGGAAGCGTGTCGGTGCATTTTTTGCACCAGGTGTCTTCGATGCGGGAAAGGGATTTTCCGCAAAATACGCACATGGGCGGAAAAAACAGACTGAGCAAAATATCTAGAAAACCCATAGCTGATGACTCCTAACTAATAATTTTGCAGGTTTCACATTCCATGTTTTGATTTACGATTCTCCTTTGGCGATTAGTCTTGCTCGTAAACCGCTGTATCTTTTGTTTTGCCTGTCGTTTATAACCATTTTTTCCATTACTTCGAGGCTGCCAACGATAACCAGGAGCTTTTTAGCCCGGGTCATGGCTGTGTATAAAATGCTTCTGCTTAGAAGCTGGGGAGCCTGATCTGTCATTGCCAAAATCACGGCTTGATATTCGCTACCTTGGGATTTATGGACAGTAATTGCAAAGGCAGGCTCCAGCTCGGGTAGTTGCTCGAACAAATATGTGACCAGCTTGTCTTCAAAATCAACTGTGAGTGTTTCTTTATCCAAATCAATATCTGTGATTATACCCACATCTCCGTTGAAAACTCCTGTTCCGTCGAAGCTACCATCGATGCTTTTCCATATTATATCATAATTATTTCTAATTTGCATTATTTTATCGCCCACGCGAAATAAATGCTCACCTTGCTGTTTTTCCTTCTTTAATGGGCTTTTTGGATTAACGGATTCTCGTAACTTATTATTGAGGGCTTCGGTTCCTGCAACTTGCTTACGAGAAGGGGATAGAACTTGGATTTGAGAAGCGGGAATGTTCATATATTTTGGCAAACGCTCCCCATATAATTCGGCAATGGTTTCGGACAATTCGACCTCTGTAGTACGCTTCATGAAAAATAAATCTGGATACTTTTGCGTCATATCAGGCATTGTTCCGGCGTTTACCATATGGGAGGAAACAACAATCCCACTGTCTTCTATTTGTCTAAAAATCTCGGTAAGGGCAATGGTTGGTATAACTTCGCTTTTTAAAATGTCGGAAAATACCTGTCCAGGTCCCACTGGAGGAAGCTGGTCGGCATCGCCCACCATAATTAATCTGCCACCTTGTTTTATTGCGCCTAATAAAGAGCGCATCAGTAGAATGTCTATCATGGAGGATTCGTCCACAATGACCGCATCGGCATCCAGTGGGTTGTCGTCGTCATGCTCAAAAAGCAATGTACCGTCTTCTCCAGGGCTTGTTCCCAACATACGGTGTATTGTGGCAGCATCCCTGTTGCATATTTCAGAGAGGCGTTTTGCAGCTCTACCCGTGGGAGCGCAAAGGAGGGTTTTGAGTCCAAAACTATCGAAAAGCTTTAGGATTCCAAGAATTGTTGTGGTTTTGCCAGTGCCAGGTCCTCCCGTCAATGCCATGGCATGGCTTTTAGCAGCAAGCTCAATGGCACTACGTTGTAAAGGCGCATATTTGATATTTTCAGCAGATTCAATTGCATCAATGGTTTGAGAAATATTGTCAAGTTCTATGCTATGATGTGCCATATTTTGTATTCGCATCGAGGTGTAATACTCAGCTTCGTGCATTTGGCGCATATAACAAGCTTTTTCGCCAGCGATTGTTTCAACAACTATATCTCCACATTCGCAAAGGGCATCAAGGGCATCTGTTATGACTTCGTGATTGGCACCTATTAGCTGGTTTGTTGCAGTTAGGAGCTTTCCTTCGGGTATGAAAGTGTGACCGCTGTTATTGGTGTTGTGGGTCAGCTCGAAGACAATCGCTGCTGAAACTCGCTCAGGGCAGTCGCTTTCAAAACCTAGCTCTATGGCGATTGTATCAGCTTGGGAAAAATCAGCTCCATAGGCATCGTTTGTGATGATATAGGGATTGTCTTGTACAGCATCTATTGATTCATCACCATAATCTTTATATAGACGTGTTGCTACTAGGGGAGTAATTCCATATGCGGTAAAGTAGTCAATTAATCTGCGTAATCCCGCTTGGCGTTTATAACCATCACCTATGATGCGTGCGCTTCGCAAAGATATACCCTTTACAGTGGAGAGCTTATCGGGTTCGTTTTCAATAATGCTAAGGGTGTTGGCACCGAATTTTTCCACAATATCTCTAGCTTTGGCGGGACCTATGTTTTTTATAGCTCCAGATGCCAAATAGCGGTAGATTTCATCTTGACCGCTGGGTGGTTTCATTTCATATGATTCTATTTTAAATTGCTGTCCATATTGGGGATGGGTTATCCAAGAGCCATGGAGCTTCAAACGCTCACCTGGTGTTATCCCAGGAACGCTCCCAGCAGCAGTGGACAGCCCATTTTGTGTATCAATCCGCAAAACAGAATACCCATTATCCGGATTATGAAACACAACAGCAGAAACTGTACCCTCGATTGTTTCATAAGTCATAGGAAAGCACCTTTGGGGTAATTATTCATTATTAATTATAATCGTAACTGGTCCTTCGTTTACTGATTTTATGGTCATCATAGCGCCGAAGGTGCCGGTTTGGACGGGGAAACCGGCTTTTTTGCATGTCTCGATGAATAGTTCATATAATGGGATTGCTTCTTGGGGAGCTGCGGCATCGGTGAAGCCGGGGCGGCGGCTTTTGGTGTTGGCGTATAGTGTGAATTGGGAAATTATTAAAAGGCTTCCACCCACTGCTCCCAGGTCCAGATTCATCTTTCCGTTCTGGTCCTCGAAAATGCGCAAAGTGCAAACCTTATTGGCAAGTTTGATGGCATCTTCTTCTGTATCTCCCTTTTTAATGCCCAAGAGGACAAGGAAACCTTTATCGATGCTTCCAGTAACTTGATTTGATATTTCCACGCTTGCGGAGGAGACCCGCGTCACAACAGCTCTCATATTATATCAACTATCTGCGCGGCTCACATCAGTGACTCCGGAAATGGACATTAACTTTGTCATGGCATATACAAGCTCATCACGATTTTTTACTTCCACAACAACGGAAACCATAACAATGCCGTTATCCACTTCCTTTGCAATAAATGATATGATTTTCACATTTAGAGCGTTTAGTGTGGAGGCAACGTCAACAACAATGCCTGTGCGGTTTCGGGCGGAAATCCTGATTCCAGAAGGATATACTGTGTTATCGGCTCCAGCCCATGACACATTGACCCAGCGGTTGGCTTCATCTGGTATCTTTGCAGATTTTAAATAGTTTAAACAATCTTGTCTATGGACAGAAACTCCGAAGCCCCTAGTTATAAAGCCAATGATGGAATCTCCTGGGACTGGAGCACAGCAGCGAGCAAACTTCACGAGACAGTTGTCAAGACCTTCCACCACCACGCCGAATATGGGTTTTGTCAATATTTCCGGTATTTTTTCGGTGATATTTGGCTCTTCTTTCTTTCTCGTCTTGACAATGGCACGCATTTCATCGCGTATTCTGTTTACGACTTTTTGAGCCGAAATGCCACCATAACCGATTGCTGCGTAAAGCTCATCGATGTTGCCGAAAGAAAGGCGGTCCAGTGTTTTTGTAAGCACATCGTCTTTTGATATATCTGCCATCGTTAAAGCTGCATGGCGAAGCTCAGAATCAAATGCCATTTTGCCGTGGATAATGTTTTCCTCTCGTTTTTCCTTTTTGAACCATTGGCGGATTTTGTTGCGTGCTTCAGTGCTTTTTATAATATCCAACCAATCTCGGCTGGGTCCCTTTGCAGAATTTGATGTTTGAATTCTGACTATATCGCCATTGTTTAAAGTATGTGCATATGGAACCATGCGTCCATTCACAAAGGCACCGGTCATTTTATTGCCCACTTCCGAATGGATACTATATGCAAAATCGATGGGTGTGGCTCCAGCTGGAAGGCTCACCACATCTCCGCTGGGGGTGAAGACGAAGACTTGGTCTGCAAACATATCGACTTTCAATGCTTGGAAAAAGTCTTGGGTATCGCCTTCCTGTTGGGATTCCAACAAACGCCTAACCCATGCGAATTTTTCTTCGTCTGCCACCTTGCCTACTTTGCCTTCTTTGTATTTCCAGTGGGCAGCGATTCCATATTCGGCAGTTTGATGCATTTCCCAAGTGCGTATTTGAACTTCAAAGGGTATCCCTTCTCGTCCAATGACATTGGTGTGCAAGCTTTGGTACATATTCGGTCTGGGAGTTCCGATGAAGTCATCGAAATGGTCAGGCATATGGGAATACATATCGTGAATATAGCCCAGCACATTATAACATTCTGCAATGTCGTTGACTATTACACGAAATGCGTATAAATCCAAAACTTCAGATAAAAGCTTGTTTTCACCATACATTTTTCTATATATGCTGTATACATGCTTTGTGCGTCCAGATACTTCACATTCAATACCAAGCTCTGCTAAGCGTTCGGTAATCCTGCTTTGGGTTCTTTCTAAAAATCCTTCGTCTTCAAGTTGCCGTTTTTTTAAGCCCTCGTTTATTTCCTCGCAACCTATGGGGTCGAGATAACCTATTGATAAATCCTCAAGCTCCCATTTTATCTTTTGCATTCCAAGCCTGTGGGCAATGGGAGCATACATTTCCATTGTTTCCAAGGCTGTTTCCCTTTGCTTTTCCAGTGGTTGAAACTCTAAAGTCCGCATATTATGGAGTCTATCGGCGAGTTTTATGAGGATAACCCTAATGTCCTTTGCCATGGCGATGAGCATTTTTCGCAGGTTTTCCATTTGCTCTTCTTCTTTGTTTGAATAGGGAACTTGGCTCAGTTTTGTGACACCTTCCACAATATCTACAATGTCTTTTCCAAAGAGCTTTTCGATTTCCTCCCGGGTAGCGTCAGTATCTTCTATACAATCATGGAGTAATGCGGCGCATAGGGAATCTTCGTCAAGTCCAATTTCTGCTACAATTTCAGCTGCAGCAAGGGGATGGGTGATATAGGCTGTTCCATCTAGACGCAGTTGGGTGCCATGTGCTTTATTGGCGTAATCAAAAGCAGCGCGAATCCGCGTCAAATCGGCTTCAGGATGCTTGCCCAAGATGACATTTTCCAGATGATAGTATTTTTCCATTACATCAAGCAATATGGGTTCTGTTTCTTTACCAATACTTATAGTTGTAGCTTGTTCCACGCTGTCGATTACCTCCTTTTCACACAGTCCATTATTCATGGAAAGCTAGTTTTAATCTGTCAGATAATAGTTATAATTTATTAAGATTCTTCGGTCGCTATGCTCCCTCAGAATGACACGGGGGTGGGGTCGCTATGCTCCCTCAGAATGACACGGGGGTGGGGTCGCTTTGTTTGATGTCGAGTATGTGTAGTTGAACGGTGGTGCGACCGCGAAACTCGTTGATTTGTGGCTCGAATGCTATGTCCACCAACATGCCCACGTTGACATTTAAGTTTTCGGCTGGCATGGAAAAATATATACAATCCATGGAAACCCCAGATTTTTCAATTGATAAACGTGTGTGTTTTCCTGCTCCGATGGATAATATCGATTGGAGTGAGGCACTTTTTATACATAAACATGGGAATGGGTTTCCGTTGCCATAGGGCTCCAGAAGTTCGATGGATTCCACATTTGGGATGGCTAATAGCTCTGGCTTTTCCACCTCGAAATCGATATCGAGTTTTGGCTCGTATCCCAGTTCGGTATTATCCCAATAATACTTCGTAAAGCGTTTGCGTAGCTCGTTAATGTTTTCTTCTAATAAGGTGACTCCTGCTGCCATTTGGTGTCCACCATAACTCACCAAAAGGTCTTCGCAGAATTTTAGCGCATCATATATGGCGAAATTGCCGAAGCTCCTGCATGAACCACGACCCATGCCATCATCATCGATGCAAATGATTATCGAAGGAAGCTGGTGTAGCTCAGATGTTTTTGCCGCTACTATTCCTGCGATTCCTTGGTGCCAACCCCGCTTCGCCAAAATAATGGGGTCTGTGGAGAGTGATTCTGAGAGCATTGTGGAAACCTCATCATAGGTCTCTGCTTCCAGCCTGCGACGTTCGGTATTTAAGCCTTCCAATTGACTGGCAAGATTTTGCGCCATATCGTCATCATCGGTCATGAGCAACTCAACGGATAACTCCGGTTGTCCCATTCTCCCTGCAGCGTTAAGTCTTGGAGCAATTGTAAATCCTATTGTATTGGTCACAACCTTGGTTTTTTCAGGTAGTGCCTCTCTGAGGAGCAGATTGATGCCTGGACGCGGGGAGCTATTGAGAACTCGTAAACCGTATCTAATTAATTCTCGGTTTTCTTCTGTTACCGGCATCACATCGGCAACTGTGCCAATGGCAACGAAGTCGCTGTATCGTGCGAGCATTTCATTGATGGGGCGTTGAGACTCCAAGGCGCAAATTAGTTTAAATACAACACCAACTCCAGCTAATGCATCGTTGGGGTAGTTGCAATCCGGTCTTTTTGGGTCAACGACTGCATCGGCTTGGGGTAGCTCGGACTTACATTCATGGTGATCGGTAATCACTAAACCCAAGTCTAGCTTTTTTGCGTACTGTGCCTCTTCCACAGCAGTGACTCCGCAATCGACGGTAATCACAAGCTCGGTTCCTCTACTTTTCAGCTCGTCTAAAGCAGCGCTGTTTAGCCCATATCCCTCGCAAATACGCTTGGGTATATATATGTCGAAATCAGCAGCTTTGGTGTTAAGCCAACTGGCAAGCAATGCGCATGAAGTCATACCATCTACATCGTAATCACCATAAATGGTGATTTTTTCATTGTTTTCAAGGGCGAAGTTTATGCGAGCGACTGCTTTGTCCATATCGGTCATATGAAAAGGGTCGTGGAAATCAAAGGCTGACTGTCCCAATAATATGCGCGCTTCTTTAATGTCTGCGATACCTCGGGAGGACAGCAATACAGACAAGAGCGGATTGAGCCCCTCTTTTTTGTAAAGGTCAACTGCGACATTTCTATCGAATCCGCCAATCTCCCAGTTCCGATACCTCATTTTTTAAGTTCCATCCTTGAAATATTTTTTCCAATTGACAAGAGCTTCTCCAACTTGATATACATCACCAGCACCAACGGTGAGAATCAAATCACCATCTTTGGCTATGGTGGCGATTTCCTTTGTAATATCATCAAGGCTTGGGTAGCTTCTGGCACCGGGCACGGATTTCGCAAGCATTTGCGACGATATGCCTATTTCGTTTTTTTCGCGAGCGGCATATATCTCCGCTAGTAAGGTGATGTCAGCCCGGGACAATTGGGTTGCAAAATCATCGAAAAGATTATGAGTCCTAGTATAGGTATGGGGTTGAAAGGCGAGGACTATCCGTTTATATTCCAAAGATTGTGCCGCATCGAGGAGCGCGCAAAGCTCGCTGGGATGATGGGCATAATCGTCATATACATCGGCGCCGTTTATGCTGCCTTTGTATTGAAATCGCCTGTCTACACCTTGAAAGCTATATAGACCTTCGATAATGGATTCGATACTCAAACCCATTTGTATTGACACGGCGATTGCTGCCAATGCATTTTTTAAGTTGTGAATACCAGGGATTCCCAAGACAACGGAGCAAAAGGGTTTGCCTTTGTATAAAACATCCATGGATGGATTGCGGCCTCCGATGCGAATATTTACCCCGCGCACCGTGGCATTTTCACCCATGCCGAATGTTATAAGTTCCTTATCAAAGAGTCCGAGAGCATTCATGGTATTTTCATCGTCTAGGTTGCAAATAATGGAACCATCTGGGGGGACAAGGGAAGCAAATTGGCGAAATGATTCTTTGAGATTTTCCATATTGGTGAAGAAATCGAGATGATCGTTGTCAATGTTTAAAATGACGGCGATAGTGGGAAAAAAGCTGTGAAAAGAATTGTAATATTCACAGGACTCCAAAACTATGGAGTCTCCTTTGCCGAAACGATAACCAGAGCCAAGTATGGGAAGATTTCCGCCAATCATAACTGTTGGGTCTGCACTTGCTGCAAGGAGAATATGAGTAACCATTGAGGTGGTGGTGGTTTTTCCGTGGGTGCCAGCAATGCATATGGCATTTTTGTAGCTACGCATGATATAGCCCCAGGCTTCCGCTCGCTCAAAAACTGGGATTCCCATTTCCCTCGCTGCCTTGATTTCTATGTTCTCTTCCCTGGCTGCTGCAGTTCGAATAACATAGTCCACTCCATTTAAGTATTGGGTAGAATGTCCAACCATGGCATTGATGCCAGCCTCTTGGAGTGTGCCGATTGCCTCACAATCGTTCATGTCGGAACCCGTGATGGGAATACCCATGCCGTGGAGCAATATCGCCAAAGGCGACATGGACACGCCGCCAATACCCACCATATGGCATCGTTTACCTTCTTTAATATAGGGTTCAATATCCATAGAAACCATAAAACACCTTATTACTATTAATGTATTTAAATTATACTATGCCCTGTGTCGTTTTTCAAGATATAAATAGATGCTAGCTTTATATTACCTTAGCTAGAAAGCTTTTTAGGCGTTCGCTTTTTGGGGAAGTAAATAGCTCTTCGGGGCTGTTTTCTTCTACGATTTTACCATAATCCATAAAAAATACGCGAGTTCCCACTTCTCTGGCAAAACCCATTTCGTGGGTTACCACTACCATGGTCATGCCATCTTTTGCCAGTTGTTTCATGACATCCAGCACTTCTCCCACCATTTCCGGGTCAAGGGAGCTTGTTGGCTCATCGAAAAGCATCACATCCGGGTTCATACATAGGGCGCGGATGATTGCAACCCGCTGTTTTTGACCACCGGAAAGCTGGCTGGGGTATGCATTTGCCCTGTCGGAGAGACCGATTCGCTCTAAGAGCTCAAATGCTTTTCTATTTGCTTCTTCTTTGCTTTTGCCCAAGAGCTTCATGGGAGCGATTGTCATGTTTTTCAAAACTGTCATATGGGGGAATAGGTTAAAATGCTGAAAAACCATTCCCATTTTTTGGCGATGGATGTTGATGTTTGTTTTCGGGTTTGTTATACCAACACCTTCAAATGAAATGGTGCCTTCTGTGGGGATTTCCAAGAGATTCAAACAGCGTAGAAATGTGGATTTTCCACTTCCTGATGGACCCACCACAACGACAACCTCACCACGATGTACTTGTGAGTTTATTCCATCAAGGGCTTTGATTTCCCCTTTTTGGAAATATTTTTTGAGATTGACAGTCTCAATGAGGACATCAGTGCTCACTGCTTCTCAGTCTCCTTTCCAAAATTCCCACTAACCAGGTGAAAAACATAACCATAACGAGATATATGATAGCCACGGCAAAGAGAGGCATCATTGCATTGAATGTGCGTCCAACGATTATATGTCCAGCATTTGTCAAGTCCTGCAAAGATATATAGCCGACAACCGCTGTTTCCTTTAGCAATACAATAAATTCGTTTGCCAGTGTGGGTAGGACATTTTTGAACGCCTGGGGAAGTATAATGTGCCACATCGTTTGGACATAATTAAAGCCCAAGCTACGCCCCGCTTCAAATTGTCCAGAGTCTATGGACATTATACCGCTGCGAAAAATCTCTGCGATATATGCTCCTGCGTTGATGCCGACTCCAACAATGGCTATCAATACGATGTCTCTAACGGAGACCATTATAACTAACCAAAAAATCAGCAATTGGAGTACAAGGGGCGTGCCTCGTATAACTGTAAGGTATATTTTGCAAATTCTATTGGTGGTTTTTATGAGGGCGCGCCCCGGACCAGGTCTCATGGAGTTTACGTTTTTGTCATGGGAAGCGCGGAGGATTGCCACAATGATGCCGATGACAAGACCCATCAACAGCGAAAAAAGGGTTATAGTCAAGGTGACGCCTAATCCATTCCATAAATAGCGCCATCGGTTATCAACGATGAAGATTCGTATGAAATCATTGCGAAAGTTTACAAACCATTCGCTCAACCTACTCAGCAAGGATTTTCCTCCGTTGTTCTGTGACTTTGTACTCTAAGTTTGTTATGCGAAATAAACTAATTAATCGCTGCTAATGTATTTGTCAACGATTGTTTGAACTGTTCCGTCCGCTATCAATTCGTTGAGGGCTGTATCAATTGCGTTTAACAATGCGTCATTTTCTTTTGCAATGGCGATGGCATAGTCTTCAACGGCATATTCTGTATCTAGGATGATTAAACCAGGGGTGGCGGCGACAAAGGATTTTGCGGGTTCATTGTCAATGACAACGCAATCAACCCTATCTGAAACCAGTGCCATCACTGCGTCTGCGGCTCTGACAAAGCGGTGAACCGTTGCAAGTCCTTCTTCTTCCAAATCCCAGGTTGTGTAAAGGTCGCCTGTTGTGGAGACTTGCACTCCAATGTCATAGCTTGCATCTTCTTCGAATAGGTCGTCAATACTGGTGATGGGTGAGCTTTCTTTGATAATAACGACTTGGACTCCCGTGGCATAACTTGTGGTGAAATTAACACTTTCCAAGCGAGCTTCTGTAACTGTCATACCAGCCATACCCATGTCGATGCGACCTGTGGTTACTGCTGCGATAATAGAGGTGAAATCCATGTCATCGATTCTCAAGGTTAGACCAAGTTTATCTGCAATGGCTGCGGCGATTTCAGCATCTATGCCAACTATAGTTCCGTCTTCCCAATATTCGTATGGGGGGAATCCAGCGTTTGTACCCATGATGAGCAAGCCTTCGGTGACTGTAAGAATGGTTTCATCAGTGATGTCTTCGTCCTCGTCATCATCATCGGTATCGATGTCTTCATCTTCTTCTTCGAAGTTGAAATCTTCATCGTCACCATTTTCGGCATCGGTATCCAGGTCGTCGTCCTCGTCGAGGTCTAATGGGCTATCTGAAACCTCAGTTTCGTCTGGACTACTTGATGGAGATGTGCTATTTTGTGTTCCGGTTTCGCCGCATGCAGCTAGCAACAGCAGCAGTAGTGCCATTGAAAGCGCAATTGACAGTAGTTTTCTAAACTTTTTCATTTTTTCCTCCTATGTTTTGCTTTGTTTGATTATTGAAAACGAGAATGCAGGACTTCTCATTTTCTTGTCTTTGGGTGTTATTGATTTACCCTTACTTAAGACTTAGCCATTATACTATCTCTTCGCCTGTGTTTCAAGTTGTTTGTGTTTTTTGGTAACAAAAACCCTTGGAACAGTTGTAGTTCCAAGGGTTTTGTTGGTGACCCGCCCGCGACTCGAACGCGGGACACCCTGCTTAAAAGGCAGGTGCTCTGCCTAACTGAGCTAGCGGGTCATTGGCTGGGGTGGCTGGATTTGAACCAACGAATGCCAGAGTCAAAGTCTGGTGCCTTACCGCTTGGCGACACCCCAAATTATAATTAATAATTAATGATTAATAATTTTCTATCGTTTGTTGTTATTTGTCGAGTGTTAGTTTTCCAACGTTAATTATTCATTATTCATTATTCATCATTAATTAAAAAAATTGGGGTGGATAAAGGGATTCGAACCCTCGACCCCTGGAACCACAATCCAGTGCTCTAACCAACTGAGCTATACCCACCATATACTGTGAAATATCGTGCTATATTATCTATATAGACTTGCGCAAACTGTGCTGCATATAATGTGGTTTCTTTGCAGTCCACGAATTATAACATAGCATAAAATTCTTTGCAAGATATTTGCAAGATATTTTTCTTGTACTATATATAAAAGACACGACTTTTATGCATTTGTATGATAAAATGATTGCTACGTAATTATTTAATTATTTTATGAATATCGTCTTGCTCCCAGCTTCGCTGGAACCACAAGACATGATAACATACATCGCTAACATATGTTGTTACCCATAAAGCTTTAGAATAAAGGTGAATGATATGGAAAACAGTGCTGTACAAAGTGCGCCGGTGAAAAGCTCCGCTTCGCAAAACTCGAAAGCGGTATATCAAATACTAAGAAATGTTGGAAACGCCATTGTTGGAAAAGATGGAGTGATTTTGCGGTTATTTTTAGCGATTTTGGCAGGAGGACATATACTCATAGAGGACATACCTGGTGTTGGAAAAACAACACTTGCCCTTGCCTTTTCAAAGGCTTTAAGTCTTAATTATAGTCGAATCCAATTCACCCCTGATGTTCTACCCTCTGATATAACAGGTTTTTCCATATATGATAAAGACAGCGGACAAATGAGATACTCCCCTGGAGCTGTGTTGTGTAATTTGTTTCTCGCAGATGAGCTAAATCGTGCCACAAGTAGGACACAATCTGCTTTGCTGGAAGCCATGGAAGAAGGACAGGTCACTGTGGATGGGGTTTCCCATGTAATTCCGCAACCATTTATTGTTATAGCCACCCAAAATCCCGTTGGTGCAGCAGGAACACAATTGCTCCCTGACTCCCAAATAGATAGATTCATGATTCGTCTGTCGTTGGGTTATCCAAGCCACGACGATGAATTGAAGCTACTGGAGCGCAGACATGGAAAAAATCTCCTGGAACTTGTGGAACCTGTGATAACTGGAAAAGGACTTGCTCTAATGAGAAATGATGTGGAAAATATCCACGTTGATTCCACATTATTAAACTATATTGTCACCATAGTGGGAGAAACTAGGCGACATGCTGATCTTTTGTTGGGTGCTAGCCCTCGAGCATCAATTGCATTAACTAGTATTTCCAAAGCCATGGCATATGTGCAGGGGAGAGATTATGTTATACCAGCCGACATCACACCACTTATTGTGGACACCCTTGCCCATCGACTGGTACTCAAACAGGGGCTTGATGAATCTGTCACCGCTGCAAAGATACTGGGGGACATATTAGGATATGTAAAAACACCAAGTGCTTAGTCATATTAGTGGTAAAATTCAATGGAAAAAATTATGAAATAGGACAAACAAATGTTTACTAATCGAGTATTTTATATATCGCTCCTTGCCACGGTTGGTTGTTTTTATGTATTGTACCCATTTTGGATTTCGTGGTATTTGTTTGTTCTGCTTTTATTATTGATACCATTTGATTTGATTATCAGTATACCTGGTATGCTAACTAAACGTATTTCAATGACTGCTCCTAAAATGTGTGAAATGGGAGAATCTGGAAGACTTATCATCACAACGAAGCAATATAAAAATTATCCTTCCGGACATATAAAAGCAAAAATCCATGAATCAAATGATGGATATGGCAACAAGCGGCGCATTAGATGTAGCCCTGAAAATGGTGCCAGATATACTATTTCTTTGGACACATCCCACAGCGGTCTTTTTTTGTATGAAATAAAACGCATACATAATACCAGCTTGTTGGGATTATTTTCTGTGTCCCATAAAATTTCCTGTACTGCTGCAATGCTTGTGATGCCAGTTGCCATAAAACCGAAAAATGCAGTATCACTCCCCCAGATAGTCGTAATGCGCCCGAAGCTTGCAGGAGGTTTTTCAGAGGAGACAGAATTGCGGGATTACCGATCTGGGGAACCTTTAAAATCAATCCATTGGAAACTATCTGCCAAGTATGATTCCTTGATAGTTAGAGAAGCCATGGAAGCTCCTCCCCATAGCAGACTTGTGTATGCGGAGCAGTGGTCATCTGGAGATGAAAGGGAACTGCTTCTTGGGCGATTGCGCTGGGTATCAGATTATTTGTTGGATATGGATATGCCTTATTGTCTTAAGATTGGGGAAAATGGATTAATTAGCGAAATATCTGATACTGGGGAGTTAATCGATTATTTATACGAGGTCTTGGGTAATTTTTCGAGCAACTCAATGAGTATTATATCTCCAAACACTGTATTTTCCTGGGTTTTTCGTATTGATGGAAAGCAGGAGGTGAGCAAATGAATCGTCTTATTGGGATTGCTGGTGATTTTGTGCTAATTTCCATCGCAGCATTTAGTCCCATCGCAGCTCTTATTACTGCTTTTTCCTTTAATGTGAGCATGGAAGTTATTTTAATGATTGTTCTTGTGTGTTCTTTTATGATTTCGATTATTTCTAATATTTATCATGAAAAGGGAATAAGGTTTACCCTAATCATCATCTTAGCTTTTTTTGTATGGAGGCTCAAAAGTATAAGAGCCGGTGTGAAGTTGGTGATATTCATCATCACAAGGGAATATAGCAATTGGCTCTATGTTCCTGTTTTGTTTTCGGCAACAGATGGAACATCGGCGGATGTAATGAGCTTTCTTGTGTTCGTGGGACTTCTGATGGTTTTTTTCCTTGCATATACAATTTCCTTACATCGAAGTGCTTTTTTAACAGCGATGTTCACATTTCCCATCGTTTTTCCCACTGTTGTCCTCACCCATACCACTCCGGATTTTCGCTATTTCATCACCTTAGTTGCTGTTTATCTCACGCTATTTTTCGGTGCAGCTCTTTATCCTGATAATTATGCCAAGAGAAGCAGAGGAGTGCAATATGCTGCATTTTTGTCTGTTATTTTATTGAGTATTACATATTTTGTCGCACCACCAAAGGCATATGTGCGAAGTGTCACCATCAGGGATGTTGACCGCTATATTAGAAGTGCAGCTGCTAAGTTGGGTGTATTGACCAATAAATCCGCCAGCGGCTGGCCCTTCAGATATTTAAATCAGTGGAGCTTTGATACTCAAAGAATGATTGTTGCCAATTCAGGACCTCGCGGTATTATGGATCATAGCTTGCTGGAGCTGCAATCATCAAAAGCGGGCACTTTTTATCTTCGGGGCTTTTCCCTAGATAGCTTTGATGGGAGAGATTGGTATTCCAGTGATGATTTAATGGATAATCTTAGCGATGATTTAGCTGTCTTTATGCCTGGAGTTATAGTAGCTGCAGAGCAAAATCATAATCCCGAAAGTCATCTTATCTTGGAAAATATGTATATAGTAAAAACAGGAGATGTCACTGGAATTAATTATTATCCATACTTTTCCATATATCAAGGGAGTGTTTATTCATCCCATATTTTAGTTGATGAAGATATTAGAAGGGAAGTTCTTTTATCTTCATCATTGTTTTTAAGTACAAATGAAAACCCATATGCCATCTCATTCATGGATCCCGATGAGTCGATTTTTGATATGTATGATAAAGTTAAAAATACCGGTACTTTGCAATACAATCTCAATGGATATAATAAACAGATTGAAGAATCAACGATTTATACACAAATTGACCCTTCAACTGCTCAAGGACTGCGGGAACTTGCTTTTACAGCTGGTATAAACCCAGATGCACCACGAGAGCTATTAGCTAATATGGTGGCGAGCTATGTATCCTCATCGGCGACTTATACCCTCAACCCTTATATAATACCCTATGATGTGGACTTTACCCTTTATTTTCTACAAACTTCAAGGCGGGGTTATTGTATACATTTTGCCACTGCTGCTGCATTGATGCTCAGGTCTCTGGATGTCCCTGCGAGGCTGGCAAGCGGATACCTTGTCACCATTGGAGATGAAGATGTGGGAAATGTCGTTACTATCACAGATAGAAATGCCCACGCTTGGGTGGAGGTTTATTACGAAAACATTGGTTGGTTGCCTTTGGAAGCGACACCTTCTTCCGGCTTTGGAGGGAGTACAGGTTTTTCATATGATATATCGATACCCGCCTATATGGGAGGCAGGGAGGATGAGCCTACCTTGGATGAGTTTGTGGGACAGGGCAGCCAAGTAAGAGACCGAGAAAGTAGACCGAATATAGCTGCTAGCCAGAATGATGACAATGTTGCTCCGGTGGAGCTTATATCGGAGTCAGGGAATAGCAAAGCTGGTGTATGGCTTTTAATTTGTGTTGTGATTCCACTAGCTGTTTTCCTGTATCGGAAAATGCTTCGTTTGTATATAAATCATCGTTTTTATGATGCAGATGAAAATGCTGCTGTGCTTTTTATCTGGCGATATTTAAGTGGTTTAAGTCGTGACAAACCTCCAACGAAGCTGGAGTCGATTGCACTCAAAGCCAGGTTTAGCCAGCATAGGGTTTCATCCCTTGAGAGAGATATCATGGTGGGAGAGGGAATTTCCTATACCATGGAATTATATCAAAAGAGGAAAAAACCCGTGCAACTGTGGTTAAAGTATATCAAAGGAGTGATGTAGATATGGCGGAGCAGTTTATACGGACGGCAATGCTTTTTGGGAAAGATAAGGTGGAAAAACTTAGAAACCGCCGAGTGGCGGTTTTTGGTTTAGGAGGTGTTGGGGGACACTGCGCTGAGGCACTTTGTCGTTCGGGTATTGGTGCTCTGGATTTATTCGATGGAGATGTGGTGGATATAAGCAATATAAATCGACAAATCATCGCCACTCACAAAACCATTGGTTTGGACAAGGTTTCTGTCATGGAGGAGCGTTTGCTAGATATTAATCCTGAGCTTCTTGTAAAATCGCAAAAAATATTTTATTTACCAGATAATGCTGATGATGTTGACTTGTCTGTTTTTGATTATATCGTGGATGCTGTGGATACTGTCAGCGCAAAGCTTGAAATAATATACCGAGCTGATTCATTGGGGATTCCAATTATAAGCGCAATGGGTGCTGGGAATAAAGTAGACCCAACAGCCTTTGAAGTTGCTGATATTTATGAAACTTCAGTATGTCCCTTGGCAAGGGTGATGCGAGGGGAGCTTAGAAAAAGAGGTATAGATAAGCTAAAGGTTGTTTATTCAAAAGAAAAACCATACATACCGATTTCGGAAGTATGGTTTGATGAAAAAAATGAGCAAGAAGAGCAAAAGCGTCGCTCGGTGCCAGCGAGCAACGCATTCGTTCCACCTGTGGCTGGGTTAATAATGGCGAGTGTAGTGGTGATGGATTTACTTGAGAGCTAATATTGATCTTGGGTTTATTATAGTACTAGTATGATTTGTATTTTTATGTAACTCAGAGAGGCGATGTCATTATTGTTATATAGTGTCAAGGGAATCGTCGTTGAAGACCCAATCTCTGGTGTTGATGGCTACATATTCGTCGGCAGCTGTGCGACACACGGTTTTTGCTATGCCAGCATTAATGATGAGTCTGCGGCACATGGTGCAAGGACCCCAGAGGGAGTCATCGTCCAATATGGCATCTGTCTTACTGTCCCGACCAGCAAGGTACAGGGTTGCTCCTATCATGTCGCGCCTGGATGCCGATATGATGGCATTTGCCTCTGCGTGGACGCTTCTGCATAATTCGTATCGCTCGCCGCTGGGTACATCCATTTCATCCCTTAGGCATTTGTTGATGTCATGGCAATTTTTTCTACCCCTGGGTGCGCCATTGTAGCCCGTGGCTATTATTTCGTCGTTGAGTACTATTATGGCTCCATACTTTCGTCTCAGGCATGTTGACCTTATTAGGACTGTGTCTGCTATGTCGAGATAGTAGTTTTCTTTATCCTTACGTTCCATTTTAGTATCCTCCATGCTATTTATTAGTAAAACTTGAAAAGCATTATAACTTGAAATTAATAAAAATTCAAGCTTGACATTGGCTTTGAAATGGTGTTTAATCTATTTTTGGTAGTCGGCGCACAATCTCATGGGTGCTGTCGAAAGCCAATTGCAAACTTATCTAGTTTATTACGAAAGGACGTGAGTGCGTGGACGAAAGCCCACGAAGTAGGCAGATTATCGCATTATCGAGTAGCTCGGATGTGGCGATGCTTTATAGGGTAACCGGCGTACTTGCTCCGCCCGGTTTGCTGTGCATGAGGTAGTTTATTTTTGTGCGCTTTCCCCTATATATGATTTATCGCGCCCCCGGGGGCGGTTTTTTTGTGGAAATTTTTAAGCTGGTGGTCTATTTAAGCCCACTATTTAAGCCCACTATTCATGCCCACTGGAAATCATCGAAGCCGGTATTGCGATTTGTGACCTATCCGTAAACGAAACATCACAAATCTATTAGGGGGTGCTAAACATGCCAGTTGATTTTGACATCAGTAAGTACGACAATACTACGCTAAAACAAATGCTCAGTGAAACCAATTCCGCTGATATTGCGGAATGGATCAATGACTTGGAAGAAAAACAAGCTGCCATAAAGCTATTTAGGCTTTTGCCAAAAGATGAGGCAGCAGATGTGTTTGCAGATTTGTCTAGGGATATGCAAGAAAGTATCATTGCTGCTATACAAGACTACGAGATTAGCAGCATCATAGATGAACTTTTTCTCGATGATGCGGTGGATTTCATTGAAGAAATGCCTGCCGGAGTCGTTAAGAGAGTTCTAAGCAACCTACCCAGAGAAAAAAGAGACATGATAAATAACTTCCTGAAATACCCAGAGGGTAGTGCAGGAAGCATTATGACCATCGAATATGTGGATTTGAAAGCGGAACAAACTGTGGCTGAAGCTTTCAACCGCATACGCCGCGATGGCGTGGACAAGGAAACAATTTATACTTGCTATGTAACCGATTCGGCTCGTCATTTGCTGGGTGTGGTTTCTGTGAGGACTCTATTACTGTCTTCTCCCGATGATAAAATCGAAGACATCATGACCCGAGAAGTTATTTCCGCCAATACCAGCGACGACAAGGAAAATGTCACAAATGAGTTTTCAAAATATGGCTTTCTAGCCATGCCCGTTGTGGATAACGAAAACAGGCTTGTGGGTATCGTCACATTCGACGATATTTTAGAAGTTCAAGAAGAAGAAGCCACAGAAGACTTTGAAATTATGGCTGCCATGTCTCCTTCCGATGAGCCTTATTTGAAAACGAAAATCAGCAGATTGGCTCTCAACAGGATACCCTGGCTTATGCTCCTTATGATAACAGCCATCATATCTGGACATATCATTGAAAGATTCGAACACGCTCTGACCGTAATGCCCATCCTCATCACTTTTATCCCAATGCTCATGGATACAGCTGGAAACTCTGGTGCTCAAAGTGCTACTTTGATTATCCGCGGTATCGCCCTTGAAGAAATCACTTCTGCTGATACATGGATAGTATGGTTTAGAGAGGTTCGTGTTGCCACTTTATGTGGCGGAGCATTGGCTGCTGTAAATTTTGTTCGTATCCTTCTTTTCAACAGATGGGAATTTTTGCTCGCTTTCAGCGTATCATTGGCTCTCTTTTGCACGGTTGTCATCGCCAAGTCTGTGGGTTGCTTACTTCCTCAACTGGCGAAACTTTTAAAGTTTGACCCTGCCGTCATGGCAGCACCAGCAATTACAACCATTGTCGATGCAGCTGGCTTGCTGGTATACTTTGGCATTTGCAAGTTTGCATTTGGTATATGAGATTTATCAATAGTATTTGATATTACGATTGTTTGCGATGTTAGTGTCTAAATTCCTTTAGATAGCTCGCATAAATCGAAGCAATCCAGATTTTATGCAAGGAAAGTAAGCATAAAGTCTGGATTGCTTTTTTATATTATGTTTTAGCAGGCACAAACCGTGTCATGGTAGGTACACACCGTGTCATTTAAGAGCGTCAGTGAAGAATCTTATTGCAACGAAAATGCCGTCAAGTGAGATTGTCACAATATATGCCATGGTTAGGATGTAGATTCTATCAATACTTTCCAAAATCGTCATCGGAGGGTGTTGAATCAGCGGACTTTGATGACACTTCCTGATATTTCCCCGCAGTGCTACCAACTGCTAAGCCATCAGATGAAAAGCTACTCGATGACTGATATAGGCTCTTTATACCGGAATTGCTTTCGATTAACTTGAACTGGGATATGAGATCTTGGAGCAAAGAAGACTGGGAACTCATTTCTTGGCTGGCGGCGGCACTTTGCTGCGCTGTTGCGCTGTTTTGTGAAACAACTTGTGCGACCTGGTCAACCCCAATGTTGATTTGCTCTATACCCATGGACTGTTGTTCCGAAGATATGGCGATTTTGTCCACCAATTGATTGCTTTCCCTTATCTCGGTGACGATTTCGCTGAGGCTTTCCGCTGTTTCTCCTGCAATACGCACACCCAGGAGTGCTTTTTCCATGGAGCTTTCTATGAGGCTTCCTGTGTCCTTTGCAGCCTCTGCGCTCTTTGCGGCAAGACTGCGCACTTCCTCTGCCACCACTGCAAAACCTTTACCATGCTGACCTGCTCTGGCTGCTTCCACAGCTGCATTGAGTGCGAGAATATTTGTTTGAAAAGCTATATCATCAATAACCTTTATAACTTTACCGATTGAATTGCTGGCTTCGTTGATTTCGTTGACAGCATTAATCATATCATCCATTTGCTGGCTGCCTTTTTCAGCACTGGATATGATTTTTTCAGCTAATTTTGCTGCATCGTTTGCCAAGCTTGCGTTTTCACGGGTGCTGGTGGCAATGTCTGCGATGGAGCTTGCCAACTCCTGTATGGACGAAGCTTGCTCAGTGGCACCTTGCGCCAGAGCCTGAGCCCCTTCTGCCACTTGACGTGAACCAGATGAAACTTGTAAAGAGGACACATTGATGCTGCCAAACATTTCGTTGAGGGTGAGAAGCATGGATTGCAATGCATTGCCCATTGCGTCTTGTTTGCCCAGGGGAACAATGCTTCCTGTTAAATCGTTGGCTGCTATCATAGACAAACATTGGTCGATGGTTTTTAACCTTTCAATGAGCTTTCGGAAGTTTTGTACCGTCAGAGCTGTTTCATCTTTACCTTGGGAATACTTGAGCATGGACTCGTTTTCTTCATCGCTGAATTGCAAGCTTCCTTCGTTGGCAATTTTTGATGCCACATCACTGACAAAGAGTATTGGTTTTGTAATCGTATTTTTAATATTGATTGCTACAAAAAGACCCACTGCTATTGCAATTGAAGAGACAATCAAAACAAGGATTTGTGCAGTATGGGAAGCTGATTGTGCTGCAAAGATTGCATCTGCAAGGCTGGATTCAATCGCATTTGTGGTGTTGTTGAGGCTTTGTAGACTCTGGTAACCAATCGTTATTGCATTTTTGAGTTCCGCTCCTTCGAGCTCGTATTCATAAATGAAATTTAAAACAGCGAGTTCGTATTCTTCGAGTTTATCAAGTGCAGTTTGTGCGATTGCCAGGGATGTTTGGGTTCTTAGAATCGCCATGTATTCGGCAAGAATTTCTTTAACTGCTTCAATATTGCCTTTCACCGTTTCTGCTCGCTGTGGTGTATAATTTTCAGCCATTCTAGCAACTTCAACACGCATGGTTGTGACACGGTTATTAATTTGAACCGTGTCATTTATTCTGTCCATTTTTATGTTTAGTTCTTCAGGCGGGTCAAGATTGTTGATTTGGCCTCGCGTGGTATTCATTTGGGCATCAAACATAGTGCTAACGGCAACAACAATCTCCGGTCCGAGTTTAACAAGACTGTCTTTTGCAATTTCAGCTTGTAAGTATGCAGCGTTTACTCGCTCCATTGAGGTGTAATACTCACCCAGATGGCTCATGAATTGATTCCATTGACTACTGTATTCGCTTAGCTTCGGATTTGCTGATATTATTGCTGTGGCTTGTCGTCCTGAAGTGGCTGTTTTGTTGTATTCGCTGACAAAATTGTCCCACTCCTCAGCTGAGTATCGCATGGTGAAACTGGCTTCGTGGATACGAACGGAATTTACTCCATTTAATGTTTGTGTCACTGCATCGCTTATTTCGTTATATATACCCACCAGTTCATTGGAATTTGAAATAACGCTGCTGCTAATGGAAACAACCAAAGTGATGACAGCTATCATGAATATTATTATACCAAATCCAAAAAGTATTTTCGTGCCTATTTTTATATTTTTCATGTCATACCCCTTGTTAAAAATAATCTAACCTTACTCTACATTATTTATCGACAAATTATGTATAAAGTAAAGCAATTGTTGTTTTTTTTCGATAATTTCAAATGGGTATGTTAAAGCATCTTCAAATAAGAGTAGATGTGTTAAAAACTAGGAGGAAGGAACAATGTCGAATCGAGCGGTTATAAATGGTAAAAAGGGGAAAACTCGAAAAAATGGTTTAATAGGAGAACTGGAAAAGCTTGTGGAAGCAGGTGAAATCGGCGATTTCGGAGCGGTAATCAATATGAGCGGATTGTCGGGAAAAGATGCTTCGGTGGCAAGTTTGATTAATACAGCGATGAAAAACTATAAAAATGCAATGGAATATAGTTTAATGAAATATCAGCTTACAAGCAATGCTCTCGGGGTTGCTTTGTGGGATATGGATGTGGTGGGTGGAGACCCGATAAATCCTAATAATAGCTTTACTTGGTCTTCAGAATTTCGTTGGATGCTAGGATTTTCCAATGAAGCGGATTTTCCCAATGTGCTTTCCAGCTGGAGCGATAGAATCCATCCAGATGACAAGGAAAGAACACTTGCTGCTTTTGCTGCTCATCTAAACGACCGCTCGGGTAGGACACCATATAATATTGAAAACAGGCTAATGATGAAAAATGGTGAATATAGACATTTTCATGCTTTCGGTAATACCCTTCGAGATAATAGCGGGGTGCCTTTGCGAGTGGCAGGTGCGCTTATGGATATAACAAATAGGCAAATTATGCAAGATCAGCTCATGACCAATGATTTACGCTTTGGATTGTTACTGAAAAGTATAAATATTGCCTTGTGGGATATGGAGGTTGACCCCCATGATCCAGTGGGGGGAGCAAATGATTTTTGGTGGTCAGACGAATTACGCCATATGCTGGGCTTTTCTGGCGAGCATGATTTCCCCAATGTTTTGAGCAGTTGGAGCGATAGACTGCATCCAGAGGATAAAGAAGCCACATTAAATGCATTCGCAGCTCATTTAAACGATTATACTGGTAGAACACCATATAACGTGGTATATCGTTTGCAAAACAAAGCAGGGGAATATATGCTCATAAAGGCTGATGGCTCCACCATGCGTGATGCTGATGGAATACCCCTTCGTGTGGTTGGTTCCGTTGAGGATGTAACCCATGAGTTGAGAAAAGAAAACTTGGATATTTTTATCCATGATTTCACAGAAGAAATTGATGGAATGACAAATGACATGGCGATGATTCTAAAAGCTGCTGAGTCGTTGAAATCGGCTCAGGAGACTAATTTGAAAAACTCAGAAGAGTCTGAAAAATATGCTTCTGAGACAAAAAATATCGTTTCAACGATACAAAGTATTGCCTTCCAGACAAATATTTTGGCACTTAATGCTTCAGTGGAAGCTGCTAGAGCGGGAGTCCATGGCAAAGGTTTTGCAGTTGTTGCCGAGGAGGTTCGAACCCTTGCTTCAAAGAGTGCAGAAGCTTCCTCACAAATAGAAAGCAAGCTAGTTGCTATTCAAGATTCATCTGTTTTAATGACAAATGATATTAAAAACACGCTATCCCTTGTCAACGAGCAAACCGAGCTCATTGCAGACATAAAAGCTTTGGTAGATAAATTAGTGGGAACATATGATGAATTAACCAGAATGATAAGAAGCAATTAAGTTTGCTATTAACGAGGGGACGGTGTGAACAGGGGGACGGTTCTTTTGTTCACGTTCTCTGAACGCGGGGACGGTTCTTTTGTTCACGTTCACTGAACGCTGGACTGATTCTTTTGTACAGGAGGAACGTGAACAAAAGAACCGTCCCCGCGTTCACAAAAGAACCGTCCCCCTGTTCACAGAACCGTCCCCCTGTTCACTCCGTCCCCCCATTTATGATTCCCTTGGTGGGAAGGGTTCGATGGGGGGGTCGGGGATTATGAAGCTTTCTTCGGGTTTGAATACTGCAACAATTCTGTTGTCGCTGGTTCCTGTGTTGTAGTTAAATGGTGCTTTACAGGTGATGAGGGTAACCCTCGCTTCGCCGGTTGTATCCATTATTTTTTCTCCAGGAGCAGTGGCGAGAAGATAGACAAAGACGCTCTCCAGTCTGAATACTTCCCTTGTACCATCGTCGTATAGGATTTCCATTTCATCGCCGATTTCCAGGGTATCTAAATCATGAAGCTGTCCGCTGCGTCCGCTCCAGATATTGTGGCTGGCAAATATGGCATTACCAGTGTTTCCCGGAATTGCACTGTCTTTCCACCAGGATATGATGGAGCCAGAGTGAACTATGTGCATGGTGCTGTTTTCAAAATCGGTTTCAGTACCTTGGATTTCAGCATCCACATTGATTGCTGGGATATACATCCATATGGGAATAGCTTCGATGGGGATATAAGGAGGTTCTTCATCTTCTTCTATTTCTACTGTTGTTTCATCATCGAGTGGTGATATGCTTGCAATTTCTATTTCATCAACATTCGTGTAAGGATTTGGAGCGGTGTCAGGGCTTGAGGGAGTCTGAATTGAACTTTCACTAGTAGCGCAGGAGGGTAGGAGCAGCATAATAGAAATAACAAGCAAAAGCATTGATGAGAATCTGGCAATGCTTTGCTTGTTTTTTTGTAGTTGAATGCTTATATATTTCATGTTTTCATCATATCATAAATAGCAACTTGCAACAATACGAAAGGATTGTATAACGTATAATTATGACTCGTTTTCAATGGGGATGCCTGTTATTATTATGTCTGTTAGATAGTTAGTACCTGAGCTTTGTGTAGTTGCTCCTGAAACAGATAGTGTACTGACATTGAGAAAACGGATATATAATGTTTCGATGTTTTCCATGGATGCATTTAGCTTATATGGTCCGAGCTCTATATATTTACCTTCAGAACCAACTGTGTACTTAATATGGAAGTTTTCATTATCGGTGAGCGGTAGCCATGTCACTGCGTCATGGCTATATTCCAAAGTAAAATCCTTCGGTCCTGTCGCCGAGCCTTTTGTCCAAAATGAAAGCTCAATGTCATTATATCCAGCAGTGGATATTTCGCTCAAGAGCCAATACTGTGAAGCTGTGTTCCAGCCTCTACTATAATATGAGTATTGTGGGCTGTCTTTTGTTGTTCCACCTGTTCCCCCGTTGATATTGATATCGTATGGTCTAGTGAGTGTTGCTGCATGGTTACTAGCTGTCAAAGCAGATGGTTTATAAGTAGTGGAATCAAGAGGTTTTACTGTTGGAGTCCATGCCACGATGGTTTCTCTTTTGTCTTTATTTTGCAATAAGCCCATTGAGTTTGCTATGAAAAAAGCGGGAATTAGAAGTAGTAAACATATTGTAATTACAAGTGTACCCCTTTTGTATCTGATAGTCAGTTTCATGTAGTGTTACCCTTTCATTTAGCTATTACCCTGTATAGTTTATTAGAATCATTCTATAGGCTGTAGCTACTTTAAGGTCAAGGGTGTAATATAGATTTCTGTTATTTCTTGCATATTTTCGCTAAAAGTATTATAATGTATGGAGTTTATTATATGAAAAGAGGGATTTTATGAAATGTCCGAATTGCGGTACAGAGCTTGAAAAGGGAACCCGCTTTTGTACGAATTGCGGAACAAGGCAAGAACTGGAAGATATTAATAGTGAAGTAGAGAATGAAGAACAAGGTGAACTCATAATAGAGTCACAAGAACCGATAATAGAAGATAACGAACCTGAAAAAGAGTCTGCTGAACAGGATGCAGTTGCGGAAACGCCTATTGAAGTAGAGTCAGTAGAGGAAGTATCTGCTGCTGTCGCGGAAGAACCAGCAGAAGCAGAAGCAGAAGCAGAAGTAGAAGCAGAAGCAGAAGTAGAAGCAGAAGCAGAAGCAGAAGCAGAAGCAGAAGCAGAAGCAGAAGCAGAAGCAGAAGCAGAAGCAGAAGCAGAAGCAGTGGCAGAAGAGCCAGCTGCGACAGCAGTAGAAGAGCCAGCAGCAGAAGAGCCAGCAGCAGAACCAACTGCGGAGGAATCAACAGAGCAGGAGGATCAGGCAGCGACAGAAGAAGCTGAGGAACCTGCCGCAGCAGCAGCAACAGATGCACCACCAGCTGCTCAAGCTGAGCAACCCGCTGCAGCCACTACAAGCCCAGCAGCTTCTACAAGCCCAGCAACACCTCCACCACCCGTAGCACCTCCTCCACCACCAGCACCAACAACTCCACCCAGCAGTATTGTGGAGACCCAAGGCGAGCCTGTTGGGAAACCAAAAAGAGGACTATTCCTAAAAGTCGCTGTACCAATTATCATTATCGCATTGATAGCAGGAACTATATTTTTTCTACGACGTAAACCAACAGGAGTAGAGACTCTAGCCCTTCCTATGGAAAACTTCGCACAAGAAATTCAGCAACGCATAAACTCATCTCCACTGGTTCTCTTTGGTTTGTTAAATGAAAGCTTGACAGATGGTAAGACGACAGTCACTTTTTTAATAGAAGAGTCAATGTATCTCAATGAACTGTCATTAAGCTTAGCAATTACATCTAATGCGAAAGATTCGGATATTGCAATTGAATTTAGTTTAGAACGGGTAGACCCATTTTACGGTGATCAGAACATAAATGCCGAGCTTTTCATGGACAAAGAAAGAATAGCAATCGGAACGAAATTGTTCGATGATAATTATTATGGTATTCGCTATTCCACATTTGTCGATGATATTATTGTATTTGCCAATAGATTTGGTTTGGATCAAGCAACTGTGAGTGTCCTTACCACAATGGTGGATGTTATCCAAGAAGTCATGAACACAGAAGCAAAGGAAGCAGTCGAAATTTCACCGGAAACCTATGCAGCTATTGAGAGAGTCCTTGAATTGTGTGAAACTACCTTTGAAAGTGTTGACCTTTCCACCATTGGAAGAACAGACTCTGGTATGAAATATGAGATAGTCATTCCAAAGGCTGCGATACTTCAAGTATTTACCGAGTTTTATGAATATTTGGAATCCAATGATGAAATTCGTGATGCATATAATCGTTTTTCAGCCTATTCTATTGGAATGAGCTACAATGCTGCTCTTGGTGAAATCAGAAGCGTAATTGCAGAATTTGATGAAATGTATTCTGAAGAAAGTAGTGTTGTTGGAACTATCTACGCTGATGAAAATAGACTTTTGATGATAGAGTATAATTACGATATCATAATTAATTCTCGCTGGGGTGATGTTGATAGAACACTCATGAATGTGGTACTAGACTTTGGTGAATCAGTTTTAGATCCTTGGTCAATCACCAGTTCCGTTGATAATGGATATTATATAGAGGAAGTTGAAATGATATGGTATTATCAGGAAAACTCTTCCAATGGAAGCTATGTGAATACCATCGAAATAAAGACAGAATATTACACTATTAAACTTACAGCCGAATGGCAGAAATCTACCGGTCGCTATGTTTTGTCAATTAAAGATGATTACGGCTGGTATGATGATGAAATCACGGGTAGACTGATTATCGATAACGACAACTCAGGATTTACGTTCACTGTTGATACTTTTCCTGGGTCTGAGTTTTTATTCGATGAACGTGGCAGCAGTTTTTTATTCAGCATAATCGGCGAGTACAATGTGAAAGTTAAAGAAATCGAGTTCATCAACATCGATAAATGGGATATGGAACTCATGGAGAGAGTGGTGATGTTCATCGAAGGCGGATTTGATGGAGATGATTATGATGACAGCGGATATGTGACGGAGACGCCGTCTTCTCCTCTCATCATTCCTGACTTGACGACTCCTGAGCCAGAGCCGATACCCATTCCACAGATTCCAGTGGGGTAATAGTCTCTAGCTCAATAGTGTGAAAATACAACAACCCCGCAATGCAGCTTGTTTGCATTGCGGGGTTTTGAGCATTACTTATATTGCATTTGTAGTGGAATAAGATTCTTCACTTCGTTCAGAATGACACTTTTTGTGCCTACGATTCACTGTTAGTGTCTGCCTTTATACTGGGACCAGGCTGTTTATGTCTATGATTAGGCTGATGGAGCCGTCTCCTAGGACGGCGCAGCCGCCTATTCCGTGGAGGCCCATGTTGTGCCTTTGAATATAATCTGGTAAAGGTTTTATGACTGCTTGCTGCTCGCCGATGAGTTCATCCACGAAGAGGCAAAATGTGGTTTCGTCATTTGATATCATTATTAGAATACCATCGTCCAGGTTCTCGTAATCCGGTGGAATGTCGAATATCCTGTATAATCGCATTACGGGATATACTTCGCCGCGAATCATAATCATTTCGCTTCCATCGGGGTCAAGGAATATATCGCCGTCATTGGGTTTGAAGGATTCTTGGATATAGAGCATTGGAGCTATGAACACGAGATTACCCACTCGTAGTTTCATTCCTTCAATGATTGCCAAGGTCAGCGGAATTCTTATTTGGACTGTCATCCCTTGTCCTGGGGTGCTATCCACTAGAATTGTGCCACCTAGCTTGTCAATGTTTCTTCTCACCACATCCATGCCGACTCCTCGACCGGAAAACTCTGTGACTTCTGAGTTTGTGGAAAAACCTGCCATGAATATCATGTTATATGCTTCTTTGTCGGAAATTTCATGGTCTGGTTTTGTGTTGAGTCCCTTTTCCGTTGCCTTTTGAATGAGAACATCCCTATCAAGTCCCTTGCCATCGTCTTGAACCAATATGACCACATCGTCCCCTGCGCTTCGAGCTTCAAGGGTTATCTTTCCAGTTGTGGGTTTCCCATTTTGGGCGCGAACATCGGGAGTTTCGATTCCATGGTCCACTGCGTTGCGAATGAGGTGCATCAGTGGGTCAGAGAGGGTGTCGATGATATTTTTATCAACTTCCGTTTCTTCGCCAATGAGGGTCAGCTCCACTTCCTTGCCGACCTTTTTGCTAACATCCCTAACAAGCCTGTGCATTTTTTGAAATGCATTGGAAACTGGGAGCATCCTGATGGACATGACGATTTCTTGGAGGTCCTTTATCAGCTTTCTAAGCTCCTGGCTGCTGCGTTCAAAAGCTTCGATATGGAGATTAGCCACTTCGGGGTTTTTCGTTACCATGGATTCTGTTGTTACGATTTCACCCATGAGATTCATCAGATTGTCAAGCTTGCTTACATTGACACTGATGAAGTTTTGAGTTGTTGAAACTGTTGTTGTTGGTCTATCGACGGCAACAGTTTCTTCATTACGGATTTCCAGGATTCTTGGGCGCATATCATCGGGAAGTTCATCGCTATCGGCTGGAAGAAGCGAGATGTTAGAGCTGTGGAGAAACATCACCGCATCAAGGAGTCCGGTTATCACATCGGGATTTTCCGCAGATTGAATATAAATGATAAATCCGTTGGAAACAATCTCCTCGCTTGTGTGTGGGTCACTTAAATCCTCAGGAATCGTTTTGATTTTTTCACACAATGGAGTCAAAGCGTTTGCCACCCCGAAAGCACGCATATTTTCCATTTGACATTCCGGCTCGAAAAGTATCGTAATTTTATAATATGGAGAATCGGAATCAACGTAAGTGCTGGTATCTCCAGTTTGCATACTAGAAACGGTGCTAGAAGCACTGGGTGCTGCTTCTTCTCCCATAATAAGCGCGAGATGGGCATGGATCTGGTCGTTGAGGTTGTCAAAATCTCCATCCGCTTCCATCCCTGCGGAGAGCTTGTCGATTTCTTCTTTGAAATTATCTAGGGCAACAAGGGTTAGGTCAAAAACCCCTTCTAAAGCATCGGAATCTGTCCTTGTTTTTCCTTCTCTTATTTTATCGAACATATCTTCTAGCGCATGGGCGAGTTTTGCTAGATTGTCGAAGGACATCATGGATGCGGAGCCTTTGATTGTATGCATTACCCTGAATATCTCGTTTATATGATCGCTGCTCAGGGATTTTTCTTTTTCGCTTTGGAGTAATGTCTCCTCAAGGGACTCCAATAACTGCTGCGTTTCAAAAATAAACACATCAAACATTGGGTCTTTTTCACGCATTAGTGCCACCTCCCATCGGTATTACCTTGTATTAAACTGTATGCAAAATTTAGCATACGGAAAGTCTTCATGTACCCCATATATGCTTATGCCAATTTTTTTATCGCCGCAATTATACCTTCTTCTTTAAAAGGTTTGACAATAAAGCCTTTAGCGCCAGAAACGATCGCTTCTCTAACCATGGCTTCTTGACCCATTGCTGAAACCATGACGACCTTTGCTTGAGGATCGTGTTTTTGGATCTCTTTTAAAGCATCGAGTCCGCTCATTTCTGGCATAGTGATGTCCATGGTTACAATATCCGGTTGAAGCTCCTTATAAAGCTCAACGCCGATGAGCCCATTTTCAGCCTCACCAATAACTTCGTAACCGTTTTTGGTGAGCATGTTTTTGATGGAGATTCTCATGAATGCTGCATCGTCAACGATTAACACCTTGGCCATAATATCCCTCCTGTATATGTGTTATTTATTAGCAATGGTAATTGCTTTTTAAATATATTTTTCGCCTAAACCAACTGTTTTTATTTTCAGCGCGCCTGTGTCGATATCCAACTCGATGGTACGCCCGTGGTTGCCGCCAGTATCGTTTCCCTGTACTGGAATACGAAGCTGGTTCAATATAGCCAGGCTGGCTTTGGCGTTGCGCTCGCCGATTTTCATGATGTCGCTGTTTTGGGACTTACCGAACATATGGGCACCGCCTGCGATTTTTGCCACCAATGAGTTTCGAGATGCGCCGCTGCGGGTGATTTGATTCAATAGTTCAATTATGGCAGAATCGGCGAATTTTGCGATATTCTGCCCTTCAAATCCTTTATATGTGGGCAGCATAACATGAGCGAGTCCACCGATTTTATGAACTCTATCGTAAAGCGTTATACCTATACATGACCCTAAACCCAGAGTCGTTAGAATGTCGGGATGCTTTGCTACTTTCAGATCCGCCATACCAACAACAATCAATCCCATATCAGCTATCCAATCCTAATGAACCGAGAAGTTTATTATATGATACATAATCAGGAATCAAAAAAAAGTGTCCGGCAATTTCTCCATCGAGGTCTTCGAATTGCGTTTTCAGAAATAGCACCGAGTCTCCAATCTGTCCATATTGAACAGTGGCGATGCTTATAATCGCACCGAGCATATCGATGGCGATTTGCGGGACAGATGGAACGATGTGCAAGCCAGACATGGTTGAAATAGCCGATAGGAAAGAACCTACCAATATGTTTGCTATTTCGGTGAGAGTATCACGCTCCATTTCGTCCAAATCAAAATTAGGCGTGTTTACATCACGAGCCTGTATCTCAAGTGCCTGAGCAACCATAGCCATGGCATCGTTCATTTTTAGAAGCAGCATAATAAAGCCGTTCATTTCACCAGAAAAATCAACCAGCATTCCGGAAACTAAGGTTTCAGGTCCGTCCAGTACATTCATCATGTCGTTGAATGTCACTACGGAGGCATCGGGTACGCTCATTGATATTCTGCGGTTCAATAGACCGGCAAGGGCAGAGGCTGCATTTCCAGCTCCTATGTTTCCAATTTCTTTGAAAACATCAAGATGCTTCATTAAGTCGTCATCGTTACATTCGGGCATTTGCCTACTCCATCGGAAGATTTTACAGCAGTCTTAAGTCCGATACTCTATTTATCGACAAATAAAGAAAGAAGTTAATAATATTTATGTTAAAACTAACGCTTATGTTAATGTGACTTTTTTGGAGGTAAGCAATGTCAATGCGAATAGATGCTGCTTTAACACCTAGCTCGGGTGGAGTGCAGATTAGATTTGATACGGGTTCATTTGCTGCGTCCTTAAGAGTTGGCGATGAAATATCGGTGCAGGTTCTATCATCAAATAAAGACGCTGTAGTGATGAAAGCTGAAAATGGGCAGATATTTCGAGCAAGGGTAGAATCGCCTGTATCATTTGCTCTAGGTGATTTAGTTTTGCTTCAAGTGAGCGGAAGCGAAGATGGAAGCGTTTTTCTTTCAATAAAGGAGACAATTGAATCGGTGGATAAATCCGCTTATGCGGAGGCTGAACGCAGTTTTGAAGATAAGAGCCTCTTGCCATATGCCAACAGATTAGCAGACTTGAATTTGCCAGTCACAGAGGACTCTGCTCGCGTGATGGTGAAGCTTCTTTTCAAATACCCTGATATGACCATGGAGCAAGCCGCATTCATAGCAGCAAATGGATTAGCAACTGATGAAAGTCTAGTGGAGGCAGCGTTAATTGCGTTATCGAGAAATGAGGATACATCATCATTAATCGCCTCGCTTTCTGAGATATTGGCGAGCGAGCAGGAAGAGGCACTTATACTGGAGTCTTATATGGGCGTGCCTTCTGACTCCCCTGTTGATATTGAAACTCTTTCGGTATCCGCTAGGTTGGACAGGCTTTTGGAACTACTTGAAAATGGTTCGATTGATGGTAGCGAAATCGAAAGCTTCCTTAACGGTGGAGAAATCATAGATGAATCAAAAGCCATGGAAGCAGAGAGGGATACGATTACAATCGGACAATGGGTAGCCCTTGTTCAAAATGGTGAAATAGATAAGGCTCATACGATGCTTCATACAAATGGCTTAAGCAACCTCACAGAAGGACTGTCATCGGTTAATGAGCAAGAAAGAAGTCCCTTGGTCAATGGTGAAAATATCGTTTTTGCTAATGTTGATATGGTTACTGAACAAAGTGATAGTATACTTGCATTAAACAACGCTAATGAGTTGGAAGTTGCTTTAGTTGGAACAAACATCACAGAAAATCCAGCTGTTTTAATGGATACTGCTGTCGATGGTTATAATGAACCTTTAATAGAGTCTGGTGAACCTGATACTATTTCGTCTAATTCCATGTCTCAAGCTGCTCCATTCATTGATGCATTATCGTCTACAGCAGTAGATGATGCTAAATCTGCAATTGTCACTCTTTTGTCAGAGTTGGAAGCATTTAAAGACACGCCACCACCAGTGCTTGATAGATTTTCAAACATGCTATTGAATGCTACTGGGAATGAAAACAATGAAATCAACATGGAAAGTGATAAAATAGCTAATCAACTTGATGGATTATTCGCACAATTAAGCCTAGAGAATAAAGATACTGGACTGGAATTAAAACGAGCAAGAGAGGAGCTTTTTGCAAGACTCATGCTCATGGAAGAGACAATATCGAAAGCAAGCTCTCCAGCTAAGGGAGAAATAATTGAGCAAACTCGAAGGCTAATGGATCATGTGCGCTTACTTGATAATATAAAAGAGTTTGCTTATATGCAGATTCCCATTAATATCAATGAAAGAAAAGAAGCAGCGGAGCTATATGTGTTCAAAAAAAGGGGAAATAAACCCATCGACCCTGAGAATGTCAATATTTTATTGGCTTTGGAGCTTGAACACATGGGTCGCTGGGAGGGACTCATTAGTTTCAAAAACAAGGATGTTTCCGTTAAAATGGAAGTGCGAGGTCTCGATGAAAAGGATGCTTTCAGCGAACAAACATATAAGCTCCACGAACTACTAGCAGAAATCGGCTTTCGACTAATGGGCACAGAAATAGGAATTCTAGAAACAGAAGCAACACCAATCAATGCCAAAGTGAAGCTTGAAACAATGACAAAAGGCAGCCTTGGAATAGACGTGTTTGTTTAATTAATAATGAATAATGAATAATTAGACTAACGCAAAGCAATACAATGATATTCGTAGGGTGCGGCATCCCTGACGCGCCGCAATGCATGATGCAAGATAATACAATGAACAATGAATAATGAACAATGATCCATGAATAATTAGACTAACGCAAAGCAATACTATGACATTCGTAGGGCGCGGCATCCCTGACGCGCCGCAATGCATGTTGCAACTTAATACAATGCACCAAATCTAAAAGTGTCATTAATCATTCATTATTAATTGCTTATTAAACCGGAGGTTTCGTATGGGTACAGATGATAGAAAAATTGATAAATCTTCAAAGATAGATAATCGCTTTCCTCCCGTTGTAAATGAGTCTAAGATTCCAGTTCGGCGGGCGGCGGCGATTGTTTATGACCCGCAAAAACATGATGTTCCCATATTGTCTGCCTTTGGCGAGGGGCATATAGCTGACAAAATGGTTGCGCTGGCAAGGGAATCTGGAGTACCTATTTTACCTGATAAAAACATATCTTCAGTCTTATCAAAGGTAAGCATAGGCGATGAAATCCCAGAGGAACTCTACGAAGCCATAGCAAAAGTCCTAATTTTCGTAAGCGACGTAGACCGAAAATACGGAGAAGCTCTTTCAATGAACAATGAACAATGAACAATGAACAATTCTATAATCTTGAATAAAAGAGTATACTATACAAGCTAAGCAATATTGTAATTCCACTAATAAAACTCTTCGTTTCGCTCTTAAATGGTACTTTGAGATTTAGTGCATTGTATTATATTGCATCTAGCATGGCGGCGCGTCAGGGATGCCGCGCCCTACGAATGTCATTGTATTACTTTGCGTTAGTTTAATTGTTCATTGTTAATTGAACAAGCTTTTCGTCCGATACTATAATTAGCATATTATTTTGGGAGTACTAATAATGACAAATGCAATAAATCCTGTTTCTGGTGGTGAATATTTGGAAGTTCCTCGAGGTACTGAGCGAGCGGAGGAATCTACCCTTGATTTTTCTACTATTATTGCTGATGCGCTTCGGGATGAAGTTACTCGGATGAGTGTTACTGCACAGCCTGGTGGCTCAGGGTCTATGGGAAGCGGATATATGCCACTCAATATGCAAAGCCAGGGGCAGGGGATTGAGCAGCTTATCCTTGCTGCGGCAGCTGGGGGAGAAGTCACCGATGCTCAGGCTGCTCTATTTATGCTTTGCATGATGATGCAGACAAGCCAAGACAGCGATTTCTCTATGATTATGCAAATGATGGCTACCATGATTTCTCAAATCTCAGATGAAGAAGGTAGCTTGCGTAATTCTGTAATGTCTTCTTCATATGACCCTTATGTGCTGGATAGCATAGACTGGGGAGTATTCGGAAATAGACTCTATGGTAATGCCGGTACAAGCGGAGCATACTTGCCTTTGGAATTTTGGCGTCCCACTACGGCGATAGTTACCAGCAACGAAGATAACAGAAGCCCTGAACGGTACAACTCTGTTATAAGACAATTTCGTGTGGAAACAGCAGAGCGGTATAGACCATATCGAGATGGAAATACCTATTGTAATATCTATGTTTGGGATGTTACTAGAGCCATGGGTGCTGAGGTTCCCCTATATACCGATGCAACAACCGGCGAAATGCGCATATACCCAGATACCCAAGGTGCTACATCAATGACTGCTGTAAAAATGGATGCTTGGCTCAAAAAATATGGTTCTCAATATGGTTGGCATCAAGTTGATGGCGAGACTGCCCAGAGATATGCCAACGAGGGAAAACCTGCCATCACTACAGCTGGGACCATTGACCATGTGCAAATTGTTTGCCCTTCTAGGGATGGCAGCTATGACCCAATAAGGGGAGTTACCGTTGCCCAAGCGGGGAGCAGAGTCACTAGCTATACCCATATAAGCGACATATATAGTTCAAATGCGCTTAATAATCATGTGAGCTATTGGGTACATGATTGAATTAGGAATTAGAATTTAGGAATTAGGAATTATGGCATCCATATTGGATCATTACAAGATTCTTGGGGTCGGTATCGGTGCCGATTTGGCAGAGATTACGATTTCATACAAAAGACTCTGCCGTATATACCATCCTGATGTGAACGCAGACCCCCAAGCAGAAGAATTGATGAAAAAAATCAACATAGCATATGCTGTGTTGAGGGATAAACTCAGGCGCGAAGCTGCTTTTCGCGAACGTGCTGCATTTTCGCGTACCACTAGGAAATACACCGCCAGCGAGTCACGGCACAACAATACAGAATCTTCCAATACACAAGCCCAGTCTGATGAAATTGCACATGGGGTTGTGTATTCCTATTTCAGAGCCATCAATTCCTTTGATTATAACAGTGCATATAATTGTCTTAGCGCATATGATAAACAAAATATACCAAAGGAGGGTTTTATTGAATGGCGAAAGTCAGTAGCTAGGCTTTTTCCCATGCGGGAGTTCATAGTTGAAACTCGTTCAACTCCTGCTGTTGTTACATTCAATGGGACCAATGGCGCAACCAACCAGATTGCAAAAAAATTCAAAGTGACTGTCACCGAGGAAAATCTCATTGACAATACTTTGAATACTGGTGATGTGGAGAAGCTTGTGGTGCTGGAAAATGCCACTTGGAAAATCTATCTCGGTTATAGGGATGTGAGCGAGTTGACACGCAGCTTTGAAGAGCGTTTTGAGACTGGTCAACGGCGTGATGTGGCGAAGCTATTTGAAGAGTATACGGCAGGTTTGCATCCACCATATAATATGTTTAACCTAGTTGGCTTGCGCAGGGCAGTTTCAAAGGAAATATACAGAAAGAAGCGTTTTGGTGGAGCATTAACCTTTGCGGCAATTTCCGTAAAAGCAGCAGGAGCTTCAGCAGAAGGTCAAGAGGAGCTTCAGCGGTTAGCAGCAAAGACGATGACCAGTATGCTGCGGGAAACAGATGTACCGGCATATGTGGGCGATGGAGTTTTCGCCATCATGTATGTGGAACTGAAAAAGAAAAATGCCCAGGAGATTATCAGCCGTTTGGCAAGAAACATAAGAGAAAACGCAAGAGTCCATTTCGATGGCACAGCAATGGTGGAGTATGTCTACGAATCAGTATCCGGCAATGAAGTAGCAGATATGAATGTACTAGACTCTGTACTCTTGAAGTTTCTGAAAAAGCTATAACTTGTGTATATATTTGCGAAAAGGGTGAGAAACCAATACTTTCTGTACAGTTATGAAATAAATCCATCTATCGAAATAAAATATCTACTCAATAGATATGAATTGTGATTAACTAGTGACAATGTCATGATGTAAATTAACTTCAGATAATGTCACAAGTTAAACACAATTCATTTTTATTCGCTTAATAAGTAGCGGTGTAAAGAGTATAATAGGCAACGTACATAACATATAGTTTTACCCAACACTCATTAGCTATTTACTGTGCGTTATTTTGATCAATTCGCACAGCAATTACGATATTGTTGTCGAAGAAGTTGACAGGAGGTTTGTTATCTATGGAAATATATAGACAAGTGATTAACAGCAGTACACTCGATGGGGTAATATCATTGCCGGATCTATTCCAAAATAAAAGAGTTATTGTTACGGTTTCATTGGTAAGAGATGAAAAAAAGCTGCCGTTATTGAGCATTGAAAACATCGATGATATGCTAAAAGGCTCAATAACAGAATCATTAATTGGCGTGATCCAAAACTCTCAAATGTCGCTTGAGGAAGATGATTCATAATATCATCAATGCTTTTTAATATGACTAATAATTTAACCAAGTTAGCGTAGAATACACTGTCGCTTTCTTGGTTATAATTATACCTATATATGCTTGAATTTTTACATTTGCATTACCCATTGATGTTGTTGCATTTATGTGTTACACTAGCGATGCACATACAAAGCATGATAGAAGCAAAAATGAATATGCACTGACAAATTATAAACGGTAAAGATAATGAACCAATCAATATTAATTTATATATTTAACCTCAGCATCCTAATCGGATTCATCATACCTTCGCTTAATATATTGCTGAGTTGGCTTGGTGGTTTGTTCAACGGAAGTGTCGATGTTGACACCGATGTCGATGTTGACTTGGATGTCGATATAGACTTGGATTTGGACCTAGACCTTGATCTCGATTTCGATTTGGATATTGGTGACATGGGTGATGTCGGCGAAATCGGTACAACGGGAGCTGCAGGAGATGGACTCAGCGAAGTTGGCAGCAATAGCGGTGCCATTGCATTTAATCTTATGTGCCTCTGTTTCTCCCTCGTTGTCTTTGGTGTTGTAGGACATACTTTCAGGCGTTTTATGATTATTTTGCCTATTACTATAGCCTTGTTGATTATCTGTTTAGCCATAAGTTATTATGCATATTCTTTATTATATAAGCAAGTAATCAAGCGCCTTAAAGAGAGCGATTCTACTGCAATATCGTTGAAAGACCTACCTGGGAAAAATGCAGAAGTTACCCTTAGGATATCTACCGACAACATGGGAACGATTTCGTTACGAGACAGCACCGGAGCCACAATTTCCTTTCGAGCGAAAATAGACCCCGATTTGAAAGACCAAATGCCTGCTGTAATTCAAAAGGGCGAATCAGTACTTATCACCGAAGTTGACATAGCAAACAAACTCTGCTATGTCACTACATATTATGGACGAGTCGGAAACACATTTTAAGGAGGAAGTAAAAATGCCTTATATTATTGCAATATCAGTCATAGTAGTAGCGTTTATTCTCGTTCTCATCGTAATCAGTGGTACTTGGAAAAAAGTACCCTCGGACAAAGCTGGCGTGGTAGTAGGTGTAGGCAAACCAAAGGTAATCACTGGTGGGGGTAGTATAGTCATCCCCATGTTCCAGCGCATTGACATTATTACATTGGAAAACATCATGTTTCCTGTGGAAATACGTTCCACAAAAACCAAGCTGGGCGTTCCCATCAACGCAGATGGAATAGTCGTCTTAAAAGTGAAAAATACAGAAGAATCCATTCTTGCCGCCGTCCAACAATTTAATTGCACCAATGATGCAGAAACGGTTACAATGATCCGCACACAGGCATCCGAAGTGTGCAAAGGAAAGCTGAGAGAAATCGTATCGTCCCTCAGTGTCGAAGACATATACGACGATAGGGAGAGCTTTGCCACAAAGGTTCAGGAAGTCGCCGGTAAAGAATTGGAAGAAATGGGTCTGGAACTAAAATCCTTCACCATAAACGACATCACAGACGAAGAAGGCTATATCGAAGCCTTGGGTAAAGAGCAAATCGCTAAGGTGAAATCCGAAGCCGCCATCGCCGAAGCTGAAGCAGAAAAAAACAGACAAATCAAAACAGCTGAAGCTATGAGGTTGGGAACTAGCGCTCAATTGGAAGCCGATGCACAAATAGCCGAAGCAGAAAAGAACAAAGAGTTGCAAGTACTGGCTTTCCAAGAAGAACAGGAAACACGCCGAGCTAGATCTGACGCAGCGTATCGAATTCAAGAAAATATTACTTCCATGGAAGTGCGAAACACCGCTTTAGATGTTGTCATCCTGGAAGCAAAACGACAACAAGAGGTTGCTGAAGCCCAAGTACAAGTAGAAATCCAATCAGAGCTGAAGAATATCGAGCTTGCTCAAAGGAAAGCCGAAAGAAAACAAGCAGAACTTCAAGAAATAGTCATTCGTCCAGCAGAAGCCGAAGCTGAAATGCGCCGTATCGCTGCTGAGGCGCAAAAATATGAACAAATCCAACGGGCGGAAGCCGAAGCTGAAAAAGTCCGCCTAGAAGGTGAGGCAAATGCCAAGGTGCAGGCTGCGCTTATCATGCAAGAAGGTGAAGCTAGGGCAAAGGTCATCGAATCAATGGGTGTCGCCGAAGCTGAAGCTATACGCCTGAGAGGTCTTGCTGAAGCTGAGGCTCTTGAAAAAAGAGCAGAAGCACTCGCAAAAATGAACGAAGCTGGTAAACTTGGCATGGTCATAGAGAAGTATCCAGAAATAGTTGCTGCAGCCGCAGAACCTCTCAGGAATATCGGGAAAATCACATATGTCGGCGGTGTGGGTGAAGGTGGCTCCAGCGTTGCTGGTGAAGTAGCTGGTTATACAGCCGGTGTGTTAAAAGCAATCACTGAAGTTATAAACGATACTCTAGGTTTCGACCTTACCGAAGTAATGAGAGCCAACACCTACGATGCTAAAGTGAACAATAAGTTGCAAATCGATGTAACAGGACTCCCAGGAAGCACAACTGCTCAATCAGAAAGTGACTAGCAAGCACATTGCTCAATTTAATCTTACTTAATCTACATCCTGACATTATCACTAGTTAATCACATTTAATGATATATTGTTTGACTTCATTTTAGTGTATGCTATAATTGATTTGTTGCTAAGTAACCCATTTTATTATATTGGATCGAGTCAATGGCGTTAATATAATACTAAATATAGTTTATGCTAGGATGTGATGATATGTACGAGCAACTTACGAGAATTACTCATAATCCCGATGTGATGGGAGGTAAAGCCTGTATTAAGGGGACTCGTGTTACTGTGGGTATGATCCTGACACTTCTAAGTGAAGGTAAAACAATTAAAGAGCTACTGGAGGATTATCCGTACCTGAATAATGAAGATATAATGCAAGCGATAGCATATGCTGCTTGGATGGTTGATGGCAGAGAGGCAGTGATTGTATCTACATGAAGTTGTTTGTTGACATGAATCTACCTATAAAATTAAATCATCTATCGAAACAGAATATCTACTTAATAGAAATGAATTGTGTTCAACATGTCTATATGTTTTAGTGTGTGTATTTATCATGAACAATAAGGAACATAATATACTATCACCAATCGGAAAGTTTCTTTTCGGAGGAGCAATAATTTTATTGATATTATTGTTTCAATGTTTGAAGTATTTTAGCTACACCCCTCCTGTGTATATATCGGCTACTTTGATTTTCATGATATGGATTGTTCTTGTTAAATATATTATCAGATTTTTAAAGTTATTTATTTTATAATGATGAGTTAAAAAAGAGTACGAAATTTTTGCGATTATTACTACGAAAAAGCCTTGTTCATTTATTGCGGTTAGTTTTTTATTTCTGTTTAACATTTTTTTACTATTACTATACCTATATACATTGACACTCCATCTTAAATGATTCTATAGAATGTCGCTACATTCAGTTATATCATCTATTATTTCAGCATAAAACCTAAATTATCTATTTTTTCGAAGAAACACCAAATACACCAACCACTGATGATATTGCGGATGAACAACGCACTCTGTATAAAAAACTAGTTTATTAACGCATGTATTAGGTCTTGGGTGCAGCAAATTGAAATCTTCAGTGGAAAGTGTGGACAAACATCGTTTTTAATTGTCTCAGCCCGCAACCTACAAAAGCTGCGGGCTGAAATAACAGAAGGTTACAATGACGCACCATAACAACCGTACTGCTTGTAATAGTTAAATTAAAAACTTATAATATATAACCAAGTAAGCACAATAATTTTGTTGCTTTCTTGGTTATAATTATTATTCTACTTATAGAAATTAGGATAACATTTGCGCACCTAAACTTACAATCTTCAAACTATTCCTTAGAGTATAATATTAATCGGCAACAAGCTCGATAAAAGCTCCAAAGAACCCCTGATACACTTGCAAAGAACCGGTAAATATTGTACAATGTGTTACATTGGAGATTATTACTATGATTAATAATTTTAACATATCAGAGAAACATAGAAATGATATCGAGTTTTCAGAAATTACTGATTACGAATCTACATATGTAGTAAAAAGAAAGGAATTAACCCAACGTATTTGTTTTAGTGTATTAACATCGTTATTATTATTATTTGTGTTTGCATGGAAAACCCTATTACTACTATTCCCATTATATTTTACTATCAGCAGTATTATTCGTTATAGTGGGGTTGTGGTGTATTGGGCTCTTTTTTTTATACTTTGGTGTTTTGTAAAGCCCTTTCGTCATTTATTTGAACACAAATTAATTAAAAATAGCTATTTGGCGAAAAAGAATTATGAGCGTCCTGATTATATTGGATATTTAAATTATGCATTTAGAATAATCACTTTGTTAATCGTAATGATACTTAACATAATGCTTATGTCAGATGGTATTAGTAGCAATACATTTCAATTGAATGAATTCGACACACCGTTCCCTTTATACTCGCAATTATTTCAGAACGGATCTACACCAAATTACGAAATCGTTACATATAGCGAGAGCTTTCTTGCTCATGTTGTAATAAAAGTCACTCAAAAATACTATCAAAGAGAAGACGATGATAACAACCCTTATAGTTATGGTGTACAATATTATGAAATGAAGTCTGAGAAGCTAGCAATCAAATATGAAAACGAGTTACTCTCTTTAACTGGATTACCTAGTATGCTGCACAACTACAGTGAAATCGTTAGACTATATATTGATGGTTTCGATACTGTAGCTTATTATAGTGAGCTTGATAACGATGGTCATATCATTAACGAAATTGTAGTTTTTAGAGAAAAAAATATTATTATTAGAATTGAATATATCGGAGAAATGAATTTGCGAGATGTCCTCAACAGTGGATAAATTCGGCACCATGATAAAGTGGTGCTGAATTCTTTTCAATATTCCTGCTCATTATATAATCAATGCTTTTTTACTATGACACAAGTATGAAGTTTCATAAAAAGCTATAATGATTTATATATGAATGATTGGTGAAAACTGATTATGTGAATAACTAAGGGATAGACACTCCCTTCTGGTGTCTCACCCTTCCACAATTCGCCAATCTAATTGCCATCGCTCCACCCGCCACTCGAGCCGCCTGCTGAGTGCATATGAAATCTACTGTATATCAAAAACAATAGAATAAGGGACTCAGAAATGTTAAATTATTTGACTTCATTTAATTTTTTGCTATAATTGCTTTATATCCAATAACATAAAATTGTGGAGGTAGATCTAGCCACGAGCAAGCATCTATGATTTTTCTCATAGTTTTATGTACACAACGTGAAATTTATACATTATTTAACGATGATAATGTTGACAATTTTTTAAATATTATTTCTTATAACGATTATAGTATATTAGCTTCACATATGACTATATTTTGTAGTCAAGATGATATTAATCTATTTCAAAACGTAACAAGAGCTACAGTCAAAACACCAAAAGGAACAAATGTAACAGTGATTGATCGGACATTTTTACCAAATTGGAGTGCTTCCGAGCAATTAAGTATTAATAATGAAATAACTAGTTCATATGCTGTAACTATTGTTGGACAACCGACAAAATACTATAATTGTCATTCATATGCATGGTACCTATCGAACGCTGGCAATCTATATTGGATGGATAACCCTTCGGCGTATATGAGCGATGGCAGTTACAGTAAAGTAACAGGGATAGTTGCAATAGGAGATAAACATTATATGAATCCGACCCACTCGGGAATAGTGTCTTCTATTAGCAATAGTACAGTATATATTGTTTCTAAATGGGGTGAAGCTGGATTGTATTTAGGTACTACTTCACAATTACCAGCAGATTATTTTTATACACACTCCCCTTATAATTATACAGGATCAAGTCAGTGGAGGTAATTATGAAGAAGCTTTTTGTGTTTCTTATCATAATTATTATTGTTGGCGGTATCTATAGCATAAGCATACTATCTACACCGAAGGAAAGATATGCCATTACAAAACCTTACGACTTTGAATCACTCAAATTCGAAGGCTGGCGTGGATTGTCGCGAGTAGATCAAGAGCTGCTTTTTCAAGTTCCCGCTGATATAGTAAATGAGATGACTACAGATGCATTATTACAGACATTCCTAAATTACCCGTTTGCTATTGATTTGATTGTTTGTAATACATACCAACTAGGGTATTATGGACTCTGCCATTCATTCGAAGCTCTTGCGATATTATCGACTCGTGATGATTTACCAAAAGCAATAATTGAAAAATATAAATATTTAAATAGTACAGATATAGTCTCAAATGACGCTAGTGGCATTGAATCTATTGTATTAATCGTGTTATGTACGCAGGTAGAAATCTATTCTTTATTTACTAATACTGATGTTGCTAATCTCCTTGAAGTATTAAGTGAAAACGACTACAGTTTATTATCCGCATATATACCATTTGGACAATGTGAGTCATATGAACAATTAATACCATCAATTGTACCTACTAAATACGATAACACTTTACCATACGACCAACGATTAAATAAAGCTTGTTAATAATATAAGAGTATAATAAATTCGGCACCGTGATAAAGCGGTGTTGAATTTTTTTTCATATTCTTGCTCATTATATCACCCATGCTTTTTTGCTATGACACAAGTGTGAAGTTTCATAAAAAGCTATAAAGATTTGGGGGAAAAATCCGATATTATCAATGTAGGAGCTGTGTTCCCAAATTTGATAAAATAAGTCGAAATTTATGAATTTATCAAAAATGGAGAGCAGCACTGCGATTCTCGCTATCTTGCGGGAGGAATCGATCAAGGATGACCGATGAATAGATTACAAATAGTCAAAAGGATTTGAGGTGTATTACAATGGCATTCAGCCCAATTCAAAGATCGCAACCCATGAGGATTATGGGTTTGGCTTCTGGTTTTGATACGGATTATCTCATCGGGCAAATGATGCGCGCCCATCAGATGAGAATCGACAACAGATTCAGAGCGAGAACCATCCTCGAATGGAAGCAACAAAACCACAATAGTGTAAGAGATTCCTTGGTTAATCTCAGAAACTCTTTTTTGCGGACAGGAGCGTCCACGGCTAATCTCCTAAACCGCAATACATACAACTCAATAGTTACCAGCATAGTAAACGCAAAGACTGGTCTTGCGTCAAATGCTGTGTCGATTTTTGCTCCAGCGGGAGCACCCACAGGCACGATAAAAGTGCTAGAAGCATTAAAAGCGCAAGGTATTAGTTATACATCGAAGGATAGGATAACAGGTGCTACCATGAACAGCACCCTTGCCTCCTTGGGTATCGACACATCCTTGGTATCCATATCAAATGATATTGTAAAAGAAAGCACTTTCAATCTCAGTGCCACAGGGAATCTGGTGAAGGACAATTTCGCAAGCCTCACTTCACAACTACAAGCCGCATATGGCGACCAGGTGACCATCACAGATGAAACCGATGGAAGCACTACTGTTAGTGTAGATTTACCAACGGGATATGGAATTTCTCAACTTAATATAAATTCCTATGATACCTTAAGTTTAATTACCTCTAAAATTGGAAGCATAACTGGAGCTACAGCTTCGGTGGGTTCCAATGGCGTATTGTCCTTTAGTTTACCACAAATGGATAGAGGCGGTCCCATTTCATTCGATATGAACACCTTTGCTGCTGATGTAACTACTATAGTTGCTGACATCAACAGTCTGTATGGAGCCAGTGCTGACTATAATTCCGTAACTGATATGGTGACCCTTAATATGCCGAATCCCAATGGTTCTATTGGTACATTAACATTTAAGCTTAGTGAAATTGTGAATGGTAACCCAGACTATGACTCAGATTTGTTTGATAGGGTTTCAAGTATATTTGGTGCCGATGGTACAGGTGCGGTTAGCTACACAGCTCATGATGTACCTGCTAGGACGATAAACTTCGACCTTGGAGGGACTGCCAGAAATGTAATAAATGCCGGCGGTACAATCGATGAATTCGGTGCTGTTACCTTTACTAATTCCAATGCAACATTTAATATTGCTGACTCAATAAGTGCAATCAATACTTCCCTTGGAGCCTTCGGTAACATTGATTATAATAATGGTAGTATCCACATTATAAGAAACGATTCTGGAGACGACTATGACATAAACCTTGGCGGTCCATTAAAGAATGTCATTGATGAAATCAAAAAAGCGGGTGGTAATATTACCTCTGCTGGTGCTGCTTCTTTTAAAGACCAAGTGAGTGGTACAACCATCAACATAAACCTAACGGCAGCAGACATCGGGGACGAACTTCGTACACAAATTGGTTCTGTTCCAGGTATCACCATCAACCCCTCCGACACAAGCGTTACTTTAAGATCATCTGGTTCAAACTCCATGACAGCTGCTGATTTGGGAGTCGATGACAATACCACCGTTCGAGACTTCATCAGTAAAGTCAATAACAGCTTACTGGGTGTCACATTGAGCTTCGATGAGCTTGCTCAAAGATTCAAGATTGAATCTAGTTCCATCGGAAATTTCAATATGAATGTATCTGGTCTTACCAATATTGGTCTTGGTGGAACGCATGGTGTAGACACAATCGAAACTGCTGGCACAGAGGGACGCGCTACAATTGTTGTCAATGGCATGACGGAGTATTATACAGATTTAACCAGCAATGATATAACCTTGGGCGGCGGCGTGAAACTCACCATTAATGGCGATATAGCCTTAGGTGTGGATGAAGATGTCATTGTCGAAATCAAGCGGGATGCCACAGAACCCATAAATCAAATAAAAAGCTTCATTGAGGGCTTTAATGCGCTCTTCAAGAGGCTGGAAGATATGCTCAAGGACAAAAAAGGCATTAATGAGAAAGGCTATACGCCGCTCACCGATGAAGAAAAGTCCATGATGACCGAAAAGCAAGTGGAGGAATGGGAAGCCATTGCCAAAAAGGGCATCATGAGAAACGACCCTGGACTTTCAAGCTTCGTCAACAGGCTCCGCAACGAAATATATGCTCAAGTCGGTAGGGTGGAAAAAGAAACAGGATACTATTTCCTCGGTTTTTCCCATGGACAAATCACCATCAATGAAGACAGGCTCAGGGCTGCTTTAGAAGATGACTATGAAAAAGTCGCAGATTTCTTCTCGGGTATCGAAACCGTAGACGGAAAACTTACGGGAACTGGTATGTTCCACCGTCTCAACGATATGATGGGCAATTACATCAACGAAGGACAGACCCAGTCTCTGAAGAATCTGGAAAACTCCATCAGACAAACGAACCTCCAAATGGAAAAACTCACCCAAAGGATGTATGCGGAAGAAGATAGGCTGTATAAGCAATTTGCAGCCATGGAAACGGCTCTATCAAAGCTTAACCAGCAAAGCGACTGGTTCTCCGCTATGCTGGGCGGTAATAAATAGCTTAATTAAATGATATTCATTTAACTTGAAATGGAGGATAAACTCAGATGCAACCTATTCCAATAAACCAGAGTCCCCAGGACGCTTACAAGCGCCAAGACGTATTAACAGCTACGCCCACAGATCTCATTGTTATGCTTTACGATGCGCTGAAAAAAAACATAGTTCTAGGACGCAGAGGGATAGAAAAGAAAAAGGTCGAAACTGCTCACAAGCATCTTATCAAAGCTCAAGAAATTGTAACGGAACTTGTGAACAGCCTTGATATGAATTATGAAATATCCGAGGAGCTTCTTGCGATATATGAGTTTATCCTCGCCTGCCTGGAAGATGCGAATTTCCAAAAAAATGTGGAAATTCTTGACCCAGTGGTGGAAATCGTCGATGACCTCAGGTCTGCCTGGTACGAAATTAGCCAATCCAATAAGGGTAATCTTTATATAAATGAAGGGCAAGGGTGATAATTCTGACAAAGGATGATGGAGCGAAGCTGCTGGAGCTACTTAGGCAGCAACAGGGTATATGCAAACAATTGCTTTCCCTCACCACTGCCCAGAAAAAATTGATAGAAGCAGATGACATGGAAGCCTTTAACAAATCATTGGATGCAAGGCAGGAGCTGATGGACCAGTACGATGGTCAACAGCAGCAAGTGGGCGATCTGATGGTTACTTATACTGACTTTAGCAAAGCCAACGATGGCAAAAGGATTGCTCAAATAGAGAAAGCCAGAGAGCAGCTCATGGAGCTTCTGGAAAAATGCTTTGTAGAAAATGGTAGCAATGAAGCTCTGGCAAAGGAAAAAAGCGAAGCATACTCGGCAAAAATCAGCGATATGAACCAAAAACGAAAAGGCATAGGCTCATATATACAAAACGTTGAAAGTAATTCAGATTTCATCGATAAAATGAGCTAAGATGGCAATAGAAGGGTTAAAGCGGTGATGTTATGAGCCTGAAAGTATCAAATATCAAAAGCTCGGATATAGGTCGCTACTCTGCAAGCGGCTCAAAGATTCGGGATGTGGGGGAGAGCGACCAGCTTCTCTTCCGTAGGACTTTGACCGATTTGAGCCAGGAAATGTATGTGGAGCGGCTAAACGAGCTCAAGGATAAGATTGATAAACAGGGCGAGAATCTTTCCGAAATGGTGGATGTCAGAGAATATGACAGGTATAGAAGGCTCATCAGGGAGTTTCTCGACGAAGTTGTCAGCAATGGTTATGCTTTCTCCAAAGAAGATAGCTATGCCGCCCGTGGTGGAAGACATCGCTATATTGCCACTGTTAAAATAGTTGATGAAAAGCTCGATGAATTGGGTAAAGCTGTCATGAGCGAGCAAGCGGATAAAATAGAAATCCTGGGTAGGGTGGATGAAATCCGTGGATTATTGTTGGATTTGCTTGTATAAATACTAAGGTAAACTTTCCTAAAATATTTGGGAATGATATATACTATATAATATAATAATGTCTGGACGGTGAAAATAATGCAAGATATAGTGGATATTGAGGATCTTGACCTGGAATTTGAGGATGTAATGCTGGGGAAGTATCTGACATTCCTTGTGGGGGATGGCGGATATGGTATAGAAATCAGCTATGTCGTCGAGATTATCAGCGTACAGGAAATCACATTGGTACCACATACCCATCCATATGTGAAAGGCATAATCAATTTACGAGGAACTGTTATACCTGTGATTGATATGGCAATGCGTTTTGGTCAAGGTGAAGTGGAGTACAGCGACAAAACCTGCATCATTGTTTTGAGCATGGATGATATGAGTGTGGGAATCTTGGTGGATGGTGTACAGGATGTTACATCCATAGACGATGAAAATGTCCAAGACCCTCCTAAAATTACTGGGAATTAT
>Ga0099364_10000590_pt1 | contig 62222 bp, 53 predicted proteins | sample TergutTh196P3_FD_73070 | JGI IMG/M metagenome (GOLD analysis project Ga0099364, IMG submission 73070) | Microcerotermes parvus P3 segment gut microbial communities from Pointe-Noire, Republic of the Congo - Th196 P3 | ecosystem: Host-associated > Arthropoda: Insects > Digestive system > Gut ... | reverse complement strand
TTGGCTGATATTTTCGCAGGGTTTCGCTTGAATATTGCCTGTAAAATGAATCCAGCATTTCATCTTCTCCAAGACCTTCTTCCTTCATTCCAAGGATAAAATCATGGCAAGTTTTGGCCGCTTCCATGGACTTTTCAAAAAAACCTTCCGCCTCATCTGCTGTAACCAAACCCCTGTGGGGCAGGGAAAGATATGTATGGGAAATATCTGATAATTTTTTTATGGAGTTTATGGATTCTGCATAACTGCTTAAAAAACAGGGAAAAACAGAGGAGTCCGGCATTAATACGCCAAAACTTTCGCATAATACAAGCAATTCCAGTTCCGGAACAAGGCAGCTTAGGGAATCCCTTGTATGACCGGGTGTTTCATAAACTTCAATTGTAAGATCTCCCAGTGATATTTTATCTCCATCTCCTGTAATTATGTCCGCTTTGAAGACATCATCATCATGGGATGCATCAATTGGAGATTTGTAAAGTAAGGCTGCTGTCATGGACAACTCCCTTATTACCCTTCTTGGAGTATCTTTTAAGAGGATGCCAGCTCCTGCCATTGATGTAATAACCTTTAGGTTTGGCCATTCTTTTTTGAATAAAGGCAGAGCACCAAGATGATCATAATGGGTATGGGTTAAAAAAATATAATCTAGTTTTCTTCGGTCTTTTTTAGTGCTGCTGCTGGAATTATTTCCTGCCTCCAGTGCATCCCTGACTTTATTTATTGTGTCTCCCGCGCAAAAAGTCATGCCGCAATCTATTAAAAGACTGTATTCGCTTCCAATAAGCAGGTTTCCTTCGCTGGAATTATGCGCAATGCAGTTAAAATATTTATTTTTTGGTGAAAGCATCAGCCTATATCTCTTACTTTTTGTATCTCATCCCTTATTGCGGCAGCCATTTCAAATTCCAGGTTTTTCGCATGTTCCAGCATCTCCCTTTCCAGAGCGGCGATAAGTTTCTTTCTTTCTTTGGGAACAAGTATATTATGCGCTTTCTTGATAATTTCTATGGTGGTTGCCGCCGCATCCCTTTCCTCTTCTGCGCGGCGTTCCAGTATGTCGGTTATTGCCTTTTTTACGGTGGTAGGTGTAATGCCGTTTTTTTCGTTGTATTCCATCTGAGCCTTGCGGCGGCGTTCCGTTTCAGAAATTGCTTCCTTCATTGCATCGCTGGTTTTATCGGCATACATTATTACCTTGCCTGCGGCATTTCTGGCTGCCCTGCCTATAATCTGAACAAGGCTTGTAAGGGATCTTAAAAAGCCGATCTTGTCCGCATCCAAAATGGCAATAAAGGAGACCTCCGGCAGATCTATTCCTTCGCGTAATAGATTAATGCCTACAAGGATGTCAAATTCTCCGCTCCTTAACTGGGTAAGAATTTCCACCCTTTCTATTGTTTCCACTTCACTGTGAATATATCTTACCTTTAGGCCGAGAGAGCTTAAAAAATCCGTTAAATCTTCTGCCATTTTTTTTGTAAGGGTAAGGATGAGGGATCTTTCTCCCTTCTCTATGCGTTTACGCACCTCCGCATAGATGTCTTCCATCTGTCCCTCGGAGCTTCTGACTTCGATTTCCGGATCAAGAAGTCCTGTTGGCCTTATTAATTGCTGAACAATGCGTACGGATTTCTCCCTTTCTGCCTGTGCCGGTGTTGCAGAGACAAATACGGTTTTATCCAGACGTTTTTCAAATTCATCGTAACGCAGGGGTCTATTATCGAGGGCACAGGGAAGACGAAAGCCGTAATCCACCAATGCTGTTTTTCTGGATCTATCCCCGGCATGCATTGCGCCAATCTGGGGGAGGGTGACATGGCTTTCGTCAATAAAGGTTAAATGCCTTTTAGGAAGATAATCCACCAGTGTGTCAGGCGACTCTCCGGGTTTTCTTCCTGCCAAATGGGCGGAATAGTTTTCTATCCCGGGGCAGTATCCCATTTCGCTTAACATTTCTATGTCATATTCCACCCTGGTTTTAAGCCTTTCTGCCTCCATAATTCTGCCCTTGTCCATAAAAAACGCATAACGTTCATCCAGCTCTTCCCTTATTGCAGTCAGTGCATTGTTTATCATTTCCTTTGGCATAACAAACTGCTTGGCAGGATATATCATCGCGCGGTCCAGCTCTTCTGAAATTTCGCCTGAGACGGGGTCAAAACGGCGTATCCTTTCCACCTTGTCCCAATCGAGGTCTATCCTGTAGGCTTCTTCCAGATAGGCGGGAAATATTTCCAGCGTATCTCCCCTCCGTCTGAAGCGTCCACGTTCAAGAACGGCATCGTTTCTTTCATACTGGAGTTCTACAAATCTCCTCATAAGATCGTCTGCATCAACAATGTCTCCCCGGGAAAAAGTAGCCGTCATTTTTTTATATACTTCCGGCGTTGCAAGTCCGTAAATGCAGGAAACGGTTGCCACAATAATTACATCTTCCCTTTCCATAAGGCTGCGTGTTGCAGAAAGCCTCATTCTTTCTATTTCATCGTTTATGGAAGCATCTTTTTCTATGTAAAGATCCCTGCTTGCAACATATGCTTCGGGCTGGTAATAGTCATAATAGGAAACAAAGTATTCGACGGCATTGTGGGGGAAAAAGCCCTTAAACTCCCTGAAAAGCTGTGCTGCCAGGGTTTTGTTATGGCTTACCACAAGGGTGGGCATCTGCACTTCTTCAATAATTTTGGCCATGGTGAATGTTTTGCCGGAGCCTGTAACCCCCTGCAATACCTGAAAGGAATCCCCTGCCTTTATTCCGTCCGAGAGGGTTTTTATTGCCTCACCCTGATCTCCTGCCGGACTGAAAGATGATATAACTTCGAATGACCGCATGGACATATACTAACACCCAATAGATTGCAGAAAAAGCCCCTTAACTGCTATACTCAAACAGGTGTACTAAAACAGGAGATATTAATGTCCAAGTATATTGCCAAAAATTCCGATCGCATAAAGAACTGGCCCGAATGGGTAAGGGAATTCGCCGTAAAATACGGCTCGAAAACTGCAAACCTTTATATAGTACACGGGAATATCAGGGACTTCCTTCCCAAGGAAAACATGGAAGGGGAGTTTATTTTTGCACAGATTCAGCAATATATTGCAGAAATTATTTTTGGTAATATAGACATAATAGCCTATTACGATCCATCCAATGGTGTTTCCTTCTGTTCCGATTCCATGGCGGAAGAATATTCAAGATACCTGTCAAATTCCTTTCCAAATGAGGACTGCCAGGAGTTTTTTTCCAGGAATCCGGAAAAAAGTTTTTATTATCTTGAAAAATACTTTATGATGAGGATTCCCAAGGATAGAAATACGCCTTCCACCCGCATGGTTTTAATTATTGACTATGCGGAAACCATAATTCCCGGCGGCGATCTTCTTCGCCTGTCCGAAGCACAGACATATAGCCTTGTAACCCTAAGCCGCTGGGCAAATAATCCAGTCTTTACCGAGGGTGATGTTTCCATAATTTTATTAACCGAAAATCTGACCGATCTTTCCAATAGATTGACAAGTTCCTCCTCTACCGTAAAAGTGGCAGTTCCATTTCCGGATGAATCCATACGCGCAAGTTTTCTTCGTTCCAAGGAAGAGGATGGTTATCTTCAACTGGAAAGGGGGCTTAATCCTGAAAGGGTAGCTTCTGTTACAAGCGGGCTTAATTTAATGAATCTGGACAGGATGATCCTGGAACGTTACGAGGAAAACCTGCCAATAGATATGGCATATTTAAGCCGGAAGAAAAAGGAAATGATAGAAAAGGAAGCTGCAGGGCTTCTGGAATTTATGGATACTGAATACACTCTGGATGCGATTTCGGGGCATGATTTTGTAAAAAAACAGCTGCGCAATCATGCGAAGGCAATAAAGAGGGGACAGAATGTATTAATCCCAATGGGTTATCTTATTTCCGGTCCCATTGGTACGGGAAAGAGTTTTATGGTTAGTGCCTTTGCAGGAGAGATAGGAATTCCCATGGTTAAGTTCGGAAATTTCCGTACAAAGTGGCAGGGGGAATCCGAATCCAATCTGGAAAAGGTGTTAAATATTCTAAGATCCATGGCGCCTGTTGCGGTAATGATAGACGAAGCCGATGCTTATTTGGGTGACAGGAATCAGGAGGGAGATTCCGGAACCAGTAACAGAATTTTTGCCCAGATTGCAAGTTTTATGGGAGATACCAAATACAGGGGAATGATAATCTGGTTCCTTATTACCTGCCGTCCCGATCTTCTTCCCATAGATCTTAAAAGGCAGGGAAGGGCGGAAGAACATTTTGCCTTATTTTATCCTGAAAGCCTGAACGAAAAGGTGGAACTTTTTTCCACCCTTACCAAAAAGCTAAAATTCGGAGTTCACAATTTTCCCGTTGCCGACCTTTTTAGGAAATATAACCATGAAATTTCGGGTGCCGATATAGAATCCATGCTTATAAGGGCAATGCATCAGGCGGTTACCGATGGCCGGACGATGATCTCCAAAAAAGACATGGAAGAGGTAATGGAAGATTTTTCCCCTCCCCAATATCCCCATGCCATACGTTTACAGAACCTTGTGGCTGCGGTGGAATGTACATCCAAAAAAATGGTTCCCCGGCGTTTCCAGTTAAGTAATTCGGAGATGGTTAAGGAAATACAGGAATTAAAAATGCTTCTTGGGGAAAGAAAATGAAAAAAACAGAATGGTTTAACGATGATGAATTCTGGAATGAATATGCGCCTGTTATGTTTGATGAAAAAAGATGGTCCGAGGTTTCTGCCGTTGCGGACGGCGTTACGCGCTATGCAAACCTGAATCTTTACGGGGAAGAGGGCAGTAAAAAGGGCAAAAAAACGTCGGGCAAGCCGTCTGACGGCAAGAAGCCGTCCGGCATTAATGTAGTGGATCTTTGCTGCGGTTTTGGCCGCATAACGCTGGAGCTTGCAAAACGCGGCTTTATTGCAACCGGGGTGGATATTACCGAGAGCTATCTTAATACAGCCATAGAAGATGCGGCTAACGAAAAGCAAAAAATTGAATACATAAAGCAGGATGTAAGGAGTTTTAAACGAAAGGATGCCTTTAATCTTGCTGTAAACCTGTATAATTCCTTCGGTTATTTTGAAAATCCCGATGACGATCTTCTCTTTCTTAAAAATGCACATTATTCCCTCTGTGAAGGCGGAACACTTATTATTGAACTCCTTGGCAAGGAAATTGCTGTCCGCGATTTTAATGAAGCCGAATGGTTTGAAAGGGCAGGTTATATGGTTCTTACCGAAACCAATCCCATGGATTCCTGGGCCTCTGTATGGAATAGGTGGATATTGATAAAGAACAATAAACACTGGGAAAAGGAATTTGTACAAAGGCTTTATTCGGCTTCAGAACTCAGGAAGCTTTTTTTCTCTGCCGGTTTTACCCATGTGGAAATTTACGGTAATTGGGAGGAAGCACCCTATAACCACCTTGCCGAAACACTGATCGTTGTCGGAAGGAAGATACCTGCCGGAAAACAGCAGTCTAATCCCAAAAGCACCGGAAACAAAAAGGCATAATTACCCCTTTAAAAAAATATTTTTTTATGCTAGATTTTATTCATAGGCGACACTAGCTCATCCGGATAGAGCAACAGCCTTCTAAGCTGTAGGTGGGACGTTCGAGTCGTCCGTGTCGCAATGGCCAAATATCTGCTTGCCCTGGATCAGGGGACAACAAGTTCCAGAGCCCTGCTTTTTGATAAAGACCAAAACATTATTGCCATGGAGCAAAAAGAATTTACCCAGTATTACCCAAAAGAGGGCTGGGTAGAGCATGATCCCATGGAAATTTACTCATCCCAATATTCTGTTATAATTGAGCTTCTTGCAAAGCAGGATATTTCTCCGAATGATATTGCCGCCATAGGCATAGCTAACCAGAGGGAAACTACGATAATCTGGGAAAAAAGCACGGGTCGCCCTGTTTATAATGCCATAGTTTGGCAGTGCCGAAGAACGGCTGACATAATAGAAGAAATTTCCAAAAATCCGGAAATACACGATTATATTAAAAAAACAACCGGTCTTATCCCCGATGCCTATTTTTCCGCCAGTAAAATAAAATGGATCCTCGACAATATAGAAGGCGGATTGGAAAGGGCAAAAAATGGGGAGCTGCTTTTTGGTACAGTGGATAGCTGGTTAATATGGAAACTAAGCGGAGTTCATGCAACAGATTATACAAATGCAAGCCGTACAATGATCTTTGACATAAAAAATTTAAAGTGGGATGAGAGGCTTCTTGAATACTTCAATATTCCTGAATGCATGCTTCCCAATGTATATCCATCCGGCCATGTTTTCGGTATGGCAAATATACTTGGCAGCGAAATTCCAATTGCCGGAGCGGCAGGGGATCAGCAGGCTGCACTCTTCGGACAATGCTGTTTTAACAAGGGAGATGTAAAAAACACTTATGGAACAGGCTGCTTCCTTTTAATGAATACCGGAAACGAATTAAAGGAAAGCAAAAATGGTCTTCTTTCCACAATAGCAGCAGGTTTCAGTGATAAGGTGCAATATGTTCTTGAAGGCAGTGTATTTATTGCCGGGGCTGTAATCCAATGGCTTAGGGATGAAATGCGTTTCTTCGATGAGAGTTCCGATTCCGAGTATTTTGCCGGGAAGGCCGAAGATACCGGAGGTGTATATATTGTTCCTGCCTTTACAGGGCTTGGTGCTCCATATTGGGACATGCACGCAAGAGGCTGCATTATTGGCATTACAAGGGGAACAAAGCGTCACCATATAATAAGGGCGGCTCAGGAAAGCATTGCCTTTCAAAGCATGGACATTGTGCGTGCCATGGAAAAGGATCTTGGAGACAGGCTAAAAGAGCTTAAGGTGGACGGAGGAGCCAGCAATAATAATTTTATTATGCAGTTTCAATCTGATATTATGGATTGTAAAATCAGCCGTCCTGTAATAAGGGAGACAACTGCCCTTGGAGCTGCCTATCTTGCCGGAATAAGTACCGGTTTTTGGAAGGATCCAAACGAAGTTAAGGACAAATGGCAGTGCGATACCAGTTTTATCCCCAACATGGATGATGAAAAACGAAAAAACCTGATCAGTTCCTGGCATAAGGCCGTTAGCCGAAGCCGTGATTGGGCATGAGATTTAATTTCTACCCATTAATATATTGATCAGCATTTCTTCCTCTTCCATGGCAGTCATGGAGCGAATTCTGGATAAGCTCTGTAAAAATCCATATAAAGCCCTGGTATGGGAGTTCTGACTGTTAATTAACATGGTGGATGCCTCTTGAAGGTCGGAAATCGAGCTTTGACCCAGCCTGTAACGTTCCATCACAAATTCAAAGTGCTGTTCTGTATATTCAAGTGATCTTCTGGATGAAAGTACGGAACCGGCATTGCTAAAAGTAGTAAAAAGGATACTGAAGAGGTCGATCTGCATGGTGTTTATCGCAGTGGTATAATCCATACTTGACTGATTCAAGCCAATTTGGCTTCTTTCCAGCCTGTTATTCAATACCCAAAAATCCAGGGGAATAGTGCCGGTAATGGAGATGGAACCTCCGGATGTAATGCTGAAGCCCCGGGGAGATGGGGCATAACTGAGACTGGGGGTAGTAAGGGATGCAGAAATGCTGGGCAGATACTCCCTTAATATGGATGAATGGTTCATTTCTGCCGTTTGAATGCCAATGGCGGATCTGGATAGGGAGGGGTTTGATGCCTGAATGATGGACCACAAGTTTTCGTAAAGGAGCTCTGCTTCACTGTCGATTATGCTTCCCAGGCGGACAATCAAGTCTTCATATTGGGATAGATCTATTGGTTCCAGAGGAATGAATTCCGGAAGGCCTGTGATGGAAAGGAATCTTGTAATGGCAAGGTTTAAGTTACGTCTTGCCTGATTCAATGAATTTTGTCTGGATTCCAAATCTGCCTGAGCTCTCAGAAAATCTCCCCTGTTGATCATCCCGCTTTCAAGGCGGATTTCTGCCATGGAGAGACTGAAAATTGCGGTTTGGAAGGAAGACTCCTCCGATTCCAGGGTCGCTATGGCTTCCAAAACCGCATAATAGGCATTGTCCGCAGAATCGAGCACATTAAAATATTCTGCCAGGGCTGAGAGTCTGGCACTCTCTGTGTTTAATGCGAGAATGTCCCGCTGAATGAAAATTCTCCCTCCATCAAAAATTGTTTGGCTTATTGTAAGAGATGCACTTAAACTATAGTTTTCCAGGGGATTTACAAATCTCCAGTCATCGCCAAGGAAGTCTGCCGATGCCCTATAGCCGGCGGAGAGCCTCGGTATCATGGTAAAAAAATGATTCCTTTCAACCAGGAGACTATTCATAACAGATAGGTTTGATCTTTCCAGACTTTGGGAATTTAAGAGTGCCAGTGTTCTAACCTGCTCCAGATTTAAAGTTTGAGAAAAAATAGTGGAAGCGGTAAAAACAGCAATTGCCAATGCAAATATTATTTTCTTCATTTTAGTTTCTCCTTCGAAAGGTTCATATTACTTATAACGCGCGTTACTTGTAACGTACGTTACTCATAACGTAAGGCATCTATGGGGTAGAGCTTTGCAGCCTTGGATGCAGGATAGTACCCAAAAATGATTCCAACCAAAGCTGTGAACAAAGTGGCTCCAATTACAATAATTGGGTTTATAATTGCCTGTATCCCCAGGTTACTTAGAGCATAGCAGGAAATGGAGGCAAGACCAATGCCAATAAGACCTCCAATCAGACTTAAAAATATTGCCTCGCAAAGAAACTGGGAAAGTATATCTACCTTACGTCCGCCTATCGCCATCCTGATTCCTATTTCCCGGGTTCGTTCTGTTACAGAAACCAGCATGATGTTCATTATCCCAATACCGCCGACCAAAAGGGAGATTCCCGCAATGGCTGCAAGAAGCACAGAGAGTATTCCCGTAATGGATGTTACCAGGTCTATCATTTCTGCGGAATTACTTACATTAAAGTCAATGTTTGCTTCTTCAATTATACCTCTGGAGTCCATAAGAATAAGCCTTGTTTCCCTGGCGGCAGCATCCATGTAGATACCATCCACAACACTAATCACAATGGAATTGATGGTGGATGTATTACTTAGCCTTGCCATGGCAGTTTCCATCGGGATCATAATAATGTCGTCCTGATCGTTTCCACCCATGCCGGCACCCTTGCTTTCCAGTAAACCAATTACGGTATAGTAACTGTTTCCTATCCTGAAGCGTTCGTTAAGCGCAAGTTCTGCCATGCCGAAAAGGTTTGCCGCAGTGGTTCTTCCCAAAACTGCCACCTGGTTTCGTGACTCCTGATCTGTTTCGTCAAAAAATATTCCGTTATCCACTGCGTAATTTCTTATGCCTGGGAAACCGGGCTCTACTCCCATGATGGAAGTCTGCACCACCCCCATGTTTCCAACGACAGTGGCACTAATATTTACCACACCGGAAATTGCGGAAGCAAAGCTTGAATCGCTTTTTAGTAAAGTCAGGTCATTTAAAGTAAAGCCGGAGGTTCTTGTGGATAAGGTTTGACCTGTACGATTAAATGACCTGCTTGGACTCACGGTTAAAAGGTTGGTTCCCATTGCAGAAATTTCCGCCTCTATTGATTGCTGGGTTCCTTCGCCCAGAGCAACTATAACCACCACAGAGGCAACGCCTATTATTATTCCCAGTGATGTTAAAAGGCTTCTCATACGGTTACGGAATATGGAGCGAAAGCATGTTTGAAATAATTGAAATATGTTCATGATGCCGCCTCCATATAGACTTCGTGCCTGCTCTTCCATTCAGAGAGATCCAGAAGTGCATCCCTTTGCTTTTCGTTAAGGGTGTCAGACACCATTTCTCCGTCTCTCAGGGTGATGGTTCTTTTTGTGTAGGAGGCTACTTCCGGTTCATGGGTAACTATGATAATTGTTTTACCCCTTTCGTTTAACTTTTGAAAAAGTCCCATAATTTCCATCATCATCCCTGTGTCCAGGTTGCCAGTGGGTTCATCGGCAAGGATGAAAGCGGGATCATTTACCATGGCTCTTGCGATGGCAACACGCTGCTGCTGTCCGCCGGAGAGCTGTGAAGGGAAATGATCCATACGATTTTCCAAACCAACTTCTTTAAGGGCTTTTGCTGCCATGTTTTTACGCGTATGGTTAGAGATCCTTTTTTCTCCCCTTGCCTTTCTGCAATAGGAAACGGGGAGTTCCACATTTTCCAGAGCGGATGTCCTTGCCAATAAATTAAAGGACTGGAATACAAAGCCAATTTTCCTGTTGCGTATATAGGCGAAGGTATTACTCGATGAAGTGGAAGTCTCTATGCCGTCAAGATAATAAGCTCCCTCTGTGGGTTTATCCAGGCAGCCCAGAATGTTCATTAGGGTGGACTTTCCAGAGCCGGAGGGTCCCATAATGGAAATAAACTCCCCTGCCTGGGCGGAAAAGTCCAGTCCCCGCAAGGCTCTGACTATTACCCCGTCTGAATCCTTGCTTTTACCCATTATATATTCGCGCTTTATGTTTTCCATTTTAATTACATTCATTAGACCCTCTCCCTCAGGATTATCTCTTTCCCTTCGAAGCTGTCATCCAGATAAACTTCCGTAAAAGTTCCAGCAGAAAGCCCAGTCTGTACCTGCATTACTTCCAGTATTCCCTGGCCGTTTATAAACCACATATTACGCATAATGGGAGCGGAGCTTCTCTCCTGTGCTGCGCCGGGCATTGCACCGCTAAACATGACAGGGCCACCCATCATGGCAGGTCCGCCCCTGCCGCCGCCCATCATGGAAGCCATATTAAAGCCTCCTGTGCCCTGGTTTCCGTTTTGCGTCTGGCTGTTTGCGCTCCTTGCGTTACGTGCAATTTCCTGCTGCTCTTCATTCATGTTTGCAAGGCTTGCATCAAAAAGCATTTCTGCAATTCTGCCGGCATCCAGGTTTCTGGGTTCAAAGCGAAGAGCTGCACTTGGAACTACAAGTACGTTTTGCTGGTGGTTAACAATAAAGTCCACCGCACAGGTCATTCCGGGGAAAAGAGAGCCGTCCAGATTATCTACTTTTACAATAACCGTATAGGAAACCACACCGCCTGAAACCACGGGGGTCATGTAAATGGATTCCACCACTCCCATGAATGTCCTTCCGGGCATGCTTTCAAGGCTAAAGCGTGCAGACTGCCCCTGGCGTATGGAAGTAATATCCAGTTCACTTACCAAAACTTCTATATGCATTTCGTTTAAGTTTTCTGCCAGAGTGAAAATTCCGGAAGTTCCGCTGCCGCTGTCCACCACAGAGTCTCCCACGTTTACCCTTCTTTCCAACACAATGCCGTCTATTGGAGATGTTATAAAGGCAAACTGATTAATTTCCGTGTCTACCTGCCTTAGGTTGGATTCTGCTATGGCAAGGTCTGCCGCGAGGTTATTTAAATTTGTTTGGCTCTGTCTGAGTTCAAATTCGGAAATCAGGTTTCTTTCTGCAAGGAGCAGCTGGTTTTGATAGTTAAGGAGCTGCAGTTCGTAATTTGCCCGTGCCTTTAATACAGCCGCATACTGTTGTTCCTGTCTTAACCTTAAAATATCTGTGTTAAGCTCAGCAAGAACATCTCCACGGTTAACGATGTCGTTATTACTGACAAAAATGTTTTCCACCTTGCCGCTCATCTGGGGGAGAACCCTTACTGTAGAAACAGGATTAATGGTACCGGAAGCAGAAATGGTTCTTTCCAGGGTATGTCTTGTTATATTGGCAAACTCATAATTAACAGCCGATTGATTCCCTCTGCAACCTGTTACAATAATTACCATGATACCTGTAAGAATTAAAAGGCTTATCTTTGTTTTGGTTTTCATATATTCCTCCAATTAATATTCTATTTATTGTTCTATTGGTAATATAAACATAACAACAATTCTTATTATTGTTGTGAACATGAAATGATAAGTTTCTGAACTTTATCTGAACTTTTCATGGTTTTTTATTGGGTTTTCGTTATCTCGAACCAGAAAGTGCTGCCCTTGCCGGGTTCGGAAGAGACACCGTATATACCGCCATGAATGTCAATTATTTTTTTAACAATTGACAAGCCAAGGCCTGTACCTGTGATGGCACGCTTATGGGTCTTGTCGCTTTTGTAGTATCTGTCCCAAATGTGGGGGATTTCATCTTCTCCTATTCCTTCTCCATGATCGATTACGCTAATACGGACATGCTCCTCTGTTATAACTTGTTCTACAAGGATTTCCCGGCTGTCTCCGCTATAATTTATTGCATTTATTAATAAGTTATAAAAGGCTCTTGTTAGTTTTACCCTGTCTCCGGTCACATAAACATCATCTTCCAGAGAAGCAGAGAATTTTATTGCAAAATTATCTTTGGCAAGAAGTTTTTCAGTACCTTCACAAATTTCTTTTATGCTTTGGGTTATGTTAAATTTGGAAAGTTTAAGCTCTTCCATTTCGTTTTCCATCCTGGAAATATCCAAAACATCATTCACAAGGCTCGTTAGGCGCTTTACTTCTTCCATAATGGTTTCTGTTTGTTCCCGGGTAATTTCTTCGGGGAAGTCGTGCATCATTTCTGCATAACTGAAAATTAAGGCAAGAGGTGTTCTAAGGTCGTGCGAAACATTTGCCAATAGCTCCCGTCTTAGTCTTTCTACTTTTCCCAGGCCTTTGGCGGCGGTGTTTAATGTGTCAGATAGAACAGCTATTTCCCTATAGCCTTTTCCTGAAAATTCTGTATCGTAATTCCCCTCTCCCAGACTCAAAGCACTTTTACTGATTTTTTCTATGGGTTTTGCAACATGGCGGGCAATAAGACCTGCCAAAATAAGAGCCAAAATAATAATAAAAATGGATATAAAACGTAATTGATAGTGAAGTATTATTACAGTTGAATCCAGGGGCGAAACAATGCCACGGATTATAACTGCAAATTCCTCACCTGAATTATTTACTCCTATTTTAACAAAAATGAGAGTTTGAATTTCCCTAATCCTTCTGGAAAATTGAGGACTCCTTTGATTAATCTCAAGCCTGTCTGACAGTATAATTTGGCTGGGATCGGGTCTTCCCGTGATTGTGCCAAATGCATGAACACTGCTTATTGGCATTGATATAAATTCATAAAACTCCCCTTTATTATTTAGAGCCATTTGTATCTGATTTGCATTGTCTTCTATATAAAACCTGTTTTGTATGGGAGACTGTTGAAAGAAGCTGCGGCCGTTCATGTCAACTATATCAATCACCACTTCGAAAACCTGATTAAAATTTCTGACTAATTCAGGGAGTTCTTCGTTATCTATATTTTGAATGATTTCGTTGGCACTCCTTCTTACTTCCATTAATCTTACACGCCTGTAAAATCTTTCCAGGAATACCGTTTGAGAAAGCCACAACATAGCAAGCAGTAAGGCACAGAAACCCAGGAGAAAAAGGAATACTTTAACTGCCAGTTTGGGGTTTTTGGTTCCAAACTGAAGTTTGGGGCTTCCGGAACTTCGAACGCTTGGCTTCATCTCATCAACCCTCAAACCTGTAACCATGACTGCGCAAAGTTGTAATTAAACTCCCATATGGCCCCAGGGCTCTTCTTAGGAGCTTCATGTGGGTGTCCAGGGTTCTGTCGTCTCCAAAGTACTCATAGCCCCAAACTTCACTCAGGATTTTCTCTCTTGGCACTGCAATGTTTTTATGGTGTATCAAGAAAAATAAAAGCTCATATAACTTTGGTGCCAGGTCAATTTGCTTCCCGTCTATGGTCACCTTGTATGCGGACAAATCCGCTGAAAAACCATCCTTTGTAAAAACCCTATGTCCCTCTGTATCGGCAATGACCTTTGCTGTTCGCTTTAAAATGGCAGAAATTCGGAGCATTATCTCCTTGGACGAAAAAGGCTTAACCACATAATCATCCACTCCCAGTTCAAAGCCCAGGATCTTGTCATATTCCTCCCCTCTGGCGGAGATCATTATCACAGGCACGTTGGATGTTTTCCTTATTTCTTTGAGTGCCGAAAAGCCGTCCATCACCGGCATCATTATATCCAGCAGAATAATATCGAAATCATCTTTTTTGCAAATTTCCAGGGCTTCCATGCCATTCTCTGCTTCCACCGATTCGTGACCTTCGAATTGAGCATATCTTTTAATTACAGAGCGTAGTCCCGGCTCATCATCACAAATTAGAATTTTTGCCATACCTTAGTATAGATTACATGAATAATCTTCATGTGAACAAGAATTGATTATTATCTGAACTTTATCTGAACTTTTAGAGGTCCAAGGCGGTCAGCAAAAGCCGAAATTGAGAAAAATACCTCATATTACTTGACTTTTTCCGCATAAACCAGTATTATACGCAGGGTATAATGATAATTCGAGGTTATATATGGCAAAATCAACGGCTTTAAAAGAACAGGATTTTATTGCCAAGATGGAGAAATCTCTGGAAGACTTAAAGAAGGATATTTTCTCGACCTTGACGGCCAGCAGTGAGGATTTCAGGCAGATTGTGGAAGCTGCCGATCCCAAGGATCTTGCAGACATTGCATCGGATGATATAGACAGAAAAATGCTGGAGGTTCTGGGTTCCCAGGAATTAAGAAGACTGGGAATGATAGACGCAGCACTTTCCCGTATTCAACAGGGAAAGTATGGTATTTGTTTAAAATGCGGAAAAAAAATTCCCAGGGAAAGGCTGGAAGCCATTCCCTATGCCCTGATGTGTATAGATTGTAAAAAAGCAGAAGAAAAACGAAACCGTTAAAGGAAAAATATGAGAATTGTTATAGTTAGTGTTCCTGGCCAGAGAAAACAGGTACCGGAATATGTAAAATCCCTTGCCAAGGGTGTAGAGTCTTTAGGGCATAATGTAGATATTATTGATGGCTGGACCGGTGATGGCATCCGTCTTCCGGCCTATGAATATATTGTAGTATGCGCGGAGGCCGTCTCTAAATGGGGCGGAAAAATGCCGGAAGCTTTACATAAAATACTTGGATCAGGCAGTGGTCTTGTAGGTAAAAAAGGAGCGGCTTTCCTAAAAAAAACCAGTCCCATATTTGTCACCAGAGCCCTTGGAAATATAATGAGATCCATGGAAAAGGAAGGCATGAGGGTAAATTACAGCGATATTATCCTCAGCAATTCCCATGCTGAAGCTTTAGGTAAACGCCTGAATCCCTGAGATTATGATTAATTATTATGAGCTGTTAAATATCCCAAAAAATGCCTCCAGGGGGCAGATTAAAGCTGCCTTCAGGGAAAAAGCAAAACAGCTCCATCCCGATATAGCTGGCGAAAAGGGTGCTGCGGAAATGAGAAAGCTCCTTGTAGCTTATCAGACCCTTTACGATCAAAACAGGCGTTTTGAGTATGATCGTCTTTATAACCGCCTTGCAGGTAAAAACCGTTTTGATTATCGCAGCTATTTAAGGGAAAAATGGAATGATCCTGCAAGCCAGGCAAAACTCATTTTTTATGAACTCCTTCATCTGGAAGAAGATGCTGCCATATCTGTCTGGCAGGAGCAGGGAGGATTGGACTTCCTTATGGAAAAATTCATGGACAGGGAAGACTGGATGGATTGCAGTTTTATTCTTGCCGAGGAACTGCTCAGACGTAAAATGTACTATGAAGCTTTTGTGCTTCTTGTAAAAATTCTGCGTGAAGAAAGAAGGCTGCCATATTTCAGGCACTTTATGGAAGAAGTAGAGAATGTAATAAAGGAAATTGTCAGGCTTCATTTAAAACAATCTGTTAATCCGGAAACCTATGTTGAATGTCTTGAAGCCCTTCTGGATCTGGGTTTCGATTCCCGCTATAAGGCAAGAATTCTTCGTAATTTGGCAGAGGCCTTTATCCGAATGGGAGAAATGAGCAATGCAGAAAAGGTTTTCAGGGAAGCCATAAAGCTCGACCCCAAACTTCCAAACACCATACAGCTAAGACGGAAGCTTCATGTATAAAAAGCGGATAATGTCATGATTAGGCTTAAAAATGAAAAGCAGATAGAAGGAATCCGAAAATCCTGTAAAATGCTTTCCGCCATGTACCGTGAATTAATTCCCCTTGTTAAACCCGGTGTTCAGACCATCGAAATTGATAAATGGGTTCAAAAGTGGATCAGAAAAGCAGGAGCTTATCCTGCTTTCCTTGGAGTGGGAGAAAAGAGCAATCCCTTTCCTTCTGCGATTTGCATTTCGATTAACAATGAAGTTATTCATGGAATACCGTCCAAAAGAAAGATCCAGAACGGCGATATTGTTTCACTGGACTGCGGACTTATTCTGGATGGCTATGTAAGCGATCAGGCAATTACCCTGGTAATGGACAGGGCAAGCGAAGAAGCTATTAAGCTAAGTACCGTTACAAGGGAATGTCTTTACAAAGCCATAGAAGCTGCCAGGGCAGGAGACAGGCTTCTTTCCATAGCCCGTGCCGTATATGGCCATGCCTGTGATGCGGGTTTTGGTGTCATTCACCAGTTTTGTGGTCATGGGGTGGGGCTTGCATTGCATGAAGATCCGCAGGTATGTAATGTGCCAAGAGGCCCGAACCCCAAGTTAAGAAGCGGCATGGTATTGGCTGTGGAACCCATGGTTAATACAGGTAATGGCGATGTAGAAATTCTGGAAGACGGCTGGACCGTCGTAAGTGCAGATGATGCAATTTCCGCTCATTGGGAGCATACAATTGCCATTTTTGCGGACAGAACCGAAATATTGACAGAGCCTGTCTGCGGTGAAAATTTGTAACTATACATCACTTTCCTAATTTAATATTATAAAGTTACTGAATCATAGGAGAATATCATGAATCTATTGAAAAAGATTTCATCCAAAAATGTATTAATTTTTAACCTGGTTCTAATTGGGGTTATATTCGGATTTTCCCTGGCTTTTTTGTCATTTTCCTGCTCCACTCCGGGCAGCGGCAATATTGCAAGGGCTCAGGCCATAAGCTCAAATATTGTTATTCCGCAAGATGCTCTGGCAATAGCCGAGAGCTTACAGCTAACCTTTAATGCCATTTCGGACAAGACCCTTCCTTCCGTTGTGGAAGTAAAGACAATTTCCGTACAACGCCGTCAGAACATGCCGAATTTCGGCGGAGATCCATGGGAATTTTTCTTGCCCCCACAGAATGATAATAACCCTGACAGGGAATTCCGCACCCAGGGCATAGGTTCAGGTGTAATTATCCGGTATCAGAATGGCCTATACTATGTGCTTACAAATAACCATGTAATTGACAGGGCAACTGAAGTAATTATTGGAACTTTTTATGGCAGTGAATATCCTGCCGAAGTTATCGGAAGGGATGTACGAAGGGATCTTGCAATAGTAACCTTTAGATCGAATGACAGGCTGCCCATAGCCGATCTTGGAGACTCGGACAGTGTAAGGGTGGGGGATTGGGCAATTGCAATTGGTAATCCCCTTGGCGAAGAATATTCATTCTCTGTAACAATGGGAATAGTAAGTGCCCTGGAGCGTACAGGAGGACCGGGAGGAAATATAAACGACTTCATTCAGACTGATGCCGCAATTAATCCCGGGAACTCCGGCGGCCCCCTTGTAAATCTTAGGGGGGAAGTAATTGGCATTAATACCTGGATTGCCAGCAATACAGGGGGCGGCTCTGTCGGGCTGGGTTTTGCCATACCCATAAACAATATTATACGGGTATTGGACGATATTATTACATCCGGTACAGTCCGTGACGGATGGATAGGTGTTCAGTTAATCGATCCACCGCGGGAATTAACAGATGCCTTGGGTATAACCGGAACAAGGGGAGCTTTTGCATCCCAGGTCTTTTTAACTTCTCCTGCATACAGGGCAGGAATAAGGCCGGGGGATTTTATTACACATATAGATAATATGGAAATTAGGGGAACAAACCATCTGGTTCAAACCGTAGGCAATATAAGACCGGGAGACCAGGCTGTATTTACTGTAATCAGGGGTGGTACTTCCATGAACTTTACAGTCAGAATTGATGTAAGAACCGAGGAAGTAACGACCGATAACAGGAGCCTATGGCCGGGACTCCTTGTATTCCCGATTGATGATGAGATTCGAAGCAGTCTTAATCTGGAAAGCAATGTCCGTGGATTATTCATTGCACAGGTACATCCGGAAACACCGGCTGCTGTAATGGGTCTTTCCAGGGGAGATATTATTACTTCGATGAATGGCACAACCATTTCAGATTTAAACACTTTTTACAGGTTATTAAGAGAGAATACGGACAGGGAACTCTGGTTCAGTTTTATCAGGAACAATTCCAATTTTGAAACAATAAGATACCAGAGATAAGATGTAATGGCATTTATAAAGAATCTATTTGACAGGAATTTTCTCGAATACGCCTCCTATGTAATAAAAGACAGGGCAATTCCCGACATAGAAGACGGCCTGAAACCTGTTCAAAGAAGAATTCTGCATACACTTTTTGAAATGGATGACGGAAAGTTGCATAAGGTTGCCAATGTTATTGGCCGCTGTATGCAATACCATCCACATGGGGAAGCATCCATTGGTCCTGCCCTTGTTGTTTTGGCAAATAAGGGATTTTTTATAGACCGCCAGGGGAATTTCGGAAATATTTATACGGGGGACGGAGCATCGGCACCAAGGTATCTTGAATGTCGTGTAACGCCCCTTGGCAAGGAAATATTTTACTATCCAAAACTTACCCCCTATACCGAATCCTACGATGGCCGCAATAAAGAGCCAATTATTTTTCCTGCAAAAATCCCCGTAATCCTTATCCTTGGTGCAGAAGGTATTGCGGTGGGTATGTCTACAAGGATACTTCCCCACAATATTATAGAAGTACTGGAAGCAGAAAAGGCGGCGTTAAGCGGAAAATCCTTCCAGCTTTATCCTGACTTTCCTACAGGAGGACTTGTAGATGTATCCGATTACAGGGACGGAAACGGCAGGGTTCTGGTAAGGGCGAAAATAGATACTTCCGATCCCAAGAGGATATTGATAACAGAACTCCCTTATGGTTCCACAACAGAAAGCATTATTGCCAGCATAGAAACCGCAGCCAAGGCAGGCAGGATAAAAATACAGGGCATTAACGATTTTACCACGGACAAGGTAGAAATAGAAATTAAACTTGCAAGGGGAGTGTACGCAGAGGATGTAGCGGATGCACTCTTTGCCTTTACAGAGTGTGAGCAGTCCATTTCGGCTAACCTGCTTGTAATAAAAAACGGTCTTCCTGCCGTTATGACGGTAAAGGAAATAATTAAGTATCATTCCAAACAGCTTGTAAAAATTCTTACCAAAGAGCTGGAAATAGAGAAAAAGGAATTAATTGACAGGCTCCACCTCCGTACACTGGAAAGAATTTTCATAGAGGAAAGAATTTATAAACATATAGAGCAGATGAAAACAGCCGAAGCCGTTGTAAAGGCGGTAATAAGCGGTTTTAAACCCTTCATGAAGGAAGTTGGTTCAAGGGGAGTAAGCGAGGATGATGTAGATTATCTTTTGAGAATTCCCATAAGGAGAATTTCGCTTTACGATATTAACCGTGCAAAAAAGGAAATGGAAGAAATAGAGGGCAGGATAAAGGATATTAACCGCCATTTAAGAAACATTACCCAGTATGCACTTTCCTTTCTGGATGAAATTATTGCAAAAATAAAATCGAATGAGGAAATGGATCGCGGCATTCGTAAATCCAAAGTAGGTGCTTTTGAGAAAATAGACGTAAAGGAAGTCGTTAAAAAGGATCTCAGTATTAAGTATGATTCTGCCACCGGCTATATGGGAACAGGTGTTTCCGGACAGACCATGGCAGAGGTTTCTCCCTTTGACCGCATCCTTGTGATCAAGCAGAACGGATTCTGGACAGTTACAGATATTCCGGAGAAAGCTTTTGTCGGAATAAACGCATGGTGGATAGGAATAGCGGACAAGGAATCCCTTTCGGACATAGTTTTTACGATAATTTACAAGGATAAGGATACCGGTTTCCCATACATTAAACGCTGTATTATAGACGGCTGGATAATGAACAAGGATTATTCACTTGTTCCGGACGATGCAGAAGTACTTTTGGTAAAAACAGAAGAAAAATTCTCATTTACCCTTCATTATAAACCAAAACCAAAAATGAAGGTATTAAAACAGTCTTTCAGAGCACAGGATTATAATATCCGGGGCTTAAGGGCAGGCGGCATTAGACTGGCTGTAAGAGAAGCATCCAGGATAGAGAGCCGTTAAAAGAAACCGGCTTTCGGGAGTCTTAAATGGAAACAGTAAATCAGGACATAGAACTTGACCCTTCCCTGGGAATTTCGCTTGACGAACAAAAGGAGATTCTGGAAAGCATAAATTCCATCTCTGCCATGAATAGCCTATCCCACGGCGATACGGAAATTAAACCAAAGAAAAAAGCCTTTCTCTTTCCTCTCATTGTAAATATTGGAGCCCTTATAATACTTGCATCCGGTTTTTTCTTTCTTTCGATCCTGCATAATCAGGATGATGAAGGAATAAGGGAAGCATCCTCTGCTTTGGGTCTAAGCGAAAGAAGACTGATTCAGGAAATAAGACAGGAAACCAACAGGCTGCTTACAGAGAAGGAAAGCGAAATTAATGATGTATTAAACAGGCTTTCTGAGGCAGATTCAGAATACCGCACTCTCCTTGCATCAGTAGAAATAATGAGCGAAGCCCAAAGAGAGAGAGCCGCCTATCTTTATCTTTCACTCGAAGAATACAGGGAATCCCTTTTGGGTCTGCAGAATGACAGAACAAGGATAATAGAAGAGTCCCGTTTGCAGGAAGCAGGTCTTAGGAGCCGGGACGCCCACGATGCCCAGGATCTTGAAAGCCTTAGCCTGGCAATGGAGGAACTGAGGCTCCTTGGAGATGAGCAGGACAGAGCCAGAAGGGCAGAAAGCCAGATGCTGTCCTTTTACGGCATTGTGAATAATCAGATAGCACAAAACAATGTCGAAGAAGCCTTTCTTACCCTTGCAGCGATGAGGGAATTCCTTAATGCTCCGTCTTTTCGCGGGCTTCGTATTATGGAAACATCCATACAATCGCATTTTGCAGCCATTTCCGCACTGGAAAACATGCTTGTATCGGGAGAAGGTATTGCGCATAATGCAGGACTTCCCGCAGAGAGTGAAGAAGCAATAACAGAACTGTCAATTGCAGAGCTATTAAGCCAAAATGAGGAGCTGGAAAGAAGACTTGGTATGCTGGAGGATTTAAGGATTCAGCAGGAAGAAAATATTAATGCCATACTTGCACGGGGAACGGATACGGACTCCATGCTAGCCGAAATTATGATCGAAAACAATGAACTGCGTGAGGCAAATATAAACCAGCAGGAAACCCTGAACAGAAGGGATTCAGAAATAGTAGCCCTAAGAAGCCAGATTCTTCAGCAGAATGAAGATACAAGCGTCCTTAACAGGATAATTAATGACGGAGAAGCTGCACTCTCTGCACAGATAAGGGAAAATAACGCATTAATGGCTTCAATAGATGAACTTCAGATCCGCCATGATAATCTTCAGGAAAGACTGGATGCGGTTTTGCTTTTTCTGCAGGGTGAATAATTTCAGTTAACATATAACGGCAGCTGTAAAAAACACCGATGGATTAGTCTCTTATTTTGACTGTATTACTTCCACTCCGTTCCAGTCATCCGGAGGCGGAGAAATGGAGTATTTACCGCATCTTTCCAGCATATTCTGTGCGTTAAAATCACCCGGAAGAAGGTTAAGTACGGCTCTAAAGTGTTTATCCGCTTCCTGAAAATTTCTCTTATAGTAATGACTCATGCCCCTATTATGAATGGCCCAGGCTTTTGCTTCATTTTCGTTAAGGTTCTTGCCGGTGGTAAATATCTTTACCCCCCTTGTCTTCCCAACTACTGCAACTATGTCAAGGAAGCGGAAGAATAGCTCCTCCTGTTTATCCTGCATATTTTTAATGGATTCATACATGCTTTCGGAAATAAGGATCTCTGTCTTATATGTCTTGTTTAAACCTTCCATGCGGGAAGCAAGATTCACCATGTCTCCTATAACCGTATAATCCATTTTACGCTCACTTCCTATATTGCCAACTGTAACTTCACCGTAATTTATTCCGATTCCCATTTTAAATTCCGGCTTGAGTGCCTTTCTTTGCTGCTCATTGAATTGATTAACTGATTCAATCATTTCAAGGCCGGCTAAAATTGCCTGATATGCCTCATCTCCATGTTTTACCGGGGCACCCCAGAAAGCCATTATTGCATCGCCTATGTATTTGTCTACAATTCCCTTCCTGTTCATAATTATGTCTACCTGGCCGGAGAAATACCTGTTAAGCGAATTTACAAGATCCCCGGGGTCCATATTTTCGGAAATGCTTGTGAAGCTCCTAATGTCAGAAAATAATACAGCCAAATCCCTGTTTTCGCCTGTAAGCATGGATTCCGGTGAAGCGAAAAATCTGTCTATAAGATCCTTTGGAACATATTTCTGGAAAATCTGCCTTATCCGCTGTTCTTTTTTTCCGGCTATTACCGCCTCAAAGGCATAGCGCTTGATCTGTGAATATGCTTTTTCCAGCTCCGATGTCATAAGGTTAAAGGTGGAAGCCAGTTTTCCCGTTTCATCCTGATACTCCACTTCCACTCTCGAAGTAAGATCCCCCTTGCTGCAAATGGCGTTCATTGCATCTACAACCCTTCCAAGGGGATCTGTAAGATGTCTTGCAAAGAAAACAAGAACGAGCAATGCAAGGGAGGATGCAGCGGCAAGTGCAATAAGGGTCTGGGATCTTATTCTATAGGTATCCTGATAAAAATTGTCCCTGGATTCGGAAATAAGAATATACCAGCCAAAAGGAGTAAAATAAAAAGATTTAAAAATTCTTTCTTCTCCTTCCATAAAAGCTCTCTGTATTCCGGGATTTTCTTCTGAAAGGATTTCCATTAAAATGCTTTTTTCTGTTTCGCTTATCTCCAGTGGAGAAGTGTTCATTGCCATATTGCCCGAATTATCCAGAGCCAAAATAATTTCCGTATCGCTTAGAATAATGCTTTGTGAATAAACAAGAACCGAATGTTTTGCGGCATCCACCATGTCTGCTCTTCCGGTAAAATCATTTTCCGAAAGCAGGAGCCATTGGCCTTCCGCGTATTTTTCCAGCTCCCTAATTTTATAGTTAAGAAAACTCTGGGCAATGCGGGTAATGCCGCTTTGTGCAGAAAAATAGGAAGCTGCCTGTGCAAGACAGAGGCTTGCAAGGAGGAGGGGAAGGACAAGAAGTATTATTTTATTCCTAATCTTCATTAAAAAAAAGTTTATGATATGGATGATTCTTTAGCAAGGGGGATGAGCCTGTGTTAATCCTCAAGATCCAGAGCAAAGACCTTGCTCTTGCGGTTATGATCGTATAATAGACGTTTTTTATCTGGCAGGCTTTCTATACTGCATTCCTTGAAATTCAGGGATTCAAACCAGTCATGGCTCCTTGTTGTTAATGCGAAAACCCTTTTACATTTTTGCTTTTTTGCCCTGCCGATTAAATAGCTTACCATGCGGCTGCCAAGACCCATTTCCGTATAGGCAGGATCTGTTGCAATGGCGGCAATCTCTGCCTGCTCATCATCCCAGGTGTGAAGGGCTCCACAGGCTCGAATTTGGGAATCTATAACAAAAACGGCATAGTCTTCCTTCCTGCTCTTGATGTCTTCCGCACTTCTTCTTAGCAAAATTCCCTGCTGCATTAGGGGTTCCATTAGGCGAAGTATCTCTGTAATGTCCCTGTTCTTTGCTTCCCTTATGGATTCATATTCATCGGCATGTATCATGGTGCCGGCACCAAGATTGGAAAACAGTTCCTTTAATATGGAACCCTCTTCTCCACCGTTAATTATATGTACCCTTTCCACTCCGGCTTCCAGGGCTTTTACAGCCATTTCCAGTTCCCTCATGGATCTGGTTTCACTCCCGTTTAATTCCAGAATGCTCATTGCATCCCTGGGTCTTAAGAGGCTCACTCTGCCCCTGTCGTCAGAAAAAATACCTTCAGGAATTTTGTGAATGTTTCTATTTATTCCCCCGGAAAGAGATACTATGAAAAGTTTCTCGGCTTTTAACTTTATTGCCGCCTTGCAGGAAATTTCATCACTGGAAACATTGTAGGGTTTTCCGGATGAATTCCAGGAAACACAAGGGATGATAGGAACCATGCCGGGATCGAGTATTTTCCTTATGGAATCCAGATAGAATTTATCTACAGAGCCTGTATGCTCCATATCCACTCCGTCTATTACTCCAAGTCCCCTTGCACGGAAAAAATTCCCAATAAGTGCATCCACCATGCTGGAGGAAAAACCTGTCATATATGGAACGGCGCAATGATAGGCAGCCATTTCTATAAAGGGCATGGCCTGGGCACTGCTTATCCTTAAAGAGCCGTTATACCGGAGTTCAATATTGTTATTTTGCAGAATCGTATCTATCCATTCCTTGGCACCGGGTACTATTACAATCTTAAAACCGGTCTGCGAAAGAAGGGCAAGATCTTTTACAAGTGAAGGAAAATGTGGATCCAATGTAACCGGATAATCTATTTTAAAAACCATGGTCGAGCCTTCGTAGCGGCTCCTATAATGAAAAGCCTCCCTGATTAGGTCAACCTGTGAAAAGGATTTTTCCATATTATATTAGTAAGCTAAACAATCCGCCTGTCTGGGGATCAGCAAATGGGTTATACGGCATTGCTGCATTGGCAGAAAGGGTCTCTTCCAGTCTTGTTCTATATGTGTCAATTAATTCATCCAAATCCAGATCGGCAAATCTTAATGCTTCCTCTCCGTTTTGGGAAGAAAGAGAACTATCATTTATCTGATTCAGCCTTCCAATAAGAACATCCAATAAATTAAGCCTGGTAATTGTTACTCCGTTTGTACCTTCGGGAGCAGGTATGCCGGAAACATATTGAAAATGTGAATAAATTAAGGCGGAGGATTCAACGGGCAGAGACATTCTGCCACCATTGCTTGTATAGTGGCTGATGCTGGGAACATAGATATTTGGCACTCCATGCATCATAATTCTACTCCTTCTATTAGATTTTTCGGATTTCGGCGGAAAAAACTTGAATTTAGGTCTATTTTTGACTTGTTTTTATCAAAAAAAGGGTTTTAAATTCCGCCTTTTAATGATAAAATACTCCAACAGAAACAGGAGAACATAATAATGATCAAAAAAAGAACCTTGCTAGAGAAATTATGGGAAACAAGATATATGTGGTTAATGCTCCTGCCGGGTATCGCATATATTGTTATCTTTGCCTATATCCCCATGGGAGGTATTTTTACCGCCTTCAAGAATATTGATAACAGGCTTGGTGTTTTTGGCAGTCCCTGGGTGGGATTTAACAATTTCCGTTTTCTTTTCATTTCCGGCAGGTTATGGACGCTGACAAGAAATACCCTTGCCTATAATGCGGTTTTTATTTCCGTTGGTCTCTTTATGGAAGTGTGTTTGGCAATTACCATTAATGAGCTTCCCTTTAAAAAGACAAAAAAAATTATGCAGTCTATTACATTCCTTCCCTTCTTTATGTCATGGGTAGTTGTGTCTTCCATTGTTATGGCAATTTTTGGCTGGGAATTCGGCTTTCTTAACAATATTCTCACATCCATGGGATTCGGACGTTTCGATCTCTGGGGGAATCCAACAACCTTTCCTGTTTTTCTTGTCTTCATAAGAACATGGAAAATACTTGGATACGGTACAATAATTTACCTCGCTTCCATTGCATCCATGGATCAGGAATTGCTGGAAGTGGCAGAAATAGACGGAGCCAATATTTGGCAGAGGAGCTGGCATATTACAATGGCTCATATAAGACCAACCATGGCAATAATGATGCTTCTTGGCGTAGGTCAGATTTTCAGAAGCGATTTTGTAATGTATTATCTTCTGGTTGGAAGGTCCCAGCCCCTTATTCAGGTTACCGATGTAATAGATACCTATGTTTTCAGATCCATGGTTAGTTCTGCAAATATGGGAATGGCAGCGGCTGCTGGTTTATACCAGAGCATTCTATGCTTTGTAATAGTAGTAGTTGCAAACTATGCAATCAAGAAAGTGGATCCGGATTATTCACTGTTTTGAGGCAGGAAGCTGGATCAGCGGAAAGCTCCGAAGATCCAGCCCAGAAGAAATAATGTGAGTATCATGATTAAAAAGTAAGGGCCAAGGGATATTATTGCTGCAATAAACATTGCCGGCAGATCTCCCTTCTCTAAGCTGAGCTTTTCAGGTTGTTCACGGGATTCTGATTTATCTGTTTTCTTCTCTTTTTTCCACATCTTATTCTATCGATTTAATCGATCGTATTAATCGACCGAAGCCGTTTCTGATGACAGTTTATGGTGACAGGCAACGAAATGTCCCGGGGCAGCTTCCACCAGTTCGGGAGTAAGCTCCCTGCACATATCTGTCATGTAGGGACAGCGTGTATGGAATTTACAGCCGGAGGGTGGATTAATCGGACTGGGGATGTCACCTTCCAGAGACACATTCTCGTTAGGATTGTCTACATCGGTTGTTGGAATTGCTTTTAGAAGAGCCTCGGTATAAGGATGGCGAGGCTGTTTAAACATATCTTCCGTTTTTGCAAGTTCCACAATATTGCCCAAATACATTACGCCAATACGATCACAGATATATTTTATAACCGACATATCATGCGAAATAAACAAAAAGGTAAGTCTGTCCTTTTCTTTTAGCTCGGAAAGAAGGTTCAATATCTGGGACTGAATGGAAACATCGAGGGCGGAAACAGGTTCATCGCAGACGACAAAACGGGGATGTACTGCCAAAGAGCGGGCAATTCCGATTCTCTGCCTCTGTCCGCCTGAAAACTGGTGTGGATACCTGTGTATCATATAATCCGCAAGACCGCAATTCTGCATGATCCCCTTTATATGGTCAAACATGCTTTCATTTGGTTTTTTGTAAAAGTTCTGCGCAAGTAATCCTTCTCCAATTATCTGCCCCACCGTCATCCTTGCGTTTAACGATGAATAAGGATCCTGGAATATTATCTGCATTTCCTTGCGAAGGGTGCGCATTTCCCTGTACTTTAGCCTTGCCAGATCTATGCCCTCATCCCTGAATGCTTCAAGTGTATGATAGTTGGGATCGTCTTGCATGGAAGCCCTGAGTTTTTCCATATCATTCAGCCTGGCTAAAATTATTCCTTCCTGTATATTAACCTGTTCTTCCAGAAGGGTAATTTCTTCATCATTCTTTGCATTACCTGAAGAATTGTCTCTGTTCAGTTTTAGCTTGCCTATACGCCCTGCAAACTTATTCCTTATCTGTATGGCTTTCAGATATTCCGAATAGGTATTTCGTAAAGAATCCAGATCCTTATAAAGAATTAAACCGCCAAAAATCTGTGCAATAGCAAGGAACTCATCTTCGCATAATTTCTTTGCCTGGGCATAATTTTCCATGGCCTGGAAGACCTGGTTCTCGTTTTTTTCTTCCTGATTCTTTATTATTTCCAGATTGGCATAGATGGCTTCGGTTTTTTCGTTCTGCCTTATTAGTTCGTTCAAAAGACCGGGAAGTCTTTTTACCGTTTGGGAAAGATAGAGGGGAGCAAGAGATTCCAGACTGCGTCCGTAATACAGGGTCTTTCCGTAAGTCTGCTGGTATAGCTGCAGTATGGTTCTGCCAAAGGTGGATTTTCCGCAACCACTTTCTCCTACAAGACCGAAGGTTTCCCCTTCATAAATATCCATGGATATTCCGTCATTTGCCCTAACAAAGACATTTTTCCTGCCCTTTACAGGGAAATACTGTTTCAGGTTTCTTACCCTAAGGAGGACATTTTTCTTGTCTGTCTGGGGAGCAGAATAATCTATGGAAGAGGCTATCTTTAATGCTGCATTTGTTAATTTATCATGATCCACTGCTTTCCCCCTTGGCTCTATCTTCTTTGTCCGGATAGAAGCATCTTATAGAATGATTAGGCGCAACTTCCTTTAATTCCGGATGTGCGTTTCTGCATTGGTCATCCGCATACTTGCAGCGCGGTGCAAATCTGCAGCCCGACGGTAATGCAAGAGGGTGGGGGACACTTCCGGGAATTGCTTCAAGACGCATTCCTGTAGGTGTATCCAGCCTTGGGATGGAGATCATTAATCCCTCGGTATATGGATGAGACATTGCCTGAAGGGTAAATATGGTGCGTTTTGGAGCCATTTCCACAACTTCGCCGCAGTACATTACCGCAACATCGTCCGCCATCTGGTTAATAACTGCAAGGTCGTGGGTTATAAAAAGAATGGAAGTTCCCATTTCCTTTTTAAGATCGTTCATAAGGCGGAGGATCTGAGCCTGTATTGTAACATCCAGTGCCGTTGTGGGTTCGTCAGCAATCAATATGCTTGGCTTGCAGGCAAGAGCCATTGCAATCATTACCCTCTGCCTCATTCCGCCCGAAAGCTGGAAGGGGTATTGCTTTGCAACAGTTTCGGGATTCGGAATCTGTACATCCTTTAAAATTTCAATCACTTTTGCATGAGCTTCTTTTTTTGACATTCCCTGGTGAATAATATAGCTCTCTCCAATCTGTCTTTCCACCGTAAATACCGGGTTCAGACTTGTCATTGGTTCCTGAAAAATAAAGGAAATGCGGTTGCCCCTGATTTTATACAATTCTTCAAGCGGCGTTTTTACAAGATCCTGTCCTTCGAAGAGAATTTCGCCTGAATGAATATAACCATTGCCGTCCAGTATGCGCAATATGCTCATTGCAGAAACGGATTTGCCGCTTCCGCTTTCTCCGACTATCCCAAGGGTACGGCCGCTTTCTACAGAGTAGGAAACACCGTCCACACCCCTGACTGTACCGCGTTTGGTGGAAAAATAAGTATGTACGTTTTTTAGCTCCAGTAAGGGCATAATTACCTACCTGTCATTTGATTTTGGATCGATTGCATCGCGTAAGGCGTCACCGATCATGCTTATGCTTATTACAGCAAAGCTTAGGGTTAATGCAGGGAAAACCCATCGCCACCAATGAAAACGAATATCCGTGGAACGAAGCCCCTGAAGCATATTTCCCCAGGAAGGTCTGGGTTCATTTATTCCAAAGCCAAGGAATGAAAGGGATGCTTCAAAGAGCATTATGGTCGCAAGACTTAGGAGTATCTGTACAAGTATTACAGGGAGTATGTTTGGAAGTATGTGTTTAAAAATAATTACCCTTTCCCTTACTCCCATGGCCTTGGCAGCAGTAACAAAGTCCTTCTCTCTTTCTACCAGTATATTTGCCCGCGTAAGACGAGCCAGAAAGGACCAGCTAATGCAGCCCCAAATTAACATTATCAAGATTAACCGCATTTGCTCTTCCAGGGCATGTCCTATTGCATAGGATAGGACTATTGCAAGGGGCAGGAATGGAATTGCATTTACGATTTCGGCAAAACGCATAAGGACAAGGTCTGTCTTGCCAAGGAAGTAACCGGAAATTCCGCCTACCAGTATGCCGATAAAGCTGGCAATTAAAACACCCATTGCACCTATGGTTAACGAGATCTTGCCGCCTTCAAGGGTACGGCGGAAAACATTACGTCCGTAATGATCCGTTCCCATTAAATAACCTGTAAAACCCCAGGTATGAACATTTCCCGATGAATCTATGGCATAGTTCTGGTAATAACCGGAATGAACGGAAGTTATATTTGAAAGGTTTGGAGTATTTATCTGTCTGTAATTATTCCTTCCCCATGAGACAACCGTTCCGTCGTCCAGGGATGCGGAAAAATGCCAGGCACCGGCAGAAATTGATCTAACCCTGCCCTGGATTCCCGGGGGAATAATGTCTACCCCATGATCCCCGACTCCCCAGCTTACAACCGTTCCGTCTGTTAAGAGTGCAAGACCGTCCCTGTTTGTGGCAGCAATATCGGCTACCCGTCCCTGAATGTTTTGGGGTATGTCTGTAATTATTTGAATGTCCCTGTTGGAGAGGGCATACAGGTTTCTATCATAGGAAATAACAAAGGCAGTAGCATCCATAAGTAGAACCCTCTGAATCTGCCCCTCGAATAATTCCGGTCTGACATCAACAAAGTTCTGGTTTCCCCAAACATAAATCTGACCGTTATTATCAACAGCCATGGAAATCTGGTTTCCGGCCTCTACATAGACTATATTGGCGCCTTGTACATCGGCTGGGACAGGGGCAAGTCTTAATCTATCATTGCCCCAGGTAAAAACATTACCCCTGTCATTCAGGACGAGTATGTGATCCAGCCCGACAGAGAGCATGGAAATATTTCCCATGTTTTGCGGAATATTATAAAGTCTTTCATTTGTGGGATTTCCCCAAATATAGACATTATTGTCATTGTCTACTCCGGCACCGAAGGAATTTCCTACGTCAATTATTTTTGCATTATTTCTGAGTTCTCGCGGGACATTCATTAAATTCAATCCCGGTCTTATATGCTGTTGTGAAGAATCTGCAAAGTTAACGTCCAGAGGGAAGAAAACGGGGAGGATAAAACAAAGAGAAAAAATAAGGATGAATATTAACATTCCTATAATTGCCGTTTTCTTTGAAAGAAAGTTATTTAATGCCGTGCGTCCCGGGCTTTGAATAAGTTCTTCTTCAATTATGGAATTCGCTTGTTTTGCTTCATTCGTGTCAGACATCTTTCTCCCCTCCCTAATTAAATTTCGCCCTTGGGTCTACAAGGGTATAAGCGATATCCATTAATATATTTGCAATGAGTGCCAATACAACATAGAAAAGGAGAATGGTAAAGGTAACGTTAAAATCCCTGTTCCTTAATCCGTCTATCATTATGGTTCCCATGCCCGGCCAGGAAAAAACGCTTTCTACAATAGCAGAACCGGAGAAAAGCGAGACTGTCCAGCCAATGGTTATATTCACAAGGGGTATTAAAGAGTTACGGAAGGCATGGGAATAAATTACAACTTTTTCCCTTACTCCCTTGGCTCTGGCTGTGCGTACATAATCCTGCCGCATGGCTTCGATCATGCCGCTTCGCACATAGCGTGTAATGCCTGCAAGGCTTGCAAAAACAAGGGTCATTACGGGAAGTACCATGAACCGCCCCTGATCCATTAACCTTGCAAAGCCTGTTCCGGAAAATCCTACAGTTCCCGCACCTGTGATGGGTAAAATATTTAATATTACTCCGAATACAAGGATGAAGAGGATCCCCCAGATAAATGTAGGAACACTGGTTCCCACTATGGTTCCTATTTGAACCACACTGTCAATGGTTTTCCCTTTTCTGACAGCCGTAAAAATTCCCAAAGGTACCGTTATAAGAAAGACAAAGAACATTACGAAGGCGCTCAACCTTATTGTATTTGCCATTGCCGGTCTTACCAGATCAATTACATCCATATGGTATTGTATGGAACGGCCAAAATTAAATGTAAGAACATTACGCATCCAGATTAGATATTGAATGGGCAGGGCACGATCCAGTGCCAGTTGAATGCGGGCGAGTTCAATGGCCTCACGCCATTCCTCAGGGGAAGTACCCGGCTGGATTGCTCCAACCTGCATCATGGCACGGTCGCCCGGTACAAATTGATAAACTGTAAATATTATTATTGATACTATGAAGAATACAAAGACAAGATAAACCAATCTTTTAAGCAGGTGCTTTAACATGGATGGCTCCTAGGGGCAGTGTGGGGTTTTACCTGCGGTAAAACCCCAACTAAAAATTTATTCCGGAAAAATTATCTTAAATTTGCCCACAGAATTGCATTCCGCCAGTTAAAGAAAGGAGTAGGAACAAAGTCTGTCAAATTGGCAGGATGGAAGTCAAAGTACTCATCTGAGTAAAGGGGTAATTGCGGGAGGACTTCATTCCAGCGAACCTGGAATTCCAGCCAGCGCCTGTCCCATTCCGGGGTGTCTCCCGGGGGAACTGATCTAAGGGCTACAGCAAGACCATGAAGAATGGGATCGTTCATATAGGTTGTGTTGGATGTTCCGAGGAAGGCATCGTCCGGGTTAAAGGTATCCCAGGGTGCAAAAACAGGGGTTGCCCATGAAGTTGCAAGGTTGAACATACTATACTCTGTAACTCTGGCGGCCATTTCTCTCTGTAAGGTCGGGAAGTCTCCAAAGGTCGGGTTAATAATGATACCCACTCTGGCAGCTTCGGGAACTATGAGGGCGGCGATTAGGTCAGCTACCCTGTTATCTACCGTTGCAAACCAGTTGATGATTAGAGGTTCAAGGGCTCCCTGAGCATTTCTTCTGTATCTGGGCTGTCCGGAACCTGCAACATAGGCACCGCCCTGTTCATTTAAGGTCCAACCGTCTGCAACGAGAAGCTCTGTGGATCTTGCAGGGTTAAAGTGGTACTGGATTATGCGGTTGTGGAGGGTGGTTCTGTTACGCTGATATTCCTGGAATGCCAAACCGTACATGCCATGTCCGACTGCGCCGTAACCGAAGGTAAACTGGCGGGCAAATTCTTCGCGGTCTGCGATAAATGCAATGGCCTGGCGTACATTCTGGCTTGCTGTCGGGCTAAAGTCGTGGCGGAAGTGGATGTGACCATATCCTGCCCTTAGATAGGTGGAATAATCTATGCCTGAGCCGGCAACTTCAGCTATATCCAAAAGCGGATCAACATTCTGACCGCCAATACCTGCCAGGAAGTTAACCTGACCGGCGGCAAACATGTCTACCTGTACCGGCTGCGGAGTATGCTGAACTGTAATGCGCTGAATTGTGGGTTTGCGTCCATCATAAAGAGCTTTGAAGTGGGGGTTTAATTCCAATACAGCGGAGCTGGAAATGGTATCGAAGTTAGCTACCACATAGGGTCCGGAGAACACTGTGGGCTGCCATCTTTCACCGGTCTGGGGATCGTCAACGGAAACGCGAATCAGGTCTATGGAATAGTTGTCACTGAGTCTTGCACCCTGAGGGGTATCAATTACAGTTACGCCGGGCATCCAGACATGGATGGGATAGGGCCAAATATCGATATAGGTCATTTCAAAGAAGTAGGGGAAATTGGGTGCTCCCGTTACATCTGTTGCTGCAATGGTAATACTGAAGGAGTACTCATCATGCATACGGAGTCCCTGGAAATGCCTTGGTGCTGTGTCCCCTTCTGCCCTTACGGCTGAAAATGCGGGGTGACCGAGGATCCTGTTTCCGCCTGTTACCGAGGCGCCAAGTTCTCTCCATTCGGGGGAGTTATGCATAAGGGTTGAACCAATATAGTCGGCAGCGGTTATCGGTCTGCCGTCAGACCAGCGAAGATCCCTGTGCAAGTCGATTCTATAGGTTCTTGAACCGTCTGCGTTGTTTGTGATGCTATGGTTGCTTACAACCTGCGGGTTAATAATAAATTGTTCATCTCTGGTATAGGCAATGGGACTCATTTGTCCCCTGACAAGGTTAATAATGTCATTATTGACAGCATTATTTCCTGCCGGCCATCCTGTATGGAGCCAGTTTACCATCTGGGTGGTGCTGCCAAAGTCTACCTGGGTTGCACCCTGAACTGTTTGTTGTGTGCCGCTGTCTCCAGGACACCCTGTTATAAACACCAGAAGCATTGCTGTAATTGCTATGGTGATTATACGAATTAATTTTTTCATCTACTTCTCCTTTGAGAATATTGAATTTGGGCAAAAAAGATCGCCTCTTTATCGTGGGAATTCTATGCAGATTTATGGATTTTGTCAATAATATGGAGAGGTTCTTTCAAATTTTTTCCATGTTTTATAGAAAGTAAAAAAAACCCTAAATTTCCGGAATTTCTATCCCTAGCTCTCCTGCAAGGCTGCATAATACCTTCCATGTGCTCTCTTCCAGACTTACTCCATGAAGGCGGCTGCGATCCAGTTCTTCCTGTTCCTTCTGTCCTGCATAATATACCCTTTCAGCTCCCTCTGCAGGGCTTAGGGAGTTTAAATCCCTTAACATGGCATCCATGTCTTTCTTAAAGTCGATTGCAGGCCGGAAGAGGTCTATGCTTATTGCCATAAAAAAATGACATACCCTTGCCGAGCTTACTTCCGTATCTTTTACCGCCCTTCCGAATACTCCTCCCGAAGCAATTGCGCATAATATGTCTACCATTACTCCAAGACCGTAACCCTTATGGCCGGAAGAAATTTCTCCCTCTCCTCCGAGGGGAAGAAGTCCTCCCCCCCTTTGATGCAGCATATCGTCCAGAAGGCTTAGGGGATCTGTAGTAACAAGGCCGTCCTTTCCAACTGCCCAAAGCGGCGGCAGCTCTTTTCCCTGCCTTTCGTATACTTCTATTTTCCCTCTGGTGACTGTGGTGGTGGACATATCAAGAGAGAACATTTTTCCGTTAAGTGCAGGGGCGGCAAAGGCTATTGGATTTGTGCCGAATGCCGCCTCCCTTGCAAAGGTTGGAACACCAAGGGCTGCTGTATTTGTCATTGCAATGCCAATCATGTCTTCTCTGGCTGCCATTTCCGCATAATAACCTGCAATGCCAAAATGGTTGGAATCCCTTATGCTGCAGACGGCTAGTCCATTTTCCTTTGCCTTGCCGATTAGCTTTTCCATTGACCTCTTGCTAAGTGAAAGACCCATTGCTCCTTTGGCATCCAAAACCAGAGATACGGGAGTTTCGTGAACTATAACAGGTTTTGTATCTCCCCTCATGAGTCCTGCCCTTAGGCCGTCTGCATATCGCTTGATCCTGGCGGTGCCGTGGCTCTGTATCCCTCTGGCATCTGCCTCTGTCAGTATCTCGGCAGAATCTTTTGCATCTTCCATTGGAAGACCCAGGGAATGAAAAATTTGAGTACATAAATTTGTAAGTTTTTCCCTGGATACCTTCACCGTTATACCGAATCTCTTTTAATCTTTTTGGTGGTTGTCATTTCCATTGGCTCATCCAGAATTACCGACCGGTCGATTTTCTGGTAAGGCTGCAGCTTCATGTTAACTTCGTTAATAATGCTTTCTATCCTTGTCCTAATTTCTTCTTTGGACGGAGTTTCATCCTTCTCGTTTTTTAATTCCGGATTCGGATAAACCAAAGCTTCTATGCCTTCTGTTCTTAGTTTTTCGCTCTTTATATAACCGCGGATCATAATCTGCTCTATGTCATCAAAGAAGAGCTGGAATTCATTTTCTATCTCTTCCGGATATACATTCTTTCCGCCCTCTGTGACAATTACGTTTTTTGCACGTCCTGTAAGGTAGAGATAATTCTCGCTGTCCAGGTATCCAAGATCCCCTGTCTTAAAATAACCATCGGAGGTAAATGCGGCGGCTGTTTCTTCGGGCATTTCAAAATATCCCTTCATAACCATTGAACCTTTTACAATTACTTCTCCAATTCCCCTTTCATCGGAATCAAGAATCTTCATATCTGCACCGGGGACAACTTTGCCTACACTGGTTTCCTTATAATGTTCAATAGGATTCAGGTTTATAATGGGGCTGGTTTCGGTAAGGCCATAACCCTGTACAAAGTTAATTCCCATTTGGTTAAATTTGCGGAATACCGAAGGAGCCAGAGGGCCGCCTCCGCAAATACAGATTCTTATGGTGGAAAGGGATGCCTTGTCCAATACCGTGCCAAAGAGTTTTTTGCCGGGATTAACACGGAAGACCTTTTTTATTCCGCCGGAAACCTGCATTAAAAAGAAAAGAATACCATACACGGCTTTGCCCTTGGCTTTCATTCCCCTGATTATTCCTGCAAGCAGCTTGTAAAAGAGGAGCGGAACACCAAGAAGCATTGTTACCTTGCCTTCTTTAAGTTCCTTAAGCATTACAGAGCTTACCATTCTCTTTCCGAAAACCAGCTCTGCACCTACAGAAATTGTTTCTATAAATACCGCCAGCATACAGTAGGCATGATGAATTGGAAGTATGGCATAAAAAACATCGGTATGATAAAGAATGAGGGGAGTTCCCTGAGCCAGATAACAGTCGGAAACCAGGTTCTGGTGGGTAAGCATTACTCCCTTTGGTTTTCCCGTTGTTCCGGATGTAAAAAGAATGGCTGCAAGATCCATTTCTCCGGCTTCTTCTATTTTTGCATCAGGTCTGTTTAATGAATATATATAGGTGCCAATATCCTTTTTTAATGAAATTACTTCTTCAAGTCTTCCCGGGTTTTCCTTAAAGTGTGAATGTTTTTCTTCGTCAACAAAAAGCATCTTGGAATAAGAGCTATTTATTAATAGCTCTGTTTCATCATTTTTTAGCTGGTAGTCTATTGGAACAACAGTAGCTCCAGCGAAGAGAATGCCAAGATAGGCTACTGCCCATTCGGATGAATTTTTACCTGTTAAGGCAATTTTATCATCCTTTTTTATTCCCTTGCTGTGCAGCCATCTTGCTACGGCTTCCACGATTTTTAATGCTTCATTATATGTCAAGGTAATGCGATCCGGTTCAAACATGGTAAAACAGTTTCTCTCTCCATAACGTGAAACCGTTATTCTGAACATTTCAGGCAGGGTTGGCCATTTTCCCTGAAAGGAAATTCCGTTTAGACCCTTTCCCCTGTATTCATCCAAAAATGCCCAGGGCTCTATTTTATTTGACTTGGAAGATTTACTCATTATTCACCTCTTATATTGAAATATTTACTCAATATTATACATGGATCCGGTTTTTGTCATTATAAATTTTCTCATTTTGGTATAATTTTATTTAAATGCTTGCAAAATCGTGCCTGAATAATATACCATGGTGATAAATGAAAGCAAAATGGCTTATTGTTGCCTTTGTCCTGATTCTTTCTTCTTCCTGTACAACCTCCATAAATACCATAATTTATGACGGCGGCAGTGCAGATCTTGATATGGATACCTCCCTTTTACCCAGAACAATCGCCCTTATTAACTCCCTAAGGAGTTTTGCAGGAGAGGATACCGGTTCTCCCATCCTGGATGCTTCTTCCATTGCTCTCTCCCTTTCCATGAGCATGGGAGTAGGTTCTATTTCCCTTGGAAATACGGATAATGCCTCTCTGGAAGGGAGAATTTCCATTTCCGACATAGGAAATTTTCTTGCAGGGGAGGGCGAACAAAGGCTAATTACCTATACCATAGAATCAAATAACTCATCCATAGCAGTGAATTTAAGTATGGCGAATGCACCTCAAATTATTTCCATGCTGTCTCCAGATGTAGAAGAATATTTAATTGCCTTTATGGCTCCCTGTGTTACGGGGGAAATTTATACAAAGGACGAATATCTTGGCCTTTTATCCATGGTCTATGGCAATGCTCTGGCTGCAGAAATTGCCAATGCTGCCATAAACATCAATATTATTTTACCAGGGACCATAAAATCTGCTATTGGAGGGATTTATTCCGGTAACCGGATTGCTTTTAATATTCCCCTTGTAGACCTAATGGTTTTGGAGGATGCTTTAATTTATGAGATTCATTGGTAATGTCCAAAGATAGATCACTTTTTGAAATTTTCGGACCTATAATGATAGGTCCATCCAGTTCTCATACGGCAGGAGTTGCCAGTATTGCCTGGCTAAGCAGAAAAATGTATGGCTCTGTCCCCGAAAGGGTAAAAATCCACTTTTATGGCTCCCTTGCTGCAACCGCCAAAGGCCATGGTTCTGTTAATGCTGCAATTGCCGGCCTGCTGGAAATTGCCCCCGAGGATGAACGGCTTTCACGGGGAAGCAGTATTCTGGAAGATATGCAAAAAAAGGGGCAGGGTTTTGAATTAGAGATCGATTTCAGTAATGATCTTCCTTCTTCCTGGCATCCAAATTCCATGATTCTGGAGCTTGTTTCCAAAGAGTCCAGGCTCGATATTAGAGCATCCAGCATTGGCGGCGGCTCCATATGCATAAACGAAATTAACGGTTATCAGGTAGATTTATCCGGAGAGCTGGAGGCTTTGCTTGTTTTGCACAGGGATGAGATTGGTGTAATAGCCTCGGTTACCAATGTGCTTGCGGAAAAGGGAATTAATATTGCCTCCACTACCTCCCACAGAAAGGAAAAAGGTCAGGAGGCACTTCTTGTTGTAGAAGTGGATGGTTTTTTCCCCGTAGATATTGCCCCAATACTTAATGAGTTAAAAGCGGTAATAAATATCTTTTTTGTTCCCTCATTGCAGGTAGATAATGAAATTCAAATTCGATAACTTAAATGAATTACTTGAAATTTTAAACTCCCCGGAAGAAGAAAGTGCTCCCATCTCCGCTCCCGATTATGTTATAAAAAGGGAAGCTTTTATTTCCGGTCTTGGAGAAGAAGCCGTTCTTGAAAAGCTGGATAAAAGAATAGCTGTAAGCAGAGCTTCCTTAATAAAGGGACTTACCATACCCCAGTTTTCCTCTTCAGGGCTTACCCGGGGAGCTGCCGCCGCATTTTACAATTCCGAAAAAAAATTAATGGACGACGGACTCTTCCGCAGAAGCATATCTTATGCACTTGCAATTAATGAGGTTAATGCCGCAGGCGGTAAGATCGTTGCCTTTCCCACTGCCGGCTCCAGCGGCATAGTGTCAGGCGCTATTTGGGCCTGGTGGGATGTAAAAAATAAAGCTCCTTTTGTTCCGGTTCCGGAGGAAGAACCCTTTCCAAATGAGCTTAGGGATGCCTTCCTTGTATCTTCTCTTGCCGGAATGCTAATTGCACAAAAAGCAACTCTTGCAGGGGCGGAAGGGGGTTGTCAGGCTGAATGCGGTTCCGCTGCGGCCATGGCTGCCTGTGCCCTTGCATATCTGGAAAAGCTTCCTCTGGAGGATTGTTTCTCCGCAGCTGCCCTTTCCCTAAAAAACAGTCTTGGGCTTGCCTGCGATCCTGTTGCCGGACTTGTGGAGGTACCCTGCGTTAAGCGCAATGCATTCTTTGCCGTTAACGCAGTTCTTGCAGTGGACATGAGTCTTGCAGGGATAAGGAGCATTATTCCCTTTGATGATGTTGTTCTTGCAATGAAGGATATTGCTTCTTCCATGCCTGCAAATATCAGGGAAAATGCCATGGGCGGTCTGGCGGCCACTCCTACGGGTAAAAAAATTAAAGAAGAGCTTTCCGGTACAGAGCTTCCCAATAAACAATAACTAGAAACTGTTTATTTCCCTTAATGCCTGTCTTCTTGTAAGGGGAGGCCTGTTAGACGTGCTTAATGCCGCCAGTATCCTTATCCCTTCATCGCTTAAGGGGGGGCCGGAAAACCTGCACAGGGCTCCCGTTGCTTCTGCTATTGCCGTTAGAATTACTTCGCTGGTCTCAGGGGAAGGCGGAAAGACCGTATTGGAAAAGGCTCTTATTGCCAGCCTTTCCGGATCTACCCCAATACGGCCAATGGAAAGGGCGGCAGCCGCCTTTACATTGGGATCGGGATCTCTTACAAAAATACTTGTCAGAAAGGCAATATTTTCCCGGGAGCCAATAAAGGAAAGGAGGCTGGCTGCCTCCGCCCTGTGAAAAACACTGATGGGAGGATGTCTTAAAAAAACAGGGTTGTAAATATAAATTCCGGAAATTTCCATTAACCAGGATTTATATTCGTTCTCCCTCTCTCCAATATTTCCGGCCTCTATTGCCGCTCTTATTTCGCTTAAACGCCTGTTTATTTCTGCTTCGTTCGGTAAATTTTCGAACTGAAAAAAAGATGCAGAAGGAAAACCCTGACCGTAAATTCCCGGTGCCTGGGGACCATAGATAGATCCCTGCCTGTTAATATTTGGCTCTTCCATTTGGTAGGCATAGAGAATCCAGTCATTTCCGCCTGAATATAGAATTCCATCATGACCGAAGGCCGGAACAGCTCCGCTATGCGGAAAGTTAATTGTCCAGATTCTGTCCCCATTATAGGCATGGGCGGTACCACCGCTCCTGCTTAATAGGTAAACCCCCCTTTCATCGGCAATTAATCTATAGTTAAGGGAGGAGGAATCCTGTGGGAAACCTAAATCGGAAGCTCGTATATGGCTCCCCCTAATCCATAAAGTCTCTAGATAATCCAGAGACAGGAGGGAGAGCCTTCCGTCCGCAAGCAAAACTGCAGCTTCACCGCTCCTGTTTCCCGAACCAACTGCTTTCAGTGGAGCATAGGGGAGCTCCAGAACGCCTCTCAGGGATACTCCGTATCCTGCTTCTCCCTGTGAGGGAAACATATAGATTAATTCAATCTGCCTGTCTTCGTACAATAAAAGGATACTGGGTCCCCTATTTCTTATGTAAAGCGATGTAGCAGTTACAGGAACATTGCCAGTTGATGGATCCATCATGGATAAATCCATATATACATAGGAAACATGACTTCCGAAAGGATCGTATCTCCTTACTTCTCCGTCTTCCATTATTAAAACTATTCCACCGCTAATGTCCAAAAAGGGATCCAGAACAATGTTTTTGTCCAGACTCCTTGTCCACAGGGTATAGCCGGAAGCGGTAATGCAGCTAATCCTTCCCTCTGTAAAAATGAAAAGCCTGCCATCCCATCCTATTAAAAGGGGGTGGGTGAGTGGGGAACCCATATGTATCTGGAAGAGCTCCCTTCCTGCCCTGTTTATTGCAACAAGAAGGCCGTCATTCCTGGCTATATAGCTTGTTCCCTCCCTTGTCCTGGATAGAAAGGGAGATAATCTTCCCCTTACATAGTAATCCCAAAGGGATCTGCCCTGGGAGGAATAGGCTCTTAGTCCCCCACCATCGGTAATAAGAACAACGGTATCCATTTCCGCCAAAGGATGACCTATTATTGCTCCTCCCATGGAATTCCGCCACAGAGCTTCGTTTTCTGAGGTACTTTGAGCATAAATGCTCGGAGCATAAATGCCCACGGCAAAAATACCCATGGTCATAAGGAAAAGAAATATTATTTTCTTGCAAATTCCAGTGATTTTTTTTGGTTGCACTAAGAGTAATATAAGGTGTATTATGTATATTTACAACATTGGAGTGAGACTTATGTTTCAAGAGCAGTTTACCATGGATGACGGAGTTTCATTATTCCTCAGGCGATGGGAAGCACCAAGATCCGAATTTAAGAGTCCGAAAGCCATACTTCATATTATTCATGGAATGGGAGAACATTCAGAGCGCTACGGGGAGCTCTCTGTCCGCCTTGGTAAAGAGGGAATAGATGTCTGGGCTTTGGATCAGAGGGGACATGGACAAAGTACACAGCTTGGAAATCCTCACGGGAGCGGAGGGCTTTTGGGGCATTGTTCGGACGGGGATGGTGTTTCCAGAGTTGCTGAAGATATTCATATAATTAACAATGAAATAAAAAAAAGGCATCCCGGCATTCCCGTTTTCCTTATGGGACATTCATGGGGATCCTTTATTGCCCAAATGTATATTGAAAAATTTGAAGGTAAATCCAAATGGAAGGATGGTCTGGATTTGGCAGGCTGCATTCTTTCCGGAACCCGCGGACCCGGGGGGTTAAAAATTTTCCTGGCTGCAAAATTAATGCGTTTTATGGCTTTTATTATTGGGCAAAGAAAGGGTTCCGAATTAGCCAGGAACATGACATCCGGTTCCTATAATAAACCCTTCCGTCCGAACAGAACCGAATTTGACTGGCTTAGCAGGGACGAAAAGGAAGTGGATTCCTATATTGCCGATCCTTTCTGCGGCTTCCTCTGTTCAATCGGCTTTTACCGTGACATGACAGGAGCATTAAATAAAATTCATAAAAAACGGGAAATGAGGAAGATTCGCAGGGAACTTCCCATCTATATTTTTTCCGGAACATCCGATCCTGTTACCGATATGGGTGTTAGTCATGCATCCCTGGAAGCTGTCTATAAACATCTGGAAATTCGGGATCTGGAAACTGTCCTTTACAAAGATGCCAGGCATGAAACCCTGAATGAAACCAACAAAGAGGAAGTAATGGATAAATTAATTTCCTGGCTTCTTCTGCATATATAGCCGGAGGGATTTTTGAGATTTCGTTATTCGACAGAAACCAATGGAAAACTTGTAAAAAAGGCGGAAGTCTATACGGTTGATGAGCATAGGATTAATTATGCCGATGTAGACCCACAGGCTGTCTATATTACCAGAGAGCTTCAGTCAAGAGGTTATGAAACCTATATAGTGGGCGGAGCCGTTCGCGATCTTATTCTTGGGAAAAAGCCCAAGGATTTTGATATTGCCAGTTCTGCGAATCCCCAAAGGATTAGAAGGATATTCAGGAATTCCAGGATAATAGGACGCCGTTTCCGTCTGGTTCATATTTTTTTTGGTTCAAAAATTATAGAGGTTTCCACCTTCCGTTCCCTTATAGACGGGCCTACCAGTAATACCTTTGGCAGTATTGATGAAGATGTTCAAAGGCGTGATTTCACCCTTAATGCCCTTTTTTACGATCCCCAAAAACAGGTGGTTGTAGATTATTTGGGCGGAATGAAGGATATAAGGAAGGGTTATATAAGACCAATAATTCCCCTTTCGCATATCTTTACCGACGATCCTGTCAGGATGATAAGGGCAGTAAAATATGCCGTTATAACAGATTTTAAATTACCCATGTCTTTAAGGCTTAGAATAAAGAAAAGTTCCGTGCTTTTGGAAGATATATCTCCATCAAGACTGACTGAGGAAATTTTCAAGATAATACATTCACCCCATGTGGATAAAATTATAGAAGCTTTGGACGATCTGGGACTTTACCAATACCTTCAGCCTGGAGCCTGCGAACTCTTTAAATCCAACCCGGGATTCAGGAAAAGATATTTTAAGACACTGGAATTACTGGCAAAGAATTCCCATGGCGGCTTTAAGGAAGCTTCCCAGGCGGAAGCTCTTCTTGCACTTATTAGAACTTACATGGAAGATATAAGCCCATGGAACGATCCTTCCCTGCAGCCTGCCTCACAAATGGATATACTAAAAAATTCATTTAATCTTGCCAGGAAATTTGTCCTGCCCATGAATCCGCCCAAGGTTTATTTATTTAATGCCATTAAAATATTATTGCTGGAGAATGGGATTATTATCAAGAAAATGCGTTTAAGAAAAAGACATAAAAAACCACTTCAGGAAAATAAAAAGAAAAAAGACCCTTTCCCAAGATAGTAAAATAGGTTAAGATTTCTGTAATGTAACCGATATTATTAATGTCGGGCGTATAGTTCCCCTCCCAAATCACTATATGTCCGAAATGCCTCAAGGGCAGGGCCTGTTGCAGACTATGGTTTGCAGCAGGCTTTTTTTTTACCGGGGAGCCGGTGGTTCACCTCATTGCCCGGCAAAAATGCCCAATAGTCTTGCAGGATCGTGGTTCTGCCCGTTATTGATCAGTTCAAAGTGAAGATGCGGGCCAGTGGACATTCCGGTGGAACCCACCCTGCCAATAAAACTCCCTCCGGGGTATCTGGAATTTAAAATTACATTTATGGATGACAGGTGACCATAAACACTTACCCAGTTATTATCATGGGCTATCATTATGTAATTTCCCAGAATTGAATTAAACCCTGTATCAATTACCGTCCCGCTTCTGACAGAGAAAACCTCTGTTCCTTCCGGGGCTGCAAGGTCTATTCCCCTGTGATGCCCTGTTCTGCCGGTAACAGGATTTACCCTTGGTCCGTAAAGGCTTGTTACCCTGAAATCCCTCAAGGGAAACTGAAAACCCCTGTTAAAAAAGAATATCCTCTCTGTTGATGTAAAATCATCTCCGGGTATAAAAACAAACCATTCGGAGCTTCCCTCTCTTGGAATGGAAACTACAATGCCATTAATATCATCTGCCCTTGTGGAACTCATTAAATTTTCCAGCTCCGAAGCAGGATTTTCCGGCACAAAGATTCCGGGCATGGAAGGGAGGAGTAATGTCATTCCCGGCATTAGATCCTCTCCATTGGATAGCCGGTTTAAGGAAACGAGGCTTGCAAGCGGAATATTGCATCTGGCGGCTATTCTTATAAGGTCATCTTCCTCCCTTACAAGGTAGGAGTAAATTGTTAATAAGCCCCCTGTTTCTTCAATATTCCTTCTGGAGGAAAAAATATGTCTTCTTGCAGCTTCTACGTCTGCAATATATTGCCTGAAAATCAGGTCTCTGGAATCCAGATTGGGGATCAGGGGCAGGGGAGAGGGAGTTTGAGAGTGGGTCTTTAAAGGAAGGAATAATAGAATTAAAAAAAAATAAAAAAAAGGCAAGGCCATGTGTCGGGTTTTTTGCCCGGCATATAAAGCCCTGCCCATTCCGGAACTACGGAAAATCATCCTGCCTTAATTGCCTCTGTCGGACATGTATCTACACAAACACCGCAGTCTACGCATTTTCCGGGATCAATCCAGTGTTTATCACCTTTCTCGGAAATTGCTTCGGGCGGACATTCGCCGGCACAGGCGCCGCAGTTTACACAGGCATCAGTAATTACATGGGCCATATTCTACCTCTCAAAATTAATTTCCTCTACATTATCCTGAATTCAGGAATTCCGCAAGTGCCAAGATGTTTTTTCTTCACTTCACAAGTTAAAATAAACATGGTAAAATGAATTATGTTCAGTACAGCTTTAATTGTTTTTCTTGCGTCTTTTTCACTCCTTCTCTTAGGTTTTATTATCTTCTTTGCAATTTCTCCAAAATCTTCAAAAATATTAAGGCTTGTATCCATTATCGCATTGGGAGCCATATGTCTTAGCCTTATTATTAGCGCAATTATCATTATTGCAGGTCCTGCCGAAGATCCCCAGCGCATTCCCCTTCCTCCACAACTGGATTCATCCAGCCCGGCAGAATCTCCAAGACGTGCTTCCGATATAATCATTCTTCTTGTTTTCATTCTGGGGATAGCTCTTGTTATCATAAAAGCAACCAATGACCAGAAAAAAGCAAACCTTAAAGCCCTGGAAAATAGCAAAGCTCAAAAGAAACCTCAAAATCTTGAAGATCTTGATCATCATGATACCGAAGATTTTAATCCTACAGAGGATGATGAGCATGATGATGGATTTGATCTGGATATATAGTTCTTAACAAAAATTTTTAGGAGGATAATATGCAATACAGGAATTTTGGTAAAATGCCTTTTCAGGTTTCTGCCCTTAGTATGGGATGTATGAGACTTCCCAGAATGGTGGATTCAAACAATGAGACCGTTGTGGACAGGGAAAAGGCCTACGAAATGATCCGTTATGCAGTAGATAACGGAATTAATTACTTCGATTCCGCCTATGGTTATCATTCAAGAACCAGCGAAGAGGTTCTTGGCGAGGCTCTGGAAGGAGGCCGCAGAGAAAAGGTGAAAATTGCCACAAAGCAGCCCTTCAGAGTAATGGAAGATCTTAAAACCGGAGGCGGAGCCAACATCCACGATAATGCCAGGCGAAATCTGGAAAACACTCTAAAGAAATTACGAACCAGTTATATAGATCTTTACCTCATTCATGGCATTGGAAAGGATAACTGGGAAGGCGTAAAAGCCAATAAGATCATCGAAGAATACGAAAAATACCGTTCGGAAGGTCTAATTAAGGGCATTGCATTTTCCTTTCACGGCAACTTTGAATGTTTTAAGGAAGTAATGGAATTTTATCCCTGGGATATGTGTCAGGTTCAGCAGAACTTTATGGACATAGAAAGGGAATGTACCGAAGAGGGCATTAAACTTGCCGGCCAAAAGAATTGTGCCATGGTTGTTATGGAACCGCTCAGGGGAGGCAGCCTTGCCACTCCTCCGGATCATATTAAGGACATTTATAATGAATATCCGGTTAAACGCAGCGGAGTGGAATGGGCCTTCCGGCATGTAATTAATTATCCTGAAGTCAGCTCGGCATTAAGCGGAATGAGCACTTTGGAGCAGATTAAAGAAAACCTGGAAATATTTTCCAAACCCGATATGGTTGCAAATTGCCTGTCTCCGGAAGAAAAGGCAATAATTGTAAAGGCAAAACAGGGTTATGAATCGGTAAAGGGAGTTCCATGTACTGCCTGCGATTACTGTATGCCCTGTCCCATGGGAGTGCAAATTCCAAGAATTTTCGGCCGTTACAATGACGGAAAAATGTTCGGGAATTTTGAGCCGGCAAAGAGGGGTTATATGTTTTTAACCAACCAGAAGGGCGATGCCACCCAATGTACCGAATGCGGTGAATGTGTCAAAAAATGCCCACAGAACATTGATATTCCAAAAGAGTTAAAAACCGTTCATGATATTTTAGGCGGATGGAAGGAATAGTGAATACACATTTTTTTGATTTAAAAAATGTTACTGTGTCGGATTCTTTCTGGAATCCCTTTCTGGAGCGGGTAAAAAACTCTGTTATTCCATTTCAGTGGGAGGCTCTGAACGACCGTGTTCCCGGAGCAGATCCCAGTTATTCCATGAGGAATTTCAAGCTTGCCGCCCAAATAACACATCCGGAGCTGGATTACGGTATTCCCAAAGATATAGGACATGGGGGAACCATGTGGCAGGACAGTGATTTTGCCAAGTGGCTGGAAGCGGCTGCTTATTCCCTTGTCTGGTATCCCGATCCCTCTCTGGAAAAGACCATAGATGAAGCCATAGATATAGTATGCAATGCACAGCAGAGCGATGGTTATTTAGATACCTTCTACATTATAAAGGGTCTGGAAAACCGCTTTACCAATTTAAAGGATAACCATGAGCTCTACTGTTTTGGTCATTTTCTGGAAGCCGCCATTGCATATTTTGAATCAACGGGAAAGAGAAAGCTCCTTGATGCCATTATACGCTATGCAGATTGCGTAGATTCCTGCATTGGAGCGGAGGAGGGCAAGCTTAAGGGTTATCCCGGACACGAGATTGCCGAAATGGCCCTTGTCAGGTTATACGAAATAACAGGAGAGGAAAAACACCTTAATCTTGCCAGATACTTTATCGATCAGAGGGGGCAAAGCCCGCTTTATTTTGAAGAAGAAGTTAAACGCAACAATAACAGTTTTCACTGGAGAAACAGTCATCTAAAGTACCAGTATTATCAGGCAGGAAGGCCGGTAAGGGAACAATTTGTTGCCGAGGGCCATGCGGTAAGGGCTACCTATCTTTATTCCGGAATGGCAGATCTTGCCCGTCATGAAAAAGATGCCGGTCTGTTAAATGCCTGTAATAAAATTTGGGACAATATTATTAACAAACAGCTTTACATTACAGGAGGCATAGGCCAGTCTTCCCACGGGGAAAGTTTTTCCTATGATTATGATCTGCCAAATGATACCGTTTATGCCGAAACCTGCGCATCCATCGGACTGGCTTTCTTTGCACGCCGCATGGCTGCAATAGCTCCCAATAATACTCATGGCGACATTATGGAAAAAACCCTGTACAACGGTGTAATAAGCGGAATGTCGCTTGATGGGCAGGCATTTTTCTATGTAAATCCCCTGGAAATTCTTCCCCTGGCTTGTGAAAAAGATAATAGAATGAGGCATGTAAAACCAACAAGACAGAAATGGTTTGGCTGTGCCTGCTGTCCGCCAAATCTGGCAAGGCTAATCGCTTCTTTGGGTTCCTATTTTCATTCATACAATGCAGAGCTTAATACCCTGTACACCCATCTTTATGCCGGTAATGATCTCCAATCCAGGGTTAATGGAGGGGAATTATCAATAAAAACCATTACCGAATACCCATGGAAGGGAGATATAGATATTTCCTTTTACATGAAGGAGTCCATAAAATTTAACTATGCCTTAAGAATTCCTTCCTGGTGCAAGAATTATTCCCTAAAGTTAAATGATGCAATAGTTAATTTCCGGATGGAGAGCGGCTTTGCAATATTGGACAGGGAATGGGTAAATGGGGACAGGATTTCCTTAAACCTGGATATGCCCGTTGAATTTGTAAAATCCAATCCCTCTGTCAGGGCTAATATCGGAAAAATAGCTGTAATGAAGGGTCCCATTGTTTATTGCCTCGAAGAAGAAGACAACGGAAAGGAACTGTTCAGGCTTTCTGCCGGAAAACCGGAGAACATTGCAAAGGCAAAAATAAAGGTTAATTTCCAGAAAGATTTTCTTGAAGGAGTTAATGTAATTACCATTCCCGGAAAACGCTTAAGTTCATCCGAAGAAAATCTGTATTCTACAGATAAAGATCAATGGGAAGATAAAGAGCTAAAATTCATACCTTATTATGCCTGGGCTAACAGAAAACCCGGAGAGATGACAGTCTGGATTAATGGATTTTAAAGCAATAATCGGGCAAGGCGGATTTGAACCGCCGACCCCAAGTCCCCCAGACTTGTACGCTAAACCAACTGCGCTATTGCCCGTGGAGTGACCATAACATAAGCGTAGAATAATGTCAATATAAGGGAAATCCTGATGCCTTCACAAATTCTGCACAGCCTTTTTGGAGAAGACCTTTACAGTGAAATTGCCGGGGAATTAAATAAAAGGGGATGCTCCAATAGCGGCCTTCTTAAAGAGCTCATATCCCAATTTAATAATGATTTTATTCTGGGCACTCAGGGGCCGGACCTTTTTTACCATAGTCTTAGCAGGCGTCCTGTTGCCCTCTCTTATGGCAGCCTGCTTCACAGGAGGGGAATAGGCAGTTTTTCTGCTTCTCTTCTTTCCCTCTGTATAAATAAAAATAACGAAATAATAAACAAAGCCCTGTTTGTATATGCTCTTGGTTTCATCAGCCATCCCTTTTTGGACAGGGCTGCACATCCCTATATTGTTTATAAGTCTCATTTAGCTTTTCCCCGTTCACATGCCTTTTTTGAAAGGATAATCGATGTATTAATGCTGGAGAATTTAAGAAAAATAAAAGTTTCTGATTGGGATCAGGTTACCATCCTTGCAGAAAGCTGTGAAAAATGTCCTGAACACCTAATTAAGGGTCTTGCTTCTGCTCTGGAAATGACTAACCAAAAAAAAGATAAATTATTGTTAAAAAGAATGGAAAATGCATTTCTGGATTCTGCCTCCTTTTACAGATATACCTCTCCTTCTTCCACATCAATAAAAAATCCGGAATTTAGGGAAAGGGCTTTAATATTAAAAAAAAGGAGCCTGAGTATATTTTTTCCTGAAGATCTCCCTTCCGGCATGGATTTCCTTAACCTGGAAAAAGAGCCATGGTATGATCCTTCAGGTTTACCTTCCGGTAAACCTGTTGGTGAACCTGTATGTAAACATGCAGGTTCACCTGTTGGCAAAACGGAGGGTTTAGAAGCAAACCCGGATTATCGGTCTTTTCCGGAAATTTACCGGGATTGTATAAAAAAGGCATCTGCTTCGCTGACAGGTATTATTCAAAAATTTCTCGAAGGCCACCCTTACTGCCCTGCAGAAATGTCTTTGGCTATCGGTAATGGGGGACTGTCCATCACCGGCAGAAATGGCAAACCATCTCCTGTTCGGGTTTCCAAACCTTTGCCCCTTGGAGAGATCCTGGATCAGCAGGCTGCCCTTAGGGGCATAATTGATGTATAGTAATTCCATGAAGCGTTCTGAAATTAATTCATACCTTAAAGAAGCACTGGAATTTTTAAATGAACATAAATTTGCCCTGCCTCCCTTTGCATATTGGAGCCCCGAGGACTGGAAAAATAAGGGTGAAGAATACAATGAGATAAGGGAAAACCTATTAGGCTGGGACATAACCGATTTTGGCAGCGGAGATTTTGAGAAAACCGGCCTTTTTTTATTTACCATAAGAAATGGCAATATTAGTAAGCCCAATGGCAAAACATATGCGGAAAAAATCCTGATAGTAAAACCCGGTCAGGTAACTCCCTATCATTACCATAAACACAAAATGGAAGACATAATTAACAGGGGGGGAGGGGTTTTGAAAATTCAGGTCTACCCTTCACTGGATAATTCTCCCAGGCCGGTTCTGGATAAAATAGGCTCTGTCCCCCTTTCCGTGGATGGCAGGAATTTCACGGCGGCTCCCGGAACCATAGTGGAACTAAAAACCGGGGAAAGCATTACCCTTAACAGGGGAGTTTTTCACCAATTTTGGTCGGATGAAAAAACCCTTCTTGGGGAAGTGTCCATGGTGAATAATGACAAAACGGATAATTTTTTCCTTGAAGAAAGAGGACGTTTCCCAAAAATAGAGGAAGATGAAGAGGCTATCTATCTTTTGGTGGGTGATTACCTCTCATTTTAGTATCTAATTAGTATATAAAGGGACAAGATTCCAAATATTTCTTATATTTTCAATAAATTTTTCATTTTTTATTGAACAAAAACTAAATTCCGTATACAATGAGGCGAGAGAATATTTCTCCAGAATATTTTTGGGGGTTAATATACATGATGGATATCGGTCTTATCCACCGCAGAGAGTACGAAATAGAGGATACTGTACCGGTAATAATTGCTGAAGCCCCCGGACGGATTCATTATTTGGGAGAACATGGAGAGCTCCGTTCCGGCCTATACCTGTCTTCTGCCATAGACAGATATATCAGGGTTGCTGTAAGCATGCGGAAAGACAATTCCATCCGTTTTTTTGCTTCGGATCTTGGCGAAAGAAAGCGTACCACCCTTGTAAACTTAAAATTTAAAAGAGAAGACCGCTGGGCAAACTATATAAAGGTTGCCATTCACATATTCGCAGAACTCGGTTATCCGGTAAAAGGACTTAATTTTACAATTGCAGGCAATATTCCCCAACAAGTAGGTCTTGCTTCTTCCTCTGCCATAGAATCCGCAGCCGTTATGGCATTAAAAGGCTATTTTAAGGTTAGCATTTCAGATAGAGAGCTTTTAAACCGACTATCCGCCTCTAAAAACCTGTTTTTTGGCTCTAAATTCAGTCCTGTAGATTATCTGGTTACTTTTTCAGCAAAAAAAGACCAATTCCTTGTGGTAGACGAGCAGAATTTCAGGGTAAAACGCATAAAATCCCCCTTTTCCAAGTACAGACTCCTTGTAATGGATTCCAGAGTGCCCAAAATGGGTGTGGAAGATGAGCTAAAACAGAGGCAGGCGGATACCAAAAAGGGTTTAAGCCTTCTTTCCAATAACAGAAAGGGGGCAAGTTTCAGGGATTTTGCGGAAGCCGACCTTATGGAATCCATGGGCAACCTTCCCGAGGAGATCAGACGGCGCAGCCTCCACATAGTCCAGGAATTCCGCAGGGTAAGCGATGCCGAAGATTTCCTTAAAAGGGGCGATCTTATATCTTTTACAAAGACAATAAACCAGTCTCACGAAAGTCTAAGGGATCTCTACGAGGTTTCCTGCCCCGAAACAGACTGGCTTGTTAAAAGAGCCCAGGAATTAAATGGAGTCCTGGCTTCCAGAATGACTGGCCATGGTTTTGGAGGCTGTACCTATGCCTTTATCGGGGACGAACTGGCCGGCGAATACAAAAAAAGACTGGAAGACTATGAAAGAATTTTCGGATTCCGTCCCATTATTTATGATATGAAAATAGCTTCCGGATGCCGTCTGATTCCGGAAAACCTGAAGGTGCTGGAGCGGAGTGCAGCCGGGTGAAAATACTTTTAACCAACGATGATGGTATTGAATCTCCGGGGCTTCAGGTACTGGCCGGTCTCATACGCCAAAATAAAAATTACAGTCTGGTAATAATTGCACCGGACAGGAACCGTTCGGCCATTTCCCATTCCATCAACATTTTTCTTGACAGCGTAAACCTTATCCCTCTTTCGGAAGATGTCTGGACCTGCTCTGGAAGCCCCGCAGACTGTGTTATAGCAGCGGTTCTTGGCTCCTTTTGTGAAAAACCGGATCTTGTTATATCGGGGATTAATCAGGGAGCCAATCTGGGAACCGATATTGTTTATTCAGGAACGGCTTCCGCGGCAAGGCAGGCAAGTATAATGGGCATTCCCGGAATAGCACTTTCCCTCTATGGTAAAAAACCTTTTTTTTGGGATATGGCAGCATCCTGGGCTCTGGACAGTCTGGAAGAGCTTGTTACCTATTGGAAGGAAAATACTTTTGTTAATATAAATATTCCAAACAGCCGGGAAGGCCCCATTGGGCTAATGCATACCTGGCCGGGCATTAAAAATTACATAGATAGTCTTGATGAGGAAAAGACAGGGGAAGGTCTTGTTTGTAAATTGATTAGCGGGGGGGAAATTATGGATTATGAAGAAGGCTCGGACTGCGAAGTTGTTACCAGAAATTATGTTTCTGTCAGTACCCTGTCAAATTTGCCTGTTATTATAAAGGAATCTTGTCCTCTGGCTCCCGCTTATGCGTCTACAGCCGGCCGTCCTTCCAAACGGAGTTAATATGGATACGGGTGAAAATTTAAAAAAACAGGAAATGCTGGACGGCAAAGCTTCTCTTAGCGAGGGAATCAGGCTCTATAGGCAAAAACGGTACGATATGGCTCTAAAGGAGCTAAAGCGTGTTAACTCCGATCAGTTTGATGCTGAAGAAAACATGGAACTTGCATACTATCTGGGTCTTTGCTATACAAAGCTGGAACGTTTTGACGAAGCCCTGATGTATCTGGAACAGGTTGTAACCCAGGGAGAAGATATATTAAGGGTTTATCAATGCAGAATGACCCTTGCATACATCTATATTTTAACCAAACGCTACAGAATGGCGGAATTCGAACTTAACAGGCTTGCCAACAAGGGGTTTGAGTCCGCTCAGTTATACGCAACCCTTGCCTATGCTGCCTGGTCTCAGGATCATCATAAACAATCCGTAGAATATTACGAAAAAGCCCTTAATCTGGATTTTAACAATGCCAATGCGCTTAACGGCCTTGGCTTTGTCCTTGTAGACAGCGATCAGGATCCCCAGAGGGGCTTAAAATGCTGTATTAAGGCTGTGGATTTAAAGCCCAATAATCCTGCCTATCTGGATTCACTCGGCTGGGCTTATTTTAAAAACGGCGAGCTGCTGGAAGCCAGAACATGGCTAAGAAGGGCTTTGGATGCTGCTCCGGAACATTCGGAAATAAAGGAACATTTAAGGATAGTAATGGGGGGTAAGTGAAAAATAAAATAATTCCCCTTCTTTTTATTTTTTCCCTTCTCTTAACCCTGCCGCTTCTCTACGGACAGCAGATTCCCGGCATTCCAATCCCTATGAATCAGGGAATTATAGATCTGGACATTGTACGCGCAAGGGAGGAATTCCGCATAGGCGTTCAGGCATATTATAGTTTTGCGTATAACGATGCCATCCGCTCGCTGGAACTTGCCCTGTCCTATAGACCCGGCGAACCCCTTATTCTGGACTGGCTTGGCAAGGCTTATTACAGATCCGGTTTCGAAAATGCCGCTTTTTCCATCTGGCAGGCGGCGGCGGAAGCTTATGGATTTAATACAGGTCAGGGAATGTTAATTGCCAACCGTGTAGAAACATTAAGAAACAGGCGGGTCTTCCTTCCCGTTCCAAACGATGATGTGCGTTATGTGGAATCCGGCTCCTATCCGGGAATGAATAATGATGTGGTTCTTTACAGGCAGCCTTCGTCAATTCTTTCGCTTAACGACGGAACGGCCTGGGTGGTCGCATATGGCAGCAACGAGATTGTCCGTATAGATCCCAATGGAATTATCCGTGACAGAAGAAGGGGCCCCATGGTCGGCTTTGACCGCCCCTACGATCTTGTAAGGGGGAGGGATGGTTATCTCTATCTTTCCGAATTCAGGGGAAACAGAATAAGTGTTCTTTCTCCAACCGGAGACTGGCAGTATTATATCGGTTCAAGGGGGCAGGGACCCGGTCAGTTCATAGGCCCACAGAATTTAACCGTGGATGATGAAGGTTATCTTTATGTTGTGGACTATGGAAACAGACGTATTTCAAAATTCGATCCTTCCGGGGCTTTCATTCTCTCATTTGGAAATAGAAGCCTTGGTTTCCAGGGTTTTACCTCTCCCACAGGAATTGCTGCACTGGGAGGAATAATTTATGCAGCCGACAGCATACACGGGCGCATATATATGTTTGACACCAATGGAACCTATTTGGGTGTCTTTCTGGACGAAGGCATTTCTGCCCCAGAAAGCCTTAGAACATCTTCGGACGGAAACCTTCTCATTGTAGACAGTAACCGTATTCTTCTGGTAAATCCAAACACTGCTATTATCCGTGAGCTTGGCCTGGTAAGGAATGCCCATAGTGCCAGAATCACCGGAGCCGACATAGACAGTAACGGCAATATTCTTGCCGCCGATTTCAGAAGCAGCGATATTGCCGTTATGACTCGCATAGACGATTTGGCTGCAGGGCTTTTTGTAGAAATTAAAAGGGTAAATGCAGACAATTTCCCGAGGGTATTGGTAGAAGTGGAAGTAACCGACAGGTTAAGGCGTCCTGTAATGGGGCTGGAAGGTGGTAATTTCCTTTTAAGCGAAGGAGGAGTTGCCGTAAGGGAGCAGAGTTTCCTGTCTGCTTCCTACCGTGCCCAGTACAGCAATATTTCTATACTCATTGAACGTTCTTTCCGGAGCCTGGTACTGGAAGATAACCTTGTAACAGCGGTAAGGGAAATAACTTCTTCCCTGCCCGGTCTTGTTTCCATAGTTTCTGCAGGGGAACAGCCCTTCAGGGAAAGCCTGGATACGGCCGGAATGACTCCTGCGGCAAGACTTACCCAGGCTGCAAGGGGAAATGTAAGGGATTATACGGATCACTGGCGTTTTGATCTTGGACTTCGTCTTGCCGCTACAGACCTTCTTGCTGCCGGGGACAAAAGAGCGGTGGTTTTTGTCGGCTCAGGAGCTTCTCCCGGTACTTCTTTTAGCTATACACAATTCGGCCTGGGAGAGCTGGCCTTCGAACATTACAGTCTTTCTGAACTTGCATCTTATCTTAGAAACAACAATATTGCTTTTTATGCAGTTATTATTGGCCATAATTACCCGGGAGATGATATAATATATTTGGCAGAAGAAACCGGGGGTCAGGTACTTTCACTATTTCGAAATGAAGGTATAATGGCAGAAATAAACAGATTAAACGACAGGGCATCAGGTAACTATGTATTGAGTTTCCGGTCTTCACTGGCAACAGATTTTGGCAGGGCATTTCTTCCTTTGGAAGTGGAAGTATATTTAATGGATAGATCAGGAAGAGATTCCAGCGGATATTTTCCGCCATTGGAATAAATTTTTTAGGAGGATTTTATGACTTATAAATGGGATTCATCACTGGAATCGGGTTATGACAAGGTAGACAATCAGCATAAGCAGCTTGTAGAAGCCTTAAATAACCTGATTGAAGCAAGTGCCAGCGGAAAAGGCGATGCCGCTGTTTTGGGAACACTGGATTTCCTTACCGGGTATGCAATCAAGCATTTTGCAGATGAAGAGCAATTGCAGGTGGATTACGATTTCCCGGATTACCTTAACCACAAGAAAATTCATGACAACTTTAAGGCAACCGTGGGTGATTTTATCAAAAAGGTAAAAGCCGAAGGCCCGACAGAAGTGGTTATTAACGAAGTCAGCTCTGCAGTTGGTGCCTGGCTATTAAACCACATTAAGGGAGATGATTTTCGCATGGCTGCCTTTGTAAAAGCTGCCGATGCAAAATCCTCGGGAGCTAAGGTCTAGGAAGGGATAGTTTTTCCATTTCCCTTTTTTCCAGAGCTTCTTCGATAAGAGCAGTTAATTCCAAAGCCTCGTAAAGCTCTCCCGCCTCCTTGGGGTCTCCCCTTAAAACCGGGTGCGGAGGGCTGAAGAGGGTACAACAATCGTCATAAGGAAGTATGGATGTTTCATAAGTTCCGATTTTTTCGGAGATGGAAATAATTTCTTCCTTGTTCATTCCAATAAGAGGCCTGAGTACCGGAAGCGTTATTCTGCTCTGGGTGCAGGATATATTTTCTATGGTCTGACTTGCAACCTGAGACAGGCTTTCTCCGTTAATCAAACATTTACATTTCCTTATATTTGCAAGTTTTTCTGCAGATTCCATCATTGCCATTCTTAGCAGTACAGTTCTATAGGGGAGGGGGGATATGTCTTTTATTCTGGTTTGGATATCTGTTAGGCTAACGGAAAAAAAATTAATTCCCTGTGTATACTGCCCCAATATTTCTGCAAGTTTTTTTGCCTTTTCCTGTGCTTCCATTTGGGTATATGGCCATGAATGAAAATAAACAGCTTCAAGGGCGAGTCCCCTTGCTGCCATCATATAACCTGCAACAGGTGAATCTATGCCGCCTGACAACAATAATAAACCCTTACCGGCTGTCCCTACAGGAAGCCCCCTTCTGCCTTCATTTATTTTTCCGTAAATATAGGCTTTTTCCCTTATCTCTACCGAAATAATTACCTCTGGGTTTTTCACATTCACTGCTAGATCCGGAAGAGCTTCCTTTATGGCATCTCCTGCCATGCACCGGATCTGATATGAATCCAGGGGAAAGGCCTTGTCTGTCCTTCTGGCTTCCACCTTGTAATTCTTTATTCCGTCCTGCCATAAAATTTTCGCTTCATCTACACAGGCGGCAATTACAGCTTCAGCCTTCTTTTCGGCAGTCCTTGCCTTTGCCCAGCCTGCTATGCCTATTAACCTGTCAAGCGAAATTTCTGTATTCCTTTCTTCCTCCCTGCCGCATTCAACAAACATCCTTCCTTCTTTCATTATTATTCTGGTTTTATCGTTGTTCAAAAGGGAAGAAAGATTATACCTTAGTGCTCTCTCGAAAAATTTTCTGTTGCCGCCCTTAAGAGTCAGTTCACCGGGTTTAACAAGATAGATGGAAATTTCAGGATTATTTTTACTCACAACAGATTCCTTCCCTTATGTCCATTATAAATACGATAACACTTTTTCCAGAGCATTAAAAAGGGCATCCAAGTCTTCCTTCTCCGTCGTCCATCCCTGGGAAATCCTGATCCCTTCTAGCTGCCTTGTTTTATCCAGTCCCATTGCAGAGAGAACCGGTCTTTGGGCAGAAGATGAAGAACAGGCAGATCCTGTGGATATGGCTATCCCTTCATTATCCAGAGCCCTAGCCAAAACAGCTCCCGGAATTCCCTTAAAACCTGCCTGCAAGATCCATGGCGAAAAATCTTTGTCTTCGGCCTTTCTGGTTTCAGGAATCAAATAGGAGGTTTTTATTTTACTTAAGTTTTCTATCAGGTATTGGTTCAAGCCGGTTGCTTTTTCATAGGCTGCTTCAAAGGCGGCCATCCTCTTTTTCATTATTTCCGCCATGGCAAGAGCTCCCCCTGTATTTTCTGTTCCCGGCCTGAATGAGCTCTCCTGGCTCCCTCCCCGGGAGAGGGGCTCCCTCTTTTTCTTCATGAATAGCAGGCCAATTCCCTTTGGCCCTCCCAGTTTATGAGAGCTAAAGGAAGCGGAATCTAAATCCCAGCCCTTTATGTCCAGAGGGATTTTTCCCAAGGCTTGAACCAAATCGGCATGAATATGAATATTTAAACCTGTCTTTTTTTCCTGTTCTCTTGCCACTGAAACTAGCTCTTTTAAATCCATTATAGAACCTGTTTCATTATTAACACCCATAATGGCGGCGAAACGGCAGTCTTCATACTTCGCAAGTGCCCTGGCAAAGCTCTCTGTACTTAATCTTCCATTTTTTTCTATGCCAATAATCCCTGTAGGAACGGATAGTTTATTAAAGAGCATGCAGTTTTCCCTGATCGAAGGATGCTCTATATCTGAATATAGAATTCTCGCCTTACTGTTTTTTAACAATAGTCCCTGAAGCAGGAAGGAATGAAGTATAATTGAATTGGATTCGGTTCCACCCGAAGTAAAATAGAGGTTTTCCGGCTCTACACCCAAAATGGAAGCAGAGTCTGTCCTTGCTTTTTCAAGAGCTTCAGAGGCTCTCTTCCCTTCCATGTGAAGGGAAGAGGGATTTCCCTGAACTAAAGAATTAGAACTATCTTCCTCAATGGCTGTTGCAGCCCAATCCAGATAATGACGGATCAATAACTTTTTTTATACCCTGTTTGCAGATCCCAGTACCTGGATATTCTTGTGTGCATAGAGCTTTTTAAGTTCATCCCTTGCAGGACCCAGAATTTTCCTTGGATCGAATTCCTCGGGGTTCTCCGCAAGTATCTGCCTTATTATTGCAGTCATTGCAAGACGGCCGTCAGAATCTATGTTTATTTTGCAAACGGCACTTTTAGCAGCCCTGCGCAATTGCTCTTCGGGAATTCCGACAGAATCACTTAATTTGCCGCCGAATTTTTCTATGGCATGAACATAATTCATGGGAACAGAAGACGAACCATGCAGAACAATGGGAAAGCCCGGGATTCTTTTTTCTATTTCTTCAAGAATGTCAAAGCGCAGGGGAGGGGGAATTAAAACACCGCTTGCATCCCTTGTGCATTGTTCCGGTTTAAATTTCGTCCTTCCATGGCTTGTTCCGATTGAAATAGCAAGGCTGTCCACTCCGGTTTTCTTGACAAATTCTTCAACTTCATCCGGCTGTGTATAATGACTATGCTCCGAAGATACATCGTCTTCCACACCTGCCAGAATTCCAAGCTCGCCTTCCACAGAAACATAGTCCTTTCTTGAATGAGCAAATTCGCAGACACTCTTTGTAAGGGCAACATTTTCTTCAAAGGAATGATGAGAGCCGTCTATCATTACAGATGAAAAACCGCTTTCCACACAGTCCTTGCAGAGTTCAAAACTATCTCCATGATCCAGGTGCAGCACTATTGGAATATCGCATCCAAGTTCGTTGGCATATTCCACCGCTCCCTTTGCCATGTTTTTTAACAGGTTCTGATTGGCATATTTCCTGGCTCCCGAAGAAACCTGCAAAATTACAGGCGATTTTGTTTCCACGCATGCCATTACGATAGCCTGAAGCTGTTCCAGATTGTTGAAATTATAGGCGGGCAGGGCATAACCTCCGCTTATTGCCTTTTTAAACAGTTCAACTGTGTTTACCAGTCCCAATTCTGCATAACTAATCATCATAATCTCCTTATTCTTTAACTTTTATTTTTCTTTTAATTGATATTAAGTTATGGTTTCCCAAAGATCAAGCACTGGGGGAAGTCATAATTTTTCCCCTGCCTTGAATTAAGAGTGGACTTATCCTGTATTTTACCTTATCATTTTTCCATGAAAGTATTATTAATTTGCAATGATTTTTATCATCCGGGCAATGTACCCATAGAAGGTATTGCTCCATTAAAGGAAAAAGGCTTTAACTTCGACATCATTACCGATGCCGGTAATTTCAAGCCTTCAGATCTTCAGAATTACCCTGTTGTCATTATTGTCAAAAGCGATCAGGTAAACCATGAAGATAAAACAAGCTGGAAAACTGCCGAAGTTCAGAAAGCCTTTACGGAATTTGTGGAAAAAGGCGGCGGGCTAATGGCTATTCATTCGGGAACCGTAAAGGGAGAGAATACCCAGGAACTGGACAATCTTATCGGCTGCCGCTTTCTTTTTCATCCGCCTTCTGCCGATATAACCGTTCAGCCGGTAAAGCCCCATCCCGTTACCGAGGGTGTAGGAATGTTCTGTGAACATGACGAACATTACCATCTGGAAATTCTGGCTCCCGATGCGGATATATTAATTGCTTCATACTCGCCCGGCCATGGGGACGAGTCCAAATACGAAGAAGATCCCGTCCGCAATACACCCCAATGCATATGTCCTGCCGGCTTTGTCCGCACGCAGGGGAAGGGACGCGTCTGTGTTCTTACACCCGGCCATAATGTTCCCGTTTGGCATAACAAACATTTTCAAAGAACCCTGGAAAACGCCATTAACTGGTGTGCCGGGAAATGAGCTCTGTTTTAATTAGCGGAGCCGACAGGGGACTGGGTCTTTCCCTTGCAAGGGAATTCCTTCAGAGGGACTGGATCGTATTTGCGGGAAAGTATCTGGAAGATTATACCCTTCTTGAAAATGAAAGGGAAAAAAATCCCTCTCTGCATATAGTGAAGCTCGATATGGGAAGTGAAGAGAGCATTAATGCTGCAAGGGATTATGTCCTTTCTGTTACAGATTCTCTGGATATGCTCATATCCAATGCGGCTCTTATGGGGCCCGTTAACTGCGATCTCTTTAGTGAAGAACCAATGGATCTGGAAGCTCCCTGGACTTCCTTTAATGTTAACGCACTCGGCCCTGTATTAATGACAGGTAGTTTCCTTCCCCTAATGGATAGGGCTAAATTAAAACGGCTCTGTTATGTTTCCAGCGAAGTATCTTCGGTGGTCTTAATGAAAAACAGGGGAGATACATCCTACCCCTACCCGATGAGCAAGACCTCCCTAAATATGGGAGTGCGGCTAATGCATAATAAGCTCTATTCGGAGGGTTATACTTTCCGCCTCTTCCACCCCGGATGGATGAAACGCCGTATGCAAGATGCATCCCTTGCAGAAAATGCCCGTTTCAGTCCGGATTTTATCGGTAAAATTGCAGCGGAATATTTTGAGTCTCCCCTTAAAGACGAACAGAGACTTGTAATGGTGGATTATAATGGTTATGAATGGACCTGGTAAAAAGTGAAAATTAAAGGGATAATCATATGAAAGGTATAGTTCTGCTTTCTTCCATGGAAAAACCCTTCGATGAAAAACTGGCAGAAGTGTTTGTACGGGAGAATTATACCGTATATGCAATGGCATCCAATGCACCGTTAAATGTAAGGAAGCTGTCCTCTGATCCCTTAACCGCCGCAAAAGAGCTGGGAGAAGATTCAGGCAGACTGGATTTTCTTCTGGACACAACCGATATATCAGATCCGGAAGATAGATTTACAATAAGGGATGGGATTAATTTTTCCCTTACAGAAGAGGTTTTCAAAAAGAATGTTGTTTTTTCCATGTCTGTATTGGAAGCTTTCCTTCCCCTGTTGGAACAGGGATACGGAAAACGTTTGTTTTACCTAAGCAGTATCAATGCATCCATAAACCATACAAAAAGTCAGGATCATTTTGCCTATAATATGAGCAAGGCTGCATTGCATCAGTTTATCCAGATGACAAGAAACAAGCTCTTGGGCAAAGGATATAGCTACCGCATCTTTGATCCCCTGTACAGTGAGATAGACCCCTCCCTTGCCGCAGAGGCTGCCTTTAACTATATAAGCCGAAGAAGGGGTATAGAAGGCCCGCAGCGTGATGATGAAGATAATATTGTTCTGCGAGATGCTTACGGGAGACTTCATTCCTGGTGAAAAAGAAGCTGACTTTCCTTATAATTCTCCTTGCTTTTATTATTATTGGAATAAATTTTTATTCCAGAGCTCCTGTTCTTATTGTTACCGATCAATCCTTTATTTCTTTATATGGTTCAAGGCGTCTTTGGTTCAGGAATGTAAAGACATCCATTGATTTATTCAGAAGGGTAATCCCGGTCATTGTTCATGAATCTTCCACCCCGGAACTTATTGCTATTTCTTTGTCTGCATCTTCATCCTCTCCCCATGCGGTTATTTTTCCCTACAGGTATCTGGAAGGTGCCCTGTTTTATAATGAGTTCGTATCAAATGAAGGCTTAACCGAAATTAAGGTTTTTGTAACGGGAGAAAGAAATATATTAACGTCTCTTCCCCTGGATATTATTCAGACAGATTTGGAACTGGATTTTTACAGGGCAGGTCTTGTTTCGGCCCTGTATTCATCCGGAAAGGATGTTTTAATTGCATCAAGTTTTACCCTGCAGAGCGAATACATAAATGCCTTCCGCTCGGGTCTGGAAAAAAGCGGTTTTCAGGGAGCTTTTAATGTTTTGTACGAATACCAGGACAGCCCAAATTTTGGAAATATTGGTTGTTTACTTATAGTGGGGAATGCCGCCAGTTTTATAATAGAGGATCCATCTCTTCCTGTAATCCTCTTTTCCTGGATGAACCCCTCTTTCAGTCCCCGGAATGTGAAATTAATCTTCGATGATTCACCATGGTCGCTGGCTGCACATGCATTAAAAAATGAAAATTCTCCAATAAACGGGCAAATTTTATCCCCCTCCAATCCCCAGCTTTTACTTAACAGATTGGAGAAATTTACCGATTATTTTAGAAAAATCTTCCTATTGGGCGAAAATTTTCAAAGATATTAAATAAATTTGCCTCTAAATTGAAATATCAACCGATAATTATACGAGCTATCTTCAGATGCATATTAATTATGCTGTCTGGAGATGTTTGACAAAAGTATATGAAGGAAATATAATATACTTAATCCGCATTTCCCAATGATCGGAGAAAGGAGTATGGGATGAGACAAGGCAGTTTCGGGGCGGTGCGCCGTTTGGTT